>Ga0163147_10003728_pt1 | contig 20027 bp, 13 predicted proteins | sample OliLakLV19MP6G1_FD_148597 | JGI IMG/M metagenome (GOLD analysis project Ga0163147, IMG submission 148597) | Freshwater microbial mat bacterial communities from Lake Vanda, McMurdo Dry Valleys, Antarctica- Oligotrophic Lake LV.19.MP6.G1 | ecosystem: Environmental > Aquatic > Freshwater > Lake >...
GTTTGTGCCGTGGTCCCGAACCCAGTCGAGCTCGCCCACGACCTTGGCATCGAGACCGTTTGCGAGGGCATCGAGACCCAGGGCGAGCTCGACTGGGTTCGGGACCACGGCACAAACTACGTGCAGGGCTACCTGATCGCCCGCCCTTGCGCGGAACCCCACACAACCGTGCCGACCGCCCCCCCTGCAGCGCTCCCGTCGCCGCGCGCAACCACGGACGGCGCCAACGCGCCCGAACGGCGCCAGGCGATCGATTCGCGCCCGCCCGCCGACCTGCGCATCGCGTCCTGACGGGCGTTCAGAGCCTCAGCACGAGCCGCGTCGCCACCGCGCGGCCCGTGGGCAAGTGCTTCGCAAGGCCTGCTGGCTTGTCTCTTCCAGCATCGGCGGCTCGTCGGCGCGCGCACCCGCCGCGCTGGCGCGGTCGCAAGAGTCGCTGTTTGCACCGACCGGCGTCCGGGGACGCCCGGGCCTCGAAGGCAAACGCGGAGAGTAGGATGACGCGGACGACGTGTGGACATGGGCGGGGCCACGGGCCACGGGTCGCGGCGGCATGGAGGGACACGGCAAAAGGAGCGGGGCCACGGACGCGGACACCTGCACGGGCCTGTGCGGGTCCTGCCTCTACTTCACCGCCAACGCGGTGGCGCGGGAGCCCGGCCTGTTGCCCGCCGTGGCCGTCCAGAGGCTGCACCTGACGCCCTCTAGCCCGGGTTATTCATCAGGTTTTCGAGCAGACGAGCCCAAGTCGTCGCCTGGTCATGCTTTGCGGCCGCGGGATCCACAGTCGACCTTGAACAGGTCAACGAGGGACGCCCGTGGTCGCAAAGTGCCGCCAGAGGGCGAAAGACGGCCGAAGGCCGCCGGTTGGGCCGTCCGATCGCAAAGCTGGTGAATAACCCGGGCTAGCTCCCGGCGTTGTTAGTCGGGGCTCCGCTGCGTCAGCGGCTTCGCGAGTCGATGAGCTTCTTGAGGCCCACCAGGTGTTCCCAGGCAAGGTGCTTGCGCTGGTACTTGTTGAACAGCACCTCGTAGAGCGCCTCCAGGTCCTCCAGCGACGGCGGATCTTCGTCCTTGAAGTCCTCCTCCCCATCGACGCGCGAGGTCAAGGTCCAGGTCGCGCCAAAGAGCTGCGCGCGCACCTCGCGCTTGCGACCGTCCTCGGTGCGGGACTTCCAGACGTGCAGGTTGCGGGTGGGGTTCGACAAGGGTGGGCTTCCCGCGCGCGCGGCGCGCCCGGGGTCCCGCACAGCATAGGCTCCCATCGACTCGACGCGATCGCCCGCTCGTTTGCCGGTGAGAGCGCACGGTCCGCGGACCCGGCCCGAGGGGGTGTGGGACGAGGGGACCAGGTGCCTCGAGCAGCGGGTATGCCGGGCGGAGCCGAGCTTCCCGGTGGGCCGGCCGCTGCTCAGCGATCGCGGCTTCGTTGCTTTTGATGGGCTCGGCTTCCCCCCGGTGGTGTTCTCGCAACTCCCTTCCTAGTAAGGGGTTGAGCTCCTGTGCAACGCTCACTGCGCGAGCGAGATCCCACGGAATTTGGGATCTACCGTAACGGCGGCCCCACCTGGGCCCATTGAGCGAACAGTCCATTCTCGACCCCGTATCCGACCGAGAGCTCCCCATGCACCACATTGTCGCTGCTGCCTGCTTCCGATGCGCTCCCGCTGCCACCTTGGTGCTGAGCTGCCTGGCTCCGACAGCCAGCGCCCAGAGCAGCGGTTTCCCCGAGGGCGAGCTGTACGTGTACTCCGGGGGCCTCTTCGCCCCCGGCTACAACGGCGCGGGGATCATGCGCGTCGACCCGACGACCGGCTCCAGCTCGCTGGTTGTGAAGTTGACGTCCCCCTTGGACACCACGGGCTCGATGAACTTCGACCCTTATCGCCAACGGATCGTCTTCAGCGGCGCGATTCCTCCTTCTCCCGTGGTGCACACTTGGCTCGCGGATGCCGCCGGAGGGCTGGTCAACGTCTCTGCGAGTTACGCGCCAGGTGGCATCGGGTTGAACAACTTCGCGCCGACCGGCGACGGTCGAATCTACTGCGGCATCTACCTAGCTACCGCGCTTCCCCTGCGCTGGCTCGATGCCGGCAATCAGTTGCACACGCTCTACGATAGCGACGGTGTGACGCCGATGAGGATCGACGGGAACCCCTCCTACACCATCGACAGCATGATCTACGACGAGGGCACGAATGCCCTGTTCGTGGCCTCCACGACCCCAGCGCCCGGGTTCCCGCAAGGCGCGGTCAACGTGCGCAAGCTGCCGCTCTCGGCGGACGGCACGCGGGTCGTCGGTCCGGTGGGCAACAGCACCTTCGAGGTCAGCCCCTTGCCTCCCGGGCAAACGAGCAACGAGACGCCCCGCGGCTTCAGCTACGGGCCGAACGGCCAACTGGCGCTCTGCATCCTGTGCATCGACGACGAGACCTTGCCGCGCATGCTGCTCGTCGACCCGGTCACTTCGGCGATCAGCGTCTTCGGCAGCAACGGTACCGACCAGCCGCCCGCCCCTTGGGCCCTCACCACGGGTGGTGTCTACACGACGGCCCTCGACCAGTTCGTAGTGGTCGACACCTCCTACGGCAAACTGCGCGCCTTCTCTCAAGGGTCCGGCGGCGGTTACGGCACTCTCATTCCGACCAACCCGGTGAGCCTGGGCGGCTTCTTTTACTACGTCAGCGTCGCCTCGGTGCCTGATGATGCCTGTAACGGAGCCGGCGCTGAGTACGGTACCGGCCTGGCCGGGTCGGGCGGGTTTGTGCCGCGCATTGCGTCCGAGGGCTGTCCGGACGTGGCGAGTCCGTTTTTGTTGAACATCGACCGGACCCTCGGCGGCAGCTTCGGTTTTTGGATGGCGGGTGTCGCCCCGGCGAACATCCCGCTCTATGGCGGGAGCCTGTGGGTCGCCCCCAGCGGGACGATTCAGAGTTTCTTCACCGGCGGCGCACTCGGCGCTCCGGGCGCCGGCAGTTACTCGCTGCCACTACAACTCAATAATCCTGCCTTGGTCGGCGTCAGCATCTATTTCCAGGCCGGCTGTTTCGACCCGGCAGCGCCCCAGTCCATCGCCCTGACCAACGGCTTGCGCATCACCATTGGTTGAGGTCTCCGCCGAGCCGTCGCGGAGCGCCAGGGGCGGAACACGCTGGGGGTCGTTCCGTCGCGACATGTGGCGACGGTTCGGAGTCGGGTTACTTCGAAGCGAGCGCGACGGGCCTGAGCCAGGAGTCCGAGGGAGAGAGCGCCATCTTTGACCCCATGACGGTGCCGGGCTTCGAGTCCCGCGTGGCGGAGGAATCCGCTGGCGAAGGTGTCGGCGACGACTTCTCGGCCGAGGCGGGCAGTCAGGACAGCGGCCAGCCTGAGTTCGTCGGCGCTCTGGCGGGTCTCCCGCACCCGGGTGAACTTGGTCCTCGGGAACGCGCGGCCGCCGTCGCCGCGTTCCCAAGGATGTGGATGCCGTTGACCTGAACGCCGACGCTCACCGAGCGGCCACCGCGGCCCAGGCAGTCGTCTGACCCAGGCCCAGCGCCGACGGGCACTCAAAAATCCCAAGAGTCGGCCGCGGCGATCGGGCCGCGCATTTCATTGCCGATTATGCAGCCTTCCTGCAAAGACACAATGTAGCGGCGAAGGCGTCGGCGAGGCGCATGGCGGTTTGGAGCCGGGCTGGGACACCCCCTGTGGTACAGTTCGGCGAGTTCCGACGACGCGACGGTGCCGCCGTGGGCGAAGCGATCGAGGTCAGCACGAATCGCGAGTAATTAGGGCGGTCACTCTTTATTGCTCAATCTTGAATTGCACGGATTTTATATTATTCCGCACTACAATGACGGCATCTAGATTCGAGGTTCGAGTGTTTGGTACTCAATCAGATAGAGGCGTGGGCATGGTCCAGTCCGTCGCGGAGGGCCGCATCCCTGCGGGGGCCGACGGCGAGCCCAGCCCGATGATTTATGGCGCCCTGATGTCGGCCGCGCGGGTCGCACTCGCCGTCCTCCTCGCGGGCGTCCCGGCTCGGGCTGGGGGATTCGAGTCCGAACCAGGCCGACCCCAGGCCCAGGATGCCATCGATGTCGCGGACCTGAGCCTGCGCGTCTCAGGCGACCTGCTGACCATCGACGACGACGACGGCCTCCGCGGGCCCTTGGGCGGTGAGGTGCGCGTGTGGCACTTCCGCAGTGCCGCGAGCTTCGGGCGCTTCAGCGACCCGGTACGCATAGACGTGTTCCCCGCGGACGGCCGGCTGGTTTTCGAGCTCGAGGACGTGCCCTTCGGCGAGGTGGCCCTGGTGCTCCACCACGACGAAGACGCCGACGGCGAGTTCGACAAGAACTTCATCGGCATCCCCCGCGAGCCGATCGCCATCACGCGCGGCTACCGACCGAAGGGACCCCCGGTGTACGCGCGGGCGGTAATAGTGGTGGGGACGGATGGGGCCGGGGCTCCGGGCGCCGTGGACCCGACCGACGAGACTTCTGCGTTAGGCCCAGACGTCGCGCGCCCGCTCGAGATGGAGCTCTTCCGCGTGCTAGGACGCGCCGGGCTGTTCGGGGTCGGTATCGGGGTCCTCGGGCGCAGCAGCCCCTACGTCGGTGGCGGCTCGGGGGTCTTCCAGCCGATCCCCGCCATCACCTACAACGGCTCGCGTCTGCAGTGGTTCGGACCGAGCCTGCGCTACGGATTGCTCGGCAGCGATCAGTTGCGCCTCGCCGCCACGGCGCGCTACCGACTGCGTCCCTACGAGGAGGACGACAGCGATGCGCTCGCCGGCCTGGGGGACCGCGAGGACACCCTGATGGCAGGACTGGCGGTTATCTCCGAGCTGCCCCTCGGCGTAAATCTGTCTCTGGGCTACGAGCACGACGTGCTCGATCGGATCGGCGGCGGGCAGGCGACCCTCGAGGCCTCGCGCGCCTTCCAGTGGGGTGCGGCACGGCTCTCCCCCAACCTTGGCGTGAACTGGGTCAGCTCCGACCTGGCAGACCACGACTTCGGTATCAGTGCCGCCGGCGCGAGCCCTGGTCGCCCAGCCTACGACGTTGGAAGCTATACCAGCCTCGAGCTTGGCATCAGCACCTTCTTCGAGCTGAACCGAAACTGGCGTATTGTCTTCGGCATCGACGCCGAGTTCCTGCCCGGCGACGTCACCCGCAGCCCGATCGTGGACCAGGACGTGGTCTTTCAGGGCTTCGCGGCCCTGACCTACACTTTCTGAGAGACCAGCGAGCGGGCTGGAGCGAAATGGGGTCGGTCGGACGGGGAACCGAGGCGAAGAAAGATGCCGCGGATGACGACCGGTTCGGTGATCAGCGCGATCCTCTCACGACGACTTCTACACTTGTGGCAGCGCAGAAATTCCTAGCCCGGGTTATTCAGTGCGACACGCAGGTGTACGAGACCCAGTAGATGAAAGTTCTGCCCGTGGAAGGAGTGGTTCGCCACGGTAGCTACTCGGGCAGCCCGGCCAGGCAACTGACCGGGTTGAAGCCCCGAGGACAACAGGCCGTCGAGGACGGTCCAGCGAACCCGCAGGCCGCAACACGCGTGAATCCTGAGCAGGCCTCGAAAGTGAAGTCGTGGACGCCGACCCGCCTGAATAACGGGGAAGGCCGCCGTGCGCCCGGTAAGAAACCACTGACCGCACCGGGCGCGGTCCACCGGGGTCGTGGGAGTGGCATGTGGGGAAGGGCTCGTACGCAACGTGGGAGGCCCGGTTGGGCGCGGGGTCGCAGCCCGCAGCGTGTCCTTGGGGCACGGCCTTACCGGGATTCGGAGGGGCCCGTGGTACCGCTGAAGCCGGGTAACTTTGGTGGAGGGACGGGGCCCTACTTTTGGAACGCTTCTCAAGGAGACTCGGAGGGGAGATTGGTATGAGCCTGGCAACCCCCGAGAAGATCTGGTGCCTCCAGCAAAAAGCTCTACACAAAGGCCAAGCGAGAGCCGGCGTTTCGCTTCTACCAGCTCTACGACAAGATCTACCGCGCAGACATTCTGCAACATGACTTTCCTGGGTTCCGCGCACTCCTTGACTGAAGACTTGGGCAGCCCCGCGGACGATGCCAGTGGCGCGATGAGCAAGCGAATCTTGCTACTCTTGGAGAGTCGGCCGCTGGTCAACCACGATGTGTACGACCGCCTGGTTGACGACTGCGTCGAGGCCTACTGGAAGAACGAAAAAGGCCACGAGGCGCAAGCACGTGGTCGACATGGCGAAGCAGGCGCCATTCGAGCGTCTGGAGTTCCTGGACCGGATTTCGGAGTCGGCGGATCGAGAGTTGGCGACGCTCAGGTCCCGGTACCGTGAATATTTGCGGGTGACGGCTTCGGTGAGGCGGTCTTCGCAAAAGGCGCAGGAGAAGCGCCTGGACTGGGGCTGGCCGCTTCGCAATCGGACGCGAGGCCTGGCGCTACCTTGGACGCGGTGGGAAACGCCGCTTGGAGTGCTTATCCTCGGACCCTGTGTTGCGACCCGTCGCCCTTCACTCGGTCTGTCCGTACCTGTTCGACACGGGGAGCTGGATCCATGGCCAGCTCGTCAGTCTGTCCCGGTGGCGGCCGGTGGTGGTCTGCAAGCGGCGCCAGAACACCGCGGAGTTTCCCTTGGCCGACGTGCACGCGCTGGAGGATCTTCCGGCGGTGCGGCAGCTGATCCAAAGGACGCGTCGACGGTTCAACGGTGGCCACTATCCCTTCATGGTCGACGTTGCGCGCGCGAGCGGGGCGCGCCTCCTGCACTCGCACTTCGCGACGAAGGGTTGGAAAGACCTGCCGCTCGCGCGCGCGACGGGCCTCGTGCACCTCACGTCGTTCTACGGCGCCGACATCTGGAAGAACTCCCGTTCGGAGCGCTGGCGAGGGCGATTTGGTGAGCTTTTTGAGCGCGGAGGCCTGTTCCTGGTCGAAGGCAACGCGATGCGCAAGAAGGTGGAGTCCCTCGGATGTCCACCTGACAAGATCCGCGTCCATCACCTGGGTGTCGACATCGACGCCGTGCCGTTCACGGAGCGGTGTGCGCCGGCAGACGGCATTGTGCGGGTGTTGATCTGCGGCCGCGCGACCGCCAAAAAGGGCCACGAACTTGCGATCCGCGCGTTTGCCCGCGCCCACCGTTCGGAGCCTTCGATGCGGCTCTCCGCGATGCTGCTCGCGGTCGACGCTGGGCAGCGGGCCGAAGTGACGCGGCTGCAGGCCCTCGTGGAGCAACTCGGGCTGGGCGCGGTGATCGATTTCCCACCGTCCTTGCCCTATTCCGCGTGGCGCCAGTCCCTTCAGCGCTACCACGTGTTCTTTGCTCCGAGCATGCACGCCCCGGACGGCAACGCGGAGGGTGGGGCACCGGTGGCGCTGGTCGACATGTGCGCCCAGGGACTGCCGGTGGTGGCGTCCGACCACTGCGACCTGCCCGAGGTCGTGCCCCACGGTGCCGCCGGGATGATTTTTCCCGAGGGAGACGAGGTCGCCGCCGCGGCCGCGCTGCTGGAGGTGGCGCAGAACGCGCAGGAATGGCCGCGCTGGGGCCATGCAGGCCGCGCGCACGTGGCCGAGCACTACTCCAGGAGTGCGCAGGGCCAAGCGTTGGAGCGGATCTACGATTCTGTTGCGGGCTGAGCCTGTGGCTTCGCCGGGCGCGGCACGACGGGATCCAGGGGTCCGTTGGCAGGCCTCGCGCGCGCGGGGCCGCGCGGGCCGCTGTTACGGCGCGCGCACACGCCGGTTTTCCGCGGTATCGCTGGAACGCGAGATCCCTCAAGCCCATCTTCTCGCCAGACCGATCGGATCGCGGGATGGGCGCCGCGCCGGGCGCCCCGGGCGTTAGCCTGGCCAGCCGGGGTTGCGGGGCCGCGAGGCCTTGTCCTCTAGGAGAACCAGACTTGAACAGTATACAGCGGACGGTGTTCGCGGCGGCGGTGGTGTTCGGAGGCTTCCTTTCGTGGAGTTGCGGCCACGACGAGTCCCCGACCTTCAGCGAGCCGCTCACGGTCGAGAACTTCGGGACGCGTTTCGGCGTGTCGACGTCGGAGCGTTTTGGCTTTTCCAGCGCGCCCGGCGGGGCGAGCGCCGCTGGGGCGCCCGCGCAGGGTCCCACCGCGGATGCCTTCCTCTACGATCTGCCGGAAGGCTGGGTCGAGCGCGCGCCGACGTCGATGCGCCTGATCAACCTGGGCCACGAGGACGATCCGCGCGTGGAGCTCACGTTGGTGCTCCTTGCGGGCGACGGCGGAGGCATCGGCGCCAACGTCAACCGCTGGCGGGGCCAACTGGGGCTCGCTCCGCTGCCCGAAGGCGAGGCAGAAGGGTTGCCCACGGGAACGCTGCTTGGTGAAACCGCCGTGCGGTTCGACGCCAGCGGCGCGTACTCGGGGATGGGATCCACCGCGGAGTCCGACTTCCGGATGGTGGGTCTGCTCGCCATCGATGTTGCGGGCTCGGCGTTCCTCAAATTCACCGGTCCCGCGGCGCTGATCGCGACCGAGCTTGCGAGCTTCGAGGCCTTCGCGGCGTCCTTGCGCGTCAAAGATCCGGACGCCGCGCCGGGGAGTGTGGGTGTTCCCCCGGCGGTGTCGGCGACCGCGGGCGATGCGGCATCGGGTGCCCCCGTTGTGGAGGCGCCCGAGGCCCTGCTCCCCAACTCCAAGGACGGCCTTTCCTGGACACCCCCCAGCGGCTGGCGCCAGGCACCCGACCGCCAGATGCGGTCGGTCACGTATCTCCTTGGGCCGCAGGGTGAAGCGGAGTGTTACGTCGCGGTGCTCGGCGGCGACGGCGGCGGCCTCAAGTCGAACCTTGACCGTTGGCGGCAGCAGATGGGCGCAGGACCCCTGTCGAGCGCCGAACTCGCCGGGCTCGAGCGCGTGCCATCCCTCGGCGGAGCTGCCGTGTTGATCGACGTCCCCGGCGCGTACCGCGGCATGTCCGGCGAGCGCGTGGAAGACGCGCTGATGCTCGGTGCTGTCCTCAGCCAAACCAACGGCGGCAGCGCCGAACGCACCGTGTTCGTGAAGCTGGTCGGGCCAACGGGCACCGTGGAAGCCGAGCGCGGTGCTTTTCGCGCGTTCGTGCAGTCCCTGGAGGGCGCCCAATGAATCCGCTGCGCACGATTGGCACCGGACTCTTGCGCGTCTTTTCTTCGTTCCGGCTCTCGGTCACGCTGCTCGTGTTCCTCGGGCTTTTGACCTGGCTTGGGACGCTGGCGCAGGTCGATCGTGGCCTCTACGAGGTGCAAAAGGAGTATTTCGAAAGCCTGTTCCTCGTGCACCGGGTCGGAGCACTCGGCATTCCGCTCCCCGGGGGCAACCTGGTCCTCGGTCTGCTCGCGGTGAACATCCTCGTGGGCGGGTTGTGGCGCATGCGCGGGCGCAAAAACGTGAGTGGAGTCATCGTGGTCCACGTTGGCATCCTAATGCTGTTTGCAGCGGGGCTCGTGAAGCTCCAAGCTTCTAATGACGGCCACACCACGCTCTACGAAGGGGAGTCGAAGAGTTACTTCCAGAGTTACCACGAGTTAGAACTCGCGCTCCTGCGGCCGCTCGCGGACGGCAAGATCGAAGAGCGCACCGTCGATGGGGCTTCCCTCGCCCATGCGAACCCGAGCCACCCAGCCGTGGTCGACGGTCAAGGCCTGCCGTTCCGCGTGGAGGTCACGCGCTACTTCGAGAACGCGGGCGTCATGCCGAAGGGACCGATGTTCGACGCCCCGACGCCGGTCATCGACGGCGTATTCGCGCGCCCGAAGCCGCGCGAAAAACTGAATGAGCAGAACGGCGCGGCGGTGTACGTCGATGTGATCGCAGCCGACGGGAGCGTCCAGAACGGACTGCTTTGGGTTTACGACGCCCATCCGTGGACGTTCGACGTGGCCGGCGAGCGTTACGCGCTCGACCTGCGCCGCAAGCGCTTTCCGATGCCTTTCCGCGTCAGCCTGGAGCGCTTCCGCAAGGAGGATCACCCGCGCACGGGGATGCCGCGCTGGTTCTCCAGCGACGTCACGGTCGACAGCGGAAAATCCTCGCGCCTCGTCACGATCTTCATGAACGAGCCCTTGCGCCAAGATGGGCTCGTGCTCTACCAAGCGTCCTGGGGTCCTTCTAACGCGCGCCCGGGCGATCCCTTGTTCTCGTCGCTCGCGGTCGTGCGCAACCCCTCCGACCAATGGCCGCTGTGGGGCTGCATCGTGATCGCCGCCGGGTTGCTCTGGCATTTTGGACGCAAACTGATCCGCCACGTTTCGCGCGAGGTCGCACGCCCGTGAACACGCAACTTTCGCTGAATGCTTTCCTTCCGCTCCGCCGCACCGCGGTGCTGCTTCTGCTCGTGGGATCCCTCGCACTGGGAAGCCGCGCGGTGAGCGCCGCCCCTACGCTGACTGCGGCGGCGCACCCGTCGGCCACCGCGGTCCAGGCAGCCCCCGAGGCCGCACCGATCGCACCGGCGGTCCGCGCTCGGCCGGCGGTGACCGCGCGGAAGGTCGATTGGAGCAAAACGAGCCTTGTGGTTGCAGGATCGCTGCCGATCCAGGACGGCGGGCGCGTCAAACCGCTTTCGACGTTCGCCAACTTCACGCTGCTGCGACTCAACGGCAAGAGCACCGCGAAAGACCAGGCGGGGGAAAAACTCGACTCCATGCGGTGGCTGCTGGACACCTTCGTGGACCCGCGGCGCTCGGGGGAGTATCCGATTTTCCAGGTCCAGGACTCCGCAACCGTTCACGCGATCGGCCTAGAGGTCGACACCAAAAAGAAGCGCGACCGTTGGTCCTTTGCAGAGCTGCGTCCGGCGGTCCCCAAGCTCTTCGATCTCGCGCACGAGTACTCGCAGATCGAGGGGAAAAACCGGACCACGATGCAGGCGCAGGTCGTGATGTTGGCGGAGGCCGTCGACATCTACCTCGGCCTCGCCGGGTTCCTCGACTTCGCGCGCATGCCGATTCCACTCAGCGAGGGCGGAATTCTGGCGCAGGAGTTCGGCACGGCGAGGCTCAATTTCTCGGACCTCGTGCGGCGCGGCGGCGACCTTTCCGCGCTGCGCAGCCGGCTCGAAAAGAGCGACGATCCGCTCGAGCGCGAGGCGAGCCGCGAGCTGACGTCCGTGTTGCGCTTTGCCGCGGACCTCGGACGCGCGAGCCTGCACGTCGCGCTGCAACCCCCGGACGCGGTGCTGTCCGCCCGCGAAGCGTGGCACACCCCGGGTGAACTCTTGTCGTCCGCTTTCGACGGCATGCCCGCGACGGCGGCGGAACTCGCGGGGCTCGTCGCGCTCGAGCGCCTGGGCGCGAGTCTGGGATCCGACAACACCGTCGACATGGCAGAGGCCGAAGCGGCTCTCGTTGCGCTCGACGCGTCGACGGGCCCGATTGCCGCGGCACGCGGTGAAACGCGCCGCCTCGACCTCGAGGTCACGTATTACCGTCTCGACCTTCTGATGTACGCCCTCGCCGCGTACATCCTCGCGTTCGTGCTTGCGGCCTTTTCCTGGCTGCGACCCGCCGCGGCGCTCCTGCCGCGCCTGACGTTCGGGGCGGCGACGGTCGGCACGCTGTTGATGGTCGTCGCCATCACGCTGCGCTGCATCATCCGCGAACGCCCCCCGGTCAGCACGCTCTACGAAACGCTGCTATTTGTCACCGCGACCGGGGCGATCATCGGCCTCTCGATGGAGCTCATCAACCGCCGACGCATCGCGCTCTATGCAACCGCGGCGCTCGGGATGGTCGGGATGTTCCTGTCCAATGGTTACGAGACGCTCGACAAGCGCGACACCATGCCGAGCCTCGTTGCGGTGCTCGACACCAACTTCTGGCTCGCGACCCACGTCACGGTCATCACGATCGGCTACGCGGCGGGTGTCTTCGCCGCGCTCCTTGGCAGCGTGTATATCGTCGTGCGGCTGATCCGCGGCCGCGCCTCCGCGCCGGAGTTCTTCACCTCACTCGGCCGCATGATCTATGGGACGCTGGCCTTCGGCCTTGTGTTCTCCCTGGTCGGGACGATCCTCGGCGGCATCTGGGCGAACGACTCCTGGGGACGTTTTTGGGGTTGGGATCCCAAGGAAAACGGCGCGCTCCTGATCTGCATCTCCCAGGTCGCGATCTTGCACGCTCGTCTTGGGGGCATCCTGCGCGAACTCGGCATCGCAGCCGCGGCCTGCTTCGCCGGCACGATCGTCGCGTTTTCGTGGTTTGGAACCAACCTGCTCGGTGTCGGCCTCCACAGCTACGGTTTCACGGAGGGCATCAACTCGGCCCTCTGGACGTATTACGGGATCCAATGGTCGATCTGCGCCCTGGCGCTCGTTGTGGGCGTGCGTGAGGCCTCGATGGTGAAGAGCCAAGTGAGCGAGCCGCCCGCCACGAGCGCGCGCGGGCGGACCACGACGCCCGCAACCTGACGCAAGGGTCAAGGAATCCGGCCGGGCGCGGCCGGATTTGGCGAGGCGACATTCAGGCCGGCCTTCCGCGGCGCCGAAGGATGGGGACGGTGATCCGGCCAGTGGGCGGCCGGGATACGTCCACGTCGAAGGTTCCAGGAGACTCGTCTTGCAGAGGCAAACCCTTGCGATCCTCGCGATCGCCGCCGCATCGTTCACCCCGTTCCTCGGCGGCTGCGCTGGCAAGCAACAAGCCGCCGGCATCCAGCAGGTCGACAGTCTGGTCGCGCGCATCGAGCGCCTCGACCTTGAGGCGGAGCTCGCCCAACAGCGCACCGAGGAAGCGGTCGCCGCACTGCGTTCGATGGTACGCGGCGAACTCCGTACTGACGCCGCGCAGGCGCACAGGGAGTTCATGGCCGCCGTCGAGCGGTCGGCCACCCAACTGAAGCGCATGCGCGTCGCGGTGCTGCCGATGCAGCGCGCCGCGGCCAGCGTCTTTGAGTCCTGGGCCGTCGACACCCAATCGATCCTCAGCCCGTCGCTGCGCGAGAAGAGCGCCGAGCGCCGTATGCAGGCGGGCGAGCGCTACCTGGCGATCATGAACGCGCTTGAGCCCGCCGATCTCGCGCTGGCGTCGTTCAACGCGACGCTGCGCGACCACGCGCTGTTCCTCAGCAACGACCTCAACGCCTCGTCCGTCACCACGCTCGAGTCTGAGCTCGACCGTCTGCGCACGTTGCTCGCGATCGTCGACCAGCGTGTCGACGTATTGCAGCGCACCACGGCAGAGTACGTGCGGACGTCCGTCCCGCTCGGCAAGGTTCAGCTCACCGGCGCGACGTCATCCAGCGGCCGCTGAACGCACTGCGGTCGGCAGGGCGCGCGGCGGAGTCCAGGCTGGGCTGCGCCCCGCGCTGTGCTGATGCAGCGGAGAAAGCGACGTGACCTGGGTCCTCTTGATCGCGTTGACGGCTGGACTCGGCGCCGCGTTCGCGGCGCTCGTCGCGCGTCGCAGGGAGTTGCGTGGCATCCAAACCACGCTCGGCGAACGGCAGCGTGCGATCGACGTTGGCGCGCACAAAGCAGAGCTCCAGTACCCGGTCATTGACCTCTCGCGTTGCCTCGGCTGCGGTACGTGTGTGCGCGCCTGTCCGGAAGACGGTGTGCTTGCCCTGGTCCACGGCCAGGCCGCAGTGGTGCGCGGAGCGCACTGTGTCGGAACCGCTGCATGCGCGCGCGAGTGTCCGACGGGCGCGATCACCGTCACGCTTGCCGATCTGGCCGAGCGGCGCGATGTGCCGGTGCTGAAGGAGCACCTTGAGGCCATCGGTCGACCGGGACTGTTTCTCGCCGGCGAAGTCACGGCCCACGCGCTGGTGAAGACCGCCGTCGACCACGGTGTGCTCGTCGCGGCGGAGGTCGCGCAACGCTCGCGCACCAGCGCGGTGGCGGCGCCGGACGAACTCGACCTCGTAATCGTCGGAGCCGGGCCCGCAGGCCTTGCCGCCGCCCTTGAAGCCAAACGCCAGGGACTGCGCTTCGAGGTCATCGACCAGGAGACGGAAGCGGGTGGCACGGTGGCGCGTTACCCGCGGCGCAAGTTGGTTCTCACGCAGCCGATCGAACTGCCGCTGCACGGCAGGCTCGCCAAACGCAGTTACGCCAAAGAGGAGCTGATCGAACTTTGGCGGCGGCTCGTGCAGCAGCACCAACTGCCCGTGCGTCTGCGCACGACGTTCGAAGGACTCACGGCGCGGCCCGACGGTGGTTTTGAGGTGCGGGCGGGGGGCGCGGTGACACGCGCACGGCACGTTTGCATCGCAGTGGGACGCCGCGGTGTGCCCAAGCGTTTGGGAGTGCCTGGCGAAGAGCGTCCGAACGTGGCGTACAGCCTGCTCGATGCGGACTCCTACGTCGATCGGGACGTGCTGGTCGTCGGGGGCGGCGACAGCGCGATCGAAGCGGCGCTTGGACTCGCCGCCAACGGAAGCAATCGCGTCGTACTGTCGTACAGGCGCGAAGCGCTCGTGCGCGTCAAACCCAAGAACCAAACACGCTTCGATGCAGCCTGCGAACAGGGCTCGATCCGCGCGGCGTTTGGCACCCATGTCGAGCGCATTGCGGACGGTGCGGTCGAACTGCGCCACAGCGACGGCGCGATCGAACGCATCGCCAACGACGACGTCCTGGTGATGGCGGGGGGAACACCCCCGCTCGGATTGTTGGAAGCAAGCGGAGTGTCGTTCGACCCGGCCCTACGGGAGCAGGCGCCCGAGCTCGGCGAACAAGGTACGGGTCTCGTTCGCGCGGTCGGCGCGGCTTTTGCGCTCGCGCTCTTCGCGCTCGCGTTCGCGCTCTGGCAGCGGGACTATTACGGGCTTGCGCCTATCGATCGCCCCGCACATTCCAAGCACGATCTTTTGCGCCCGGGGCTGGGCCTGGGCCTGGGCTTTGGCATCGCGGGTGCGACGCTGATCGCGGCCAACCTCGCTTACATCCTGCGGCGCAGCGGGCGCTGGATGCGCTTCGGCTCGCTGACACGCTGGATGACCGTGCATGTCGCGACCGGTGTTCTCGCGTTCCTGTGTGTGCTGCTGCACGCCGCGTTTGCACCCCGCGACACGGTCGGCGGGCAGGCGTTCTGGCTGATTCTCGGGTTGCTGGCAACCGGCGCGCTTGGTCGCTACCTCTACGCCTACGTTCCCCGCGCCGCCAACGGCCGGGAACTAGAGTTGGCCGAGGTGCGCGGGCGCCTCGCGCGCCTCGCAGACGGCTTCGAGCGCGTCAACCCTTCGATCGCCGCGCTCGTGCGCGACGGTGTGGGCGAACTCGTCGAACGTCGCCAATGGCGCACGAGCTTGCCCGCGCGCCTGGCAGCGCTGTTTGGCGCTGAGCGCGGCCTGCGCCGTCTCGTGCGCGACCTGCGTGCGGCCGGCTTCGGCGCGGGGCTGGCGCCCTCGCAGGTCGAGGCGGCGGTGGTGTTGACGCGCCAGGCGCACCGCTCGGCGCTGGTCGCGGCGCACCTTGAGGACCTGCGCGGACTGCTTGCGAGCTGGCGCTGGCTGCATCGCTGGGGCGCATTGCTCCTTGTGCTCCTGATCGCGTTGCACGTCGTCTACGCGCTGCTCTACGGCGCGCACTTCTTCGGAGACCGCCTGACGTGAACGGCGTGGAGCCGGCCAAGGCACGCCGCGCGCTCGGGGATCCCAAGTGGTGGCTAGCGCTCGCCAGTGCCATCGTCGTGGCGTCGATGGCGCTCGTTTCGACCGAGCGCACGACGCCCGGCGCGCTGTCCAACGCCCACGGACGGATCGTCGAACTTGCGGGCGCGTCGAGCTGCGCTGAATGCCACGGCGGATGGTTTGAATCGATGCAGGCGGCCTGTCTTGACTGCCACGGTTTCATCGGCGAGCACATGGAGTCGGGCCGCGGGTTGCACGGCGCCATCGGCGCGCTCGCCGCCAACTGCGCGTCCTGTCACAGCGAGCATCATGGCGGTGACTTCGATCTCGTCGGGCGGCACAGCTTCGCGAAGGCCGGCGTGGCCGATCCCGCGCAGTTCGACCACGCGCTGGTCGGCTTCGCGATGGAGGGCAAACACCTCGAACTGGCGTGCACCGAATGCCACGAACATGCCGCAACGAAGGTGTTGCCCGAGGGAGCGCGCCGCTACGTCGGGCTGTCGCAGGACTGCGCGAGCTGCCACGCGGACCCCCACGCGGGCGCCATGGCGCGTGCGTGCACCGAGTGCCACACCCAGTCGTCGTTCGACCAGCACTTAAGCGTTGGGCACGAACGCCACTTGCCCCTGATCGGGGGCCACGGAGCGCTCGACTGCCGCACGTGTCACGACGCGGCCGGTGCGCACGCTCTTGAGAATTATCCTGCGCCAGCGACAGGGCCATCGAACGGGCTCGCCGCGCAGGGCCAAGACGCACGCACGTGCGCCGAATGCCACGCTTCGCCCCATGGCGCACCGTTTCTCGCCGGCAACGCGGCGCTGGCGGGTATTCGTCTTGAGTCCGGTTGCGTCGGGTGCCATGTCCCCGCGCACACGTCGTTCCGCGACCAAAGTCTCGTGCTTGACCCCGACCAGCACGCGTGTTCCGGTTTCCCGTTGGTACCGCCCCACCAGGAGGTCCGTTGCGCCAAGTGCCACGATCCCGCGCTCACCACGTTCGCAGAGCGCTACCCCGGACGCGACCGCGATGGATGCGCGGCATGCCACACGGATGTGCACGGCGGGCAGTTCGCGACGGGTCCCTTTGCCGAGCAGGGCTGCGTCGTATGCCACGGGCGCGAGCGGTTCACGCCGCACAGTTTCGACGTCCATCTGCACGCACGGACGTCGTTGCCGCTCGACGGCCAGCACCTTGAGGTTGCCTGTGAAGCGTGCCACACCGCACCCCACACGGACGCTCCGCGCACGTTCCACAAAACGCCCAACGCATGCGGTGCATGCCACGCGGACGCACACGGTGGGTTCTTCGACGCCCGAAGCGCACAGCTCGAACCGATCATGCACGGCGATTGCGCCCGTTGCCACGACGCGACGGCCTTCGCGCCGGTGCCCCCGGAGCGCTTTCACCACGAGCCGTGGACCGGTTTCCCCCTGGACGGCGCCCACGCGCAGGAGGGCTGCGCTGCGTGCCACCACGCCAGTCGCGAGCCGGATGCGACCGGACGGCGTTTCGGACGCGCGGCCGAGCTATTTGGGCACTTCCCGCCGCTCGCGGGCGGTCCCGAAGTCGGGCAAGCCTGCGCGGTGTGCCACGCCGATCCGCACGCAGGCGGTTTTAACGCTCCCCACTTGCCCGCCGACTTCAGCGGCGAGACCGGCTGCGCTCGTTGCCACGGGTCGGCGTCGTTCCGCGATCTGCCGCGCGGTTTCGACCACGGACTTTGGACCGGGTTCAAGCTGAGCGGCGCCCACGGAGCGCTCGATTGCGCCCAGTGCCACGGGCCCCTGTGGCCCCCGGACGCCGCGGGCCGCACCTGGATGGCGGCGCACGGAAACAACTGCGCGGACTGCCACGCCGATCCCCACGGCGGCCAGTTCGCGCGCGAAGGAGCCGTGGACTGCGCCCGTTGCCACAAGGACCCTTCCAGTTGGATGCCCCGTTCGTTCGATCACAACTGGGACACCCGCTTCCCTCTGGATTCCACGCATGCCGCGCTCGACTGTTCGGCGTGCCACCAGCCAAAGCGCATCGAGGACGTCGACACCTACCACTACCGGCCGCTCGGAATGGAATGCACCGATTGCCACGGCGTGCAGACCGGATCCCTGCGCCGCCGCGGAAATCCACGATGAAGGCGCGCGAGCAAGCACCCAGGAAGCGCGGCGCTGCCTGGTTGCTGGCCGCGGCCTTCACATTCCTGACTCCGGTGCTCTTTGCACGCACTCAGGACGTTCCGCCCGCAGCAGGTCAAAGCCAGCCGATCGCCGGCGAGTTGATCGTTCCACTGCGCGTGCGCAATCCCCTGGGTGACGGCCGCGCTGCGGTCGACCGCGGTTCCCAGGACGGTCTGTGCGTCGGCGACGACGTCGAGTTCCTGCCGCGTACCGGTGGACGGTGGCGCGCACGGGTCGTACGGGTCGAGGGGCGCAGCGCCATCGTCGAAGCCCTCGACACAAATCTCGTGTTCGAACCGGGCATGCGCGGCGAAGTCCGCGTGCCGCTTTCGCGGTTGGAGAGCACCGCGCCCCAAGTGGTGACGGAAGACGTGGATCCGGACGGCAAACCCGACGGCGCGGCGGAAGCGCCAGACGCCGCCCTGGAATCCGTGGACGTCGGCGCACCGGGTGCGCCTGGCGCATACGAGAACCGGGACGAGGACTGGCGCGCGGGAATGCCGCTCCTTGCGGGCGTGCATGTGCCCAGGCCGTCGGAGCGTCGCTCGAGCATCACCGGCCGCCTTTGGTCGTCGTTCGACGCCATCTTCCCAGACGAACCGGGCCGATCGGACACATTCGTGCGCAGCGGCATCGATGTCGAATATGAAAACCCCTTCGCGGAGGGAGGGCGACTGCAGCTTGACGCCGAGTGGAACAGCCGTCGCACACGTCGAGCGGACGAGGCTGACCTCGCGGACAGCACGTTTCGGGTAGAGCGCTTCTCCTACGCCGTCGGCGGAACCCGGTTCCAACGGGACCGCGTCGAGGTGGGGCGCTTCTTGCAACGCGGTTTGCCCCAGCTCGGCGTCGTCGACGGTGTCGAATGGAGCCGCCGCGAGCCCGGCGCGAGCGGCTTCGGCGTGAGTTTGGGTTTCATGCCCGAACCCGACCGCGACTACCAATCGGGCCACGACTTCCAGATCGCCGGTTGGTACCGCTGGGTGTCCGACTCCTTGGAAACGGCGAGCGCCGCCGTCGGCTACCAAAAAACCTGGCACGACGGCAACGCCGATCGTGACCTCGTCGTCGTGGACGGGCACTACCTTCCCGGACAGGGCTGGCGCTATTTCGCGACCCTTTGGGTCGACCTCTACACGTCCGGTGACGAAGCCAAGGGATCGGGTGCCGAGGTGACACAAGCGATCGCCACCGCGACGCGGGACTTTGGCACCGGCAACACGCTCGACCTCGTGTATTCGCGGCTGGCGTATCCCGAACTCGACCGCAACGAGGTATTTCCGATCATCGACCCGGACGTGCTGGCCGACGAGGCCGTCGATCGGCTCGGCGCCGACACCTGGTTCCAACTGATGCCGGACACGCGCGTGCTGACGCGGCTTGGGGTGTGGCAGGACGCGGACGAAAACGGCGGTGACGCAGAACTTGGGGCGGAGCTCGCCGGCTTGTTCGGGGCGGGCAGTCGTCTGCGGAGCAGCATCTACGGCACCGACGGCGAATTCACGAGCAGCCTCGGAGGGCGGCTTGGACTTGGCGTGGTGCGCGAATCGACGAGCTTCGACCTGTCGTACGAGCTGGCCAACCAGCGCCAAAAGGGATTTGGAACAGACAACGACGACTTCCTGCACCAACGACTGCGCCTCGGTATGGGGTGGCGACCCACACGCAACTTCAGCGTGTCGGCGCACGTAGAAACCATTTTGCGGGACAACCTTTCGAACTTTGCCGGAGGCGTGTACGCCCAATGGACCTTCTGACGCTGCGCTCTTCCCGTGGCCGCGTGCTCGCGGCGGTGCTGCTCGCGTACGTCGCGATCGCGTGCGCCCTCCAACGCCCCGGTGGCGTCGCTGTCCACCGTTGGTGGGCCGGGCTCGGTCCCGTGATTCCCCACGACAACTTTCCCGCCGATTGTTCGCTCTGCCATGTTGGTGAAGGGTGGAACAACATCCGCGCGGACTTCGTGTTTAACCATGGCGCCGAAACGGGAGTTGCGCTCACGGGCGCGCACGCACAAGCGAGCTGTCTGCGCTGCCACAACGACCGCGGTCACGTGGCAGTGTTCGCGTCGAAGGGTTGCAGCGGGTGCCACGAGGACGTGCACCAGGCCCAGTTGGGCACGGACTGCCAGAGTTGCCATCTGGAGCACGATTGGCGGCCCTACGGACAGGTCGAGCGCCACGATCGGACACGCTTTCCGCTCGTGGGCGCGCACGCAGTCACGAGCTGCCACCGCTGCCACGCTGGCGCGGAAGTCGGCCGCTTCGTCCCGACCGATATCGAATGCCTCTCCTGCCAT
>Ga0163147_10003731_pt1 | contig 20017 bp, 18 predicted proteins | sample OliLakLV19MP6G1_FD_148597 | JGI IMG/M metagenome (GOLD analysis project Ga0163147, IMG submission 148597) | Freshwater microbial mat bacterial communities from Lake Vanda, McMurdo Dry Valleys, Antarctica- Oligotrophic Lake LV.19.MP6.G1 | ecosystem: Environmental > Aquatic > Freshwater > Lake >...
CGGTCACAATCATCGGCAACGGCGCGGTTCTGGAGCGGGCGAGCAGTGCGCCGCAGTTCCGGGCGTTCAACGTTACGGCAAGTGGGTCGCTCACGTTGCAAAACCTGACCGTGCGCGGCTTCAATGCAGGCGGTGGCAACGGCGGCGCAGTGCAGAATGCCGGTACGCTCACGCTCGATGGCGGGGGAGTTGGTCATAATAATGAGGCGTTCAACATACTGGACGAGGGTGCGCGCAAAGATCGTCGTGGTCGTGCCAGCACTGATGAATAAACTGTCGCCCTTTTTGACAAAGCGCACGGCGTAGCGTGCGATGGCTTGTTTTTGTTCAACAAATTGATTCCCACGCAGCGCAAATGAGCTTTCCTGAGCAAGCTGTAAGCGCACCGCACCGCCGTAAATTTTTCGCACCAGCCCTTGTTCCGACATGAGCGCGAGATCACGCCGGATAGTTTCGGCGGACACGCCAAAGCGGGTGGTCAACTCGTCAACCGTCACGCGTCCATTTTTGTCCAATAACGATAAAATTGTTTGGAAACGAATCTCTGGTTTCATATGGTCAGTTATTTACCCGGCGTGTAGGTAAGTATCGGATATTGGCGACGATATTGTACTATGACCCCGTGAATTGATATATATTTGCTGATTGAGTGAGCGCGCGATGGTATTTATTCACCTACCCATAAAAGGTAGGTTGGCGAGCGAGGACTAAAGAGAGGACATCAAGGATGGTGCGTCGCTGTCGTCGAGCAGTTTCGAGAATCGAGATCATATCGGCGTAGAGATCGGCACCCCAGTGGGTACGAAAACCACCCGTCACTTTGCGGTAGATGACGGAGTTGCGTAAGGCTTACCCCTTCGAGGTGATTGGCGAGATTGCTCGCGGTGTAGTTAACCGGCGTACTGATGAGATATTCGATGTATTGGCGTTTGGTTATCATCCCTCTACAATAGCATCCTATCGCCTCTCAAGCAAAAGTCCTAAATGAATAGGAATGTGATTGTCCGTAGTCAAATCGAGGGGTCGAACGATGCAATCGGCAATGGTTGAAGTGCAGACGCTCAGCAAGGAATTCACACGCGGCAAAGGCGAGCGCATCAAAGCGGTTAATGCGGTCTCGCTGACGATTCCCAAAGGCACAATCTACAGCCTGCTGGGACCTAATGGGGCGGGCAAAACGACCACGATTTCCATGATCAGCGGCTTGATCAGCCCGACCAGCGGCGACGCGATCATCGGCGGACACAGCATCACGAAGGAACCTCTGCAAGCCAAGCGCTTGCTGGGTGTGGTTCCGCAGGAAATTGCGCTGTATCCGCAGTTAAGCGCCCGCCAGAATCTTGAATTTTTCGGCAAAATGTACGATTTACGCGGGGATGTCCTCAGAAAACGAGTCGATGAAGCGCTCGAATTTATCGACCTGACCGATCGGCAGAAGGATAAAATCGAGACGTTCAGCGGCGGCATGAAACGCCGCGTCAATATCGGCGTGGGCATTCTGCATCAGCCGCAATTGCTATACATGGATGAGCCGACCGTTGGCATCGACCCGCAGAATCGACGGCGCATCCTCGATACCGTGATGAAAATGCGCGACGAACTGGGCATGACGGTACTCTATACCTCACATCTCATGGAAGAAGTGCAGGAAATCAGCGATCAGGTCGCCATCATCGATCACGGCGAGCTCATCGCGCAGGGCAGTGTCAGCGACCTGATTCAGCAGATGGGCGAAGAAGACCGCCTGATTCTACGCGTGAGTACCCAGCAGGTCAGCGATGCCGTGCTGAACGCGATCCGCACAGGTATCGACGGCATCACCAGCGCCAGCTTCGAAACGCGCATGCGCGAGGACAAAAGCGGTCAGGAAGGTGTGATTGTGATTGCCGCGTTACGCGGACGGCGTGCCTTGCCGCACCTGATCGCGGTTGCCAACGAGCACAATCTGGAGATCATGTCGGTTGAAGTGCGGGAACCTGATCTGGAAGCGGTCTTTCTGCGCCTGACAGGGCGTGCATTGCGCGATTAGCGCAGGAAGGAAGCACGCTCATGTACAAAATCCTGACGATCGTGTGGAAAGAACTGTATCTCACTTTCACCAACCGCACTCTGCTGGTGATCATGGTCATTACGCCGCTGGCGCTGGCGACGATCATCAGTCTTGCGTTCAGCCAGTTTTTCACAGGTTCGGGAAGCGATGTGCCCATTCGCGATATTCCGGTCGTGATCGTCAATCTCGATCAAGGATCAGAGTCGATCAACTACGGGCAGATTTTCATCGATGCGTTAGTGCCGCCCGAAAACGCGACCGAAGCGGACATCGCCGATAATCCGCTGTTCACGCTGACCAACGCAGTCGTGTTCACGTCGGTCGAAGACGCACGCGCCGCCGTGGAAAGTGGCGAATACGCCGCCGCGATCCTCATTCCAGCCGACTTTAGCGAACGCATCGCGATCAGCGAAGATAAACCCGCCATTGAAGCGACCAGTGTCGAAGTGTACGCCAGTAGCGCCTTAGCGATTGGCAAGCTGGTCATACGCGGCATCGCCGAACAATTGACCAATAGCATCGCCAGTGGCGCGATCACCGCATCAGCGACTGTAGAAGCGTTATTCGGGCAAATTGCGGCAGACGCACTTGCCAGCGCGACCAGTGGCAACGCGGTAGCGATCCCCGACGGCGAAGCGATCAGCGCCGCCATTGGCGATGCCGCCACGTTCGCGTCGGACAGCCGCAACAATCCGCTTCAGGTGCAGGCAGAAAGCATCACCGGTGAGGCGGTAACGTTGAATCCGCTGGTGCTGTTTGGGTCGTCGTTGACGATCTTCTTCATGATGTTCACCGCCACGGGAAGCGCCGCCAGTATGCTGGAAGAAAAGCGCGACGGCACACTGGATCGTATTCTGGTATCGCCGACACCGCGTAGCACCATTCTGCTGGGCAAAATGATCGGCGTATTTGTCATCTGCGTATTTCAACTGGTCATGCTCATCGTCGCGCTGACGTTGGTAGGTAGCCTTGTCAGCGGCGAGTTGCAGTTCATCTTCGGCACACAATGGGGCTTGATCGCGCTGGCAGTGCTGGCAACCTCAATGGGTACCGCCGGCTTAGGCGTGATCTCAATGTCATTGGTGCGCACACCAGAACAAGCCAACATCGTTGGCGGCATCATCTCGCTGGCGATGGGTCTGTTCGGTGGGGCGTTCTTCGCCGTAGACGCGATTCCACTATTGCAACCGATCAGCCGTTTAACCGTGGTGTGGTGGGGATCTGACCTGTTCCGTAAATTGTCGCTCGGTCAAACTGATATCTTGCTGAATTTAGCCGTCTTGCTGGGGTTGGGTGGGGTGATGTTCGCGATTGGCACGGCAATTTTCAGCAGACGACTAGCCACTTAAGCGCGAAGGAGAGTAGTAACACCATGAGAACCATTTTTGAGATCGCGCTGAACGACTTACGCATCATCTTTAAGGAAAAAGGCATCTGGATCAATATCGCGGTACTGCCGATTGTCATTTCGTTGGCGGTAGGGTTAGCGAATGGCGCACTCGTTTCGTCAGAAGCGCCAACCGCGCCCACAATCATCGTGGATGTCGTGCGTTACGACGGCGATAGCGAACGCGCTAATGCCTTTATGCAAGCGATTAGCGCCGCGAATCCGGCAATTTTGATCTGCGATGACAATCAAGCCCAAAACGAGGCTTGTAAGCTCAATAACGCAATGCTTGACGAACCATTGGCACAAGAACGACTACTTGACTCGGTCTCGTTAGGGCTGATCATCATCCCCGCCAATTTTGAGGCGCAACTAGACGCAGGCACGCCAACCACCATCGTCTTTCGTTCCAACGAAGCCGCAAACGCACCGAGCATTATTCGCGTGGCAATTGACAGCGCCGCGCAACAGATCGGAGGTTCAACGATAGCAGGGCAAGCGGGTCGGCAAGTGGCACAAGCCTTGAACTTAGGATTGGGCGAAGCATCAGCGATAGACGGCTTCAGCACTACGGTGCGAGACAACGCGGCATCGTTATGGGCGCAACCGCTGATCACCGTGACCTACGGTGAAACACAATTCGATCAACAAGCCACCATCAACAGCAGAGGTGGCGGCTTTCAACAATCCATACCGGGCATGGCGACCATGTACGTGATGTTTGCGGTGTTGCCAGCGACAGGGGTATTCATCTTAGAACGGCAACAATGGACGCTCCAACGGCTGGCGACCATGCCGATCACCCGTAGCCAGATCATGGGCGGAAAAATGCTGGCACGCTTCGTCATCGGCATGATCCAGTACGCGATCATGTTCGCGTTCGGGCTGTTGATCGGCGTGCGTTTTGGCGGCAATCCGCTGGCAATTTTGCTGGTGATGGTATGTTACACGTTGTGTATTACCGCGCTGGCATTGGCGCTGACCGGTGTGCTGAAAAATGCGCAACAAGCTAACGCGGTCGCACAGCTATTGACGCTGACGCTTGCGCCGTTGGGTGGCGCGTGGTGGCCGCTGGAAATTGTGCCGGGATGGATGCAGACTGTCGGACATATTTCGCCTATGGCATGGGCGATGAACAGCTACCGTGATCTGATTTTCTACAACGGCGATATCATCACGATTTTGCCCGCGCTGGGTGTCTTGCTGGCGGCGAGCGCGGCGCTGTTCGCGTTCGGCGTGGCACGGTTTCGGGTGGAGTAGCAACGCTTTGAACCGTCCGCCGTACTGTGTCGGCTGCTGCACGGCGTCGGGGAATGCCGCGCTCACCTGCCGTCGGCAGTGCGGACACCGCTTACTCTCTGCCTGATGTTCGGTCACCTACAGTCGCAACGGCGGCAGTTCGAACACTTGCCGTTTGCTCACCGCTTCCACTGCCGTTTGGCTCAGGTCGTGCTGGCAGTGGGGACAACTGTCCACCGTGTGCAGCAGCACCATGTCTGGCGCTGCCACCGCCTCCAGTGTTTCCCCTTTATGCCCCGGTTGTCCGCCGCTTTTTCGCTCGCCCTTTTCCCGCTGGCTTGGGGGCGAGCTTTTTCAGCCCGTCGCTGCTCGGCGGCTTGCTGCTGTTGCCGCTGTGCTTGGCGAGCTGCGCCTTCAGTTCAGCGATCTCGGCGCTCAAGCGCTCGATAATCTGCCGCTGTTCGCGGATAATGGCTAGGAGTTCTGCTTCACGAGTGGCGTTCATCTCTCTTTTATGCCACATTTTCTTTTTTTGCGCTAGGCTATGGCTGTGTAGTTACCAATTCGGGAATGGCGGCAATTTCATTGGATTTTTCCGCTACTTGCACTTGCGCCAACGTTAATCGATTGGCAGTTGCCCAAGCACTGACCACATGCAAGGTGGATTTACCCTGTTGGTCGCATGTCCTGCGCACTGTTTTGCCATCAATCGCTACCACTTGTCCATTCGTTAGCTCGAATACAGCTTGTACCCACGCTATAAAGCGCTCCTGAAACGCTTGTCCGTCAACATGCTCGAACACCCGTTTAATAGTGTCGTGCGAGGGAATGCCATTCTTCAACTCTAACCACTTTTTCAGCCACTTTTCTTTCCCCTCCGCAAAGGCTGCTATTTCTTCCCAGCCATCCGCACCAGCAAGCACTGCACAAATGGCGATCATGACGATATCCAATAATTTGTGCCGACATTTGTTAATCATCCTCGGTTCTGGTAAATCCCCAAAATGATGAACCAAATCATGGGCTACTTCCATTTTCATTTCCCCGTGATTTTCTCCGCCCTTGTTTATTTTCTTTATTCTCTCACAATTCTATCTCATGCGTCCGCCCTTGGGTGAGGGCTGAGCAGTCAACCGCGAAAAATACAATGCAAAGGCGTAAAGGGGATTCTATTGGGTTTAAGCGTTATCAGGTTTATGCCTTCGGCTTGAACCGATCGATGTCGATTTCCGGCTCGATGACTCGCATCGTGCGCGTACTCGTTTGTGACGCGCGCATCATGCTCAGGTTCGCCGCCCGTATCGCACGCGGACGCAGTATGCCTGCATACACGATCAAGCCCAGTACGGTCATCGCGCCGATAGTGACCAGCGCGCCCAACCCAGCCGCCGCCACGCGCACGATTTCGCTTCGTCCGGCGTCCACCTGTGCCGCTGTCTCCAACGCGCTTGGCGGGGCGGCGCTCAAGCGCTGACCGCCGAACTCGACCACTGTCGGCAGCGCGCCGGATTCGATCAACACGGTGAACTGTGTCGGCGTCGTCGGCGTCAAATCGGCGCTGATGGCAACCATCGTATATTGTCCCGGCGGCAAATATTGAAAACCGACCAAGCCTTGCGTCGAATTTGGCGATTGATCGAGCAGCGCGCTGGCGATGACCATGCCGCCGCCGTCGATGAGTTCGACCGAAATACCGCGTGTGATCAACGGTTCGCCCGCGTCACGCATCGCATCGCCGTCGCGGTCTTCAAACGCGCGCAGCCAAAATTGTCCACCGTCGCCTTGCGCGCTGACATGTGTTGTCAGCAGCAAAAGCAAAAAGATCAAATAAAGTCGTTTCGTGACATACTCCCCACGCCTAAAGGCGGGGGCTTCTACCCTCAGCGCGACTGCGAAGGCGAACCTTCGTCTTATCGTCGCTCCGGTAGCATAGCGATGCCCCGCTGTGTTTGATGTTAACTACGGTATTGCGATATTACGGGATTATGATCGAGGTCGGATTTTTACGTCTCGTACCGCGCACATCAATCTCCCCCTATTATACGCTATTTCAGCAGAAAAAACACAAGACCGACGCTTTATATCCCCATGCCTGAAGGCAGGGGTTTTACGGCGCTTTTCTGATAAAAACCTTAAATAGACCGCGTGGAATAGCGGCGCGAAACAGGTATTGTAGGGGCGACCCATCGAGTCGCCCGTTGGCAGACAGGGCGTGCCGTGTCCCTACAGCACAGTATCGTTGCGCGCGCATTCGCCAGATTTTCTCTTAGCGACGACGCAGCAAGAATGTCGCGCCTAAGCCGATCACCAGCACCACACCCGCCGCCCCGACCACGATCAATCCGAGATTGTCGCTGACCGGGTTGCTTTGCGGCGTTTGATCGACCACCTGCTGCGCGATAACGGCGTCGGCAGTGGGCGCTTGTGCGGGAATCACCCCCGCCGCCGCCCCAAAAATGACGTTGACCGGGACACCAATCTGCGCACGCACCACCAACTGCGTGGGAGTCGTCAACCCATAACCGTCGGGTGCGCTGGCACGCGCGATATAATCGCCTGCTACCACGTCGGCGAGGCAGTGCGGTTCGCTGCCATCGGTGAGGTATTCGCGTGCACTATTCACGCCGTCATCGATGATAATGACGCCGCCGCCGAGCATTTCCTCGCCGAGTTCTTGAATACGGTTCAAATTGACATCGTTGAACAGCATCACGCACAGCGTCGCCGCCGCCGATGACGGATCGAAGGTGGGCGCAACATCACCCGACCCGACCGAATTGACAGGCGCGGGCGGCGCATCCGGCACGCTGATCGGTTCGCGCAGATTTTCTGGTGTCGGTTCGGTCTGTGCCTGAGCAACTTCGATGACCAAATCGGTCACGGCGGGCGGAATAAGCTCCGCCGCTACAGCATCCGTCGAACTTGCCTCTATCGTCTCGCTCCCTGTTAACGGTGAGGCGCTAGGGGTGGGGGTAAGCGTGGTTGCCGCCCCTACAGCCTCGGTTTCTTCAACATCGGTCGTCGTTACTGCCGCGCCCGCAGAATCGACCGCCACAGTATTGCTGGCGGTCGTGGTCGCGTCTGCGGGCGCGGAACTAAAAGACGCGGGGGTCTCGGCGCTGGCGATTTCGACGCCGTTGATCGCACCGCCGACGTTTTGCGGGTCGAACTGTGGATTGAAGTAATAGAACAAGCGCGATCCGGTACCGCGCCCTGCCAGCGTGGAGGGTGGCGCGACGGGTTGAATCGTCACCGCACCACTTATGCCGGTTTCACCGACAATCGCGCTGCTTGGTTCACTGCCAATGCCGCCCAAACTGCCTGGCGCCGTGATGATGATCTCTTGACCGAGCAGTAAGTAACCCGCGTCGCGGATATCCGGGTTGATCGCCAGAATATCGGCGCGCGTCATCCCATAAGCGACGGCGATGCTGTCCAACGTATCGCCAGGTCCTACGATATGCACCACCGAGCCATCGGGGCGCGCGTTTTGCGGAATCACGAACGGCACTTCTTGTGGCGGAATCGCCGTCGGCGGTACGACCGGGACGCCGGCAGCGGGCGCGGCTGCGCCACCCGCGCCGCCGCCACCGAAGAACGCATCATCCCAATACACATTGTTGATTTGCGTCGGCGCTGTCTGCGTGACGTACAGGAAAATCGTTGCGCTCGTACCAGTGGTGGTCGCCGTGCTGGTCATTTGCTGCCATACGCCATGCGGCGCGGCATTTGCTGACCATACGATGTCGCCATCGAAGACATTGTTGCCACCGTTCGGGTCGATGCCGACGCGCACAAGCCCGCCGCTTGCCCCGTTCGATGTACAGTTATCCGAATCAGCGGGCACATCACACGTTTTCAACTGCGCCCATGCGCTCGCGGTGACATTGCCACCCTGCGTCACGGCGACAGTCTGATATATCGCAACCGTGAATGTCGCATAACCACGATTGAAGTTGAGCGCCTTCGTGCCGCTGTGCGGGTCGGGACCGGGTCCGTTGTGCGGGAAAGCGACAGGCTGTAGGTTCATCCAATCCGCCGTGCGCGGTTGTTCGATGATCGTCAGTCCCCACGGGGCGGGAACATTCAGATCGGCGCGTCCGCGATTGGTATATTCGCCTTCCATGCCGGGGTCGCCCAGCGCGTTACCGTCTTGCGCCAGCGTTGGCAGTGCCAGCGTCAAAAGCGCCGCGCACAAGCTGAGCATGATCCATTGCATTTGTTTCATCTGGGAATTTACTCGCTGTTTGTTAAACACACGTGGAGCATTATAACACAACGGGTTTTGCGATCTGTTCACAGCGCCGGAGAATCGTCGGTTTTTGAAACGGGGTTGTAGGGGCGGGACACAGACCCACCCGCGTCAATCGATTACGGCGTCAATCCGATAAACCGCACCGCCGCGATATTCGACGTGCAATCGTCGCGCGTGACGACCGTGATCGTCGCGCTGGCGGGTATGCCAGCGGGGTTAAGAAGCTGCACGGTGTAGGTCGCGATGGTCGCTTGTGTTCCCAACTGCTGTTCAAAACCGCCAGCGCCCGATCCACGATCACTGCCCGTCGCTAAGATCGTATCGATGCCGTCACCCACGATACGCACGCCGTAACCAAGCACGGCTTCCCCCGCAAAATCGACGACCGTCCCAGAAATGCTCGACCACGCGCATCCGCCGCGTCCATCGGGGTTGGTGATGAACACCACCCGCCCGCTGTACGCAAAACCGGGCGTTGGGCTTAGGGTCGGCACGGTCGGATCAACCGCTGTTCCTGGGGTGCCAAGCGGTAAAAGCTCATTCAGGTTGATGGGCGTAAACGTCATTGTCGGCGGTGCAATCTCTGATGTCACCTCGGCGGTCGCATCCGTTCCATTCTCCACAATTGGCGAGGCACTGGCGGAGGGGTTGATCGCGCCCGCATCGCTCAATAGAGACGGACTGGGGGAAGGGGTAAGCGTTTGAGCCGATGGCGTGCGTGTCGCGGTGGCGTTGGGCGTCTCCGAGACCACGACCGGGAACGGCGTATCTGGCGGAAACGGATTGAACGCCGAATATGGGTTATTCCACACCGTGGCGTATACGACGATCAGCCCAATCGCACCAATGATGAACCCCAGCGTAATCACGTTGCGCAGTGCATTGCTGGCGCGCGGCTTGGCTGGGGCACTTTTTGGGGTACGCTTAATCTCGTCGGGCAGGGGCGCGAACCCCGAATCGTCTCGTTCAGGCATTAAAACTCCACGTGATGCGTGATGAGTGCTGAGTAATCAGTATCGGCAGATCGCAGCGGTTTTAGTCAGCACTCAGCACTCGTTACTGTTTTTACTCATTCCTCAATCACGAATGTCCTTAAAACGGTCGTGTCTGCTTGAAATTGACCACGCCGACATTTTGATCGCAGCGCGCGGTGAAATCGAGCCGAACTTGATCGCTGATGACGGTACCTTGTGGCGATTGTAGTTCGACGATATAGCTGCTCAACGTGACGCCCGTCCCAATCGGGACTTCAAAGCCGCTCGCCCCATATAAGGTGTTCGAGCCGCTCGTGGTATACACGTCGATTCCCGGACCGATCACATGAACGCGAACGCCAAGCAGCGGTGCGTCGTTCACGTCGAAAACCTGTCCGCCTACGCCTTGAAACAAACAGCCTGCCGAATTCGCAAAGTTTGAAACCAGCACAGCTGGCTCACGCAGGGTGAACGGGAACGGTGACGGCGTTTCGCCCAGCGGCGGCAGCGGCGTCGGCGGTTCATTGGTGGTCGTCGGCGTCACCGTTTGACTGGCTTCCAAGGATGGCGTCACCGATGGAAACAGCGTATTGGTCGCGGGCGGCGGTGTCCCTGTTAAGGGCGTCACGGTCGGTGGGCGCGGTGTAGTCGTCGGCGTTGTCGGGGTGAAAGGTGTGAAACTCGGCGGCAGTGTCCCCGCGCTGAAACCCGCTGCCGTATTGCGCGGCGTCACCGTCGCTGCTTCTGGCGTCACTGTCAGGGTTGGCGTCTCGCTCAGCGTCACGCTTGGCTCTGGTGTTTCAGTGATCGTCGGCGTCATGGTGACGGTGAAGGTTTCGGTTGGCGTAAATGTTATAGTCGGCGTAAAGGTCTGCGACGGTGTAAAGGTCAGCGTTTCCGTCGGCAGTTGTGCCAGTGTTGGCACCGCCAGCGCGACGGCGGTCGGTGGCGGTGGCGGCGCGGCGAAGCGCGTGATCACGAATGCAACCCACACGATCCCCAGAATAAGAAACACCCAGCTCAAGAAATTATAGAATCCTGCTGCGCCTCGCCCCATGTCTCTCGCATCCTCTGTACAGGCATAGTCAAGCCATGCCTACCCGTCGCTTTACACGAAACGCGCGTTTTCGCGCGTAAAACTTTTTAATCGATCAACCCTGCAAATAATACTCGATCTCCGCCGCTTGCGTCAGCGTTTGCAGCCATGCATTGAACAGCGATTGCGCCAACTGCGGACGTTTGGCTTCTTCAACCGGACGTTCGCCCCGTTCGAGCGTCTGCAAAATGTGATATCCCAACGATGTGCGGATTGGTCCGATAATGTTGCCCGGTTCCAGGCTGAATGCCGCATCCGCCAGCGTCGCATCGAGCAGTTCTTCTCGTGTGAACCAGCCGAGATCGCCGCCGTTGTCTTTCGTCGTCATATCGATTGAGAACGCCGCTGCCACAGTTGCGAAATCGGCTCCGCCCTGAATTTGCAGCATAATCGCCGTCGCTTCGGCTTCGTCCGTCACTAAAATATGCCGCGCGCGCACCTGTGGCAAATTGCCATTCAAAGGCGCGGTTACGCGGTCACGCAGTCGATTGACGGTCATCGATTGGCGCAGCGAGTCGCGGAAATCCGCCTCGTTGTAGCCGTTGACGCGCAGCCATTCGTTCCAGCCGGGCGCGCCACCTGCTTGATCGATATACGTCTGAACTTCGACGGTCAATTCGTCCTCGGTGATGGCGATGCCATCACTCGCCGCCTGTTGATCGATCAACGCCTGTTCGACCAGTGTGCCTAGCACCGCCGCGCGCAGCGAGGCTTCGTCTGCGACGACCAATAACTGCTGTTCAAAGCGCGATAATGTCACTTGATATTCTGCCAGGGTAATCGCCTGTCCGTTGACCCGTGCCACCAACGTTTGCCCATTTTCATCCGTCGGTAATGCCGACGTATCGATCGGCGCGTTCGTCGGCGCGACCTCAAGGTTTTGTGCTGCGCCTTCGGTCGGCGCGGCGTCTCCGCCGCAGCCTGTCATCATCACGCATACCGCCGCGAACAAGATCGGCAGCCCGTGTTTGAATACAAATACACTCACGCGGGTGTCTCCACTCATGCTCAAGCCAATTTTGGGTTGCCCAAAAGCCCATTATAACGATCAACGCATGTTTCCGCACACACATACTTCTGTACCGGGTCTTGCGCTATACTTTGATCACGCTTTTGTTACTTTATGATATTAAATGGTCATTCCGGCAATTAACCAACCTTATCCCGAAAGGCTTACTATAATGACCGTCGATGTCGAACAACTGCTCGCTTACGAGTTTCCCGCCATTACCTTTACCTATACCCCGCGTGATGTCTCGCTTTACGCGCTCGGCGTCGGTGCGCCCGCCGACCCACTCGATCAGGACGAACTCCGCTTCGTCTATGAACGCAGCGGCGCGGGCTTTCGCGTGCTCCCCACGTTCGGCGTCCTGTTTCCCGGCAAAATGATCGACCATTTGCTCACAGGTGAACTGCCCGGTCTTACTTACAACCCGATGATGCTGCTGCACGGCGAACAATATCTGGCGTTCAAAGCGCCGCTCACCGAAAGTGCGACGATCACGTGTCGTCCGCGCGTGAAGGCGGTCTACGATAAAGGCAGCGGCGCCGTACTCATCACCGCCACGCCGTGTTACGATGAGAACGGGACTGAACTTATCTATAACGAGAGCGCCATGTTCATTCGGGGAATCGGCGGGTGGGGTGGCGAACGCGGCGCCGCGTCCGACGCCAATGACCCGCCTGATCGTGCCCCCGACGCTGTGATCGAGGAACGTACGAGCGATAAGCAAGCGCTGATCTATCGGCTGTCAGGTGATATCAATCCGCTTCATGCCGACCCGATGATGGCGGCGTTCGGCGGCTTCGATAAGCCGATCCTGCATGGTCTGGCGTCGTTCGGGTATGCAGGACGCGCAGTCCTCAAAGCCTTTTGCGAGAACGATCCAGCGCGCTTTAGCAGCATTAAAGTCCGATTCGTCAAACATGTTTTCCCCGGCGATACCTTGATCACCGAGATGTGGCGCGAAAGCGCAACGCGCATTGTCTTGCGCGTGCGCGTCTCGGAGCGCGATGCTGTCGTGCTGGCGAACGCGGCGGTCGAACTCGCGTAGAGGCAAAAAGCAAAAAGATTCAACGCAGAAACGCAAAGGATGAAAGACGCAGGGATGTGTAGAGGCGACCCGGTGGGTCGCTGACTTATCGTTTCGTACCACTTGCTCGCCGCCCGCGTCATCCGTCATGATACAATCGTGCGTAAGAGCGGGACTCAGACCCGCCCCCCAACACCGCCCAGATGAGGACGTGGATCATGGTCGATCAAATCCGTGAGGGAATGCTGCTTGAGGACTTTTTGCGTATCCCGCATGAAAAATTCGAGTACATCGATGGACAGGTCAACATTATTTTGAGTCCAGTAAAACCCGGTCACGCCTATTTATCGAATCTTTTAGCAAAATTTCTGAGGGACTGTGCAGAACCACTCGGACTTGGTAAGGTCATGGTCGAATTTCCGTTTGCGATGGTCGATTCACCCGATTGGGTACGCGGATCACGCGTGCCGGATGTGTCATTTTATGCAGAGCATCGCTGGAATGCTTATGTAGGGGATGATTCGAGTTGGCGTGACCGTCCTTTCACATTAATACCCGATTTGGTTGTCGAGATCGTCTCTGAAAACGACAATTTACGTGATGTTTTTCGCAAAGCCGACCTGTATATCAACGACGGCGTGCGGCTGGTGTGGGTGATCGACCCCGATCCCAAATTGATCTACGTATATCAACCTGGACACGCGGAAATCTTGCGGTTGGGCGCCAAAGATACGCTCACCGCCGTGCCAATCCTCTCTGAATTTAGTCTGCAGGTCAGCCAATTATTTGCATGAGACGATTAATCAATTTGAACGGACGTGCGCGGGCATGGCACAGCCAAGCTCGTACAAACGTCTTTGCGCCTTTCATCCTTTGCGTCTTTGCGTTGAATCTTTTGTTTTTTAGGACTGCTTCCGCGCAAGATGCCGTGCCAACGCTGACCCCACTCCCCACGTATACGCTGACGCCCGCGCCGATCCCGACGCAAAGCCTGATAACGCCAACGCCCGCGTTCAATTTCGGCGCGCCGCCCGAATATATCCATCCGCCCGCCGCATTGAGCGCGCGCGACGGCTGGTCGTGCGGTGAGTTCCCATGTGAAGACGACATCGACGGTTGGCTGCGGCGGATTCAAGTGCCGCAAGGTTATCTGCTCGAACATGTCGGACGTTTCCCCGGCGCGCCGATGCAAATTGTGTATGGCGACGATGGACGTTTATACGCGACAGTGCTGGAAAATGGTACACGATCTGGCGCGGTTTACGCTATGAACGCCGACGGTACAAGTGAGCGCATCAGCGCCACACTGGTCTCGCCGCTCGGTCTGGCGTTTCAGCCGGGAACAGCGATTTTATATGTGACCGCGCGCTTGACCGAAACGAGCGGCGGCGCGCTGTACCGGGTGATGCCAGACGGACAAACCGACCTTGTGATCGACTCGCTACCGTGCTGTTACATGTTGATCGATAACCAGCCCAACGGCATCACGTTCGGCGCGGACGGCTATTTATATATGGGCGTTGGCGCGCTGACCGACCACACGGAGCCGCCGCAAGGATCGAACGCGCGCTTTGTCACACTCACGCCGAACGAAGCAGCGATTCTGCGGATTCAACCGCACACAGGTGAGATCAACGTGGTCGCAAGCGGAATCCGCAATCCCTACGATGTCGCGTTCGACGCGGGCGGTGGTCTATACGCGACCGACAGCGGCTTAATCACGGGGGAAGGCGACCGCGTGCTGCGCGCGCTGGTGGGTGAGACTTATGGTTTTCCGTATTGGCGCGAACGCGGCTGCGAAGAATGCGAGTTCACACCGGGCAACATCACGATTGCGCCGGATTTATGGACATTCCCGCCGTATACGCTGCCGCGTGGCATCACCGTGTATCTCGGCGCGGGCTACCCGACCAATTTGTTCGGCAGCGTATTCGTCGCGTTGTGGAACGGCGTCGAAAGTGGGCAGCGCGTCGTTCGCATCGATCCACGCGCGATCCCGCCGGATGCCAGTCAGCCCGAAGCCGGTATGACGCCGCCGCCGTGGGCAACCGTGACGCCCGAACCGCCGCCCGCGCCCGAACCATTCGTGACCGGGCTGATCCGCCCGATCGATGTCACGGTGTCGCCCGATGGGTGGCTGATCGTCGCGGATTTTGTATATGGAAATGTGTGGCGCGTGGTGTATCAGCCGGATTGAGTGTAAATGCAGAAATGTCTCGTGCATTCAAAACGCAGTACAATAAAAACACCCTACAACTGACAACTTTTCATCAGCGTAAGTTTGAGCTATGTTCTGGATATTCATTGCAAATTGCCGGAGAACATATGTCCCTTACCCGCCGCGATCTGGTCATAGGCACTATTTTCCTGGTCAGCATCGCCCTGCTCATCGGCGCACTTTCGATGCGAAACGGACCGAACATCGCCCCCGACGAGGCACATTTTGTCGGTTATGCGCTCGGTGTCCAGCAAGGGCGTGGCTTGACCATGTTGAGCGCCGCGTATGACAGCGCGGAAATATCGCACACGATTGCGTGGTGGCCGCCGTTGTATCCGCTGCTGCTCACGTTGGTTTCGTTGGGTGGCGATCCACGTCAAGGCTTGATTTTTATGGGCTACATCGGCTTGGTCGCCACCGCCCTGCTGATGGCGTTGCTGGCATATCGCGTGCTTGGCAGCCGTTTTCATGCGATTGCCGCCGCGTTATTCCTGATCTCTATCTACGGTCTGATCTCGCCCGCATCGCGCGGCGCGGTCGAAACCGTGTTCATCCCGCTCGTGTTGGGCGTGTGTATCCTGGCGCTCGATTATCAGTTCGGCGTCCCGGTCACATCGCTGCGGCGTGCGCTGATTTTGCTCGTGCTTTTGGCGGCTGGCGCGCTTATCCGCAATTTGATGTTCGTGATCACACTGGCGTTGTGCGCCTACCTGCTGCTGTGGGCGTGGAGCCTGCGCGGTCAGCACGTGCGTCCGTCACCTTATTGGCATATCGTCATCGTCGCCGCATCGGTGATCCCATTCGGGCTTTTCAGCCTGTACAACGGTATCGTCAACGATAATCCGTTGGGGATGCACCGCCTTGTCAGCACGTTCAAACTCGATGACATCAATAACGCGATCGTTGTACTCTCGCATCAATCCGCACATGGCGTGCGTACCGCGCTGTCTATGGTCGGTCTGCGTCAAGGCGGCATAATGGTGATTGGGCGCGTGCTTATCATCGTGCTCCCGATTGTGCTGCTCGTCCGATTTTGGTTCGTACGCAAACAGCGCCCGCCCGTTGTCACGGCGGCGTCAGCATTTTGGCTGGTCACGCTCGTCACCATAATTTACGCAGTCGTGTATCTCGGTATCACCGCATTTATGCCCTACAGCTTTCCCGAAGCGGCGCGTTACCTGATGCCCTCGTTTATCGGCTTCATCTTATGGGTGCTGATGCTGTCGCGGCGGCTGAAAATTCCGCGCGTGATCGAAATTGTAGTGGTGGCGCTCTATGTTTACAGCGGAATTACCGTTGCCGCCGTCAATACTGGACGTGGGGTGAGCTTCAACATCGAGCCGTTTCGGGAAGATTGGATTTTGCAACGGCTGGCAGATTTTGTGCCAGACGACGCGATCCTGATCGGCGGAGAATATGCGTATCGGCATATCGGCGCACTGCCAACCACGCCGATTCGCACCGGTCCTGTAGACGACAACCTTTATTTCCAACTGCGCTGTGATCAAATGGTGTATCCGGCGGGGTATCCGCATGTAGCGATGATTTTGTTGGGCGAAACGCCCGACGATGTTGTCGTGCTCGACCGTACGCCCGAACAGCGCGTCGCTTTTCTGACCGCGTGGTTCGCGCCGTGTGGCGTGGTCGAAAGTTTTGAAACCAGCGATGTTACGACGTTGGCGATTGGCATATTGAACGACGAATTCATACAATGAGGGCGACTGATGCGGTCAACCACCAGCATTGATAGAGGCATGGCATAACCGTGTCTCTATCAAATGCTTCGCGTTTTTGGTCGTTAATCTTCGCATTCGCCGCGTAAGACGGGCGCAAGTATCGCCTCCAAATCCGCAACGGATTCCATACGCACGATTTGCGCGCGTATTTCTGCTGCGCCGCGCACTTCGTTGACATAACGTGATAACTGACCACGCAGTTCATAAATGGCGATTTTGTGTTTTCCTGGTGGCGTGCGTCCGAGCGTGCGCCGTGCCTGTTCGAGCGCGGTTTCGGCACGTTCGCGAGGTCCCGGAATCGGCATCGTGTCGCCCGTGCGTAACTCATGCGCGATCTGGCGAAAAATCCATGGATTGCCCATCGCCGCCCGCCCGATCATGACGCCATCACAGCCTGTCTCGGTCAGCATACGGCGCGCGTCGTCGGCGGTTTCAACATCGCCGTTGCCGATCACAGGGATGGTCACGACTTCCTTGACGCGCTTGATCCACGACCAGTCAGCCGTTCCGGTGAACCCCTGGGTGGCGAAGCGCGCATGTACCGCGATCGCTTTAACGCCTGATTGTTCTGCCGCACGCGCGAACTCGACACAGGTCGGGTTGGTCTGATCCCAGCCCGCGCGGATTTTGACCGTTACCGGCACATTGACCGCCTTGATCACCGCATCGACAACTGCCGTCGCCGCGCCCACATCTTTGAGCAGCGCTGCGCCCGCGCCACGTTTAGCGACTTTTGGCACCCAACACCCCATGTTGATATCGATGATGTTAGCGCCTAAATCCGCGATGATCGCCGCCGCCTCCGCCATGATCGCCGGGTCGCTGCCGAATAACTGTACCGCCAGCGGCGATTCTTCCGGCGTCCAGTCGATCAAGTGGTTGCCCTTCACACCGCGCCAATGCAGCGCGTCACTGCTGATCAGTTCGGTACACACTAAACCGCAGTCGCCAAAATCGCGCGCCAGTGTACGCAGCGCGTAGCCCGTTTGTCCTGCCATCGGCGCGAGTGTGAGCGGACTTTCGACCAGAATATGGTCGATCATCATCGGGCGCAGCAGTGTCTCTTGTACATTCGTCATTAACATCGTTATACCAATCCTGCCGCGCGCGCCAGTAAATACGCGATTCCCAATGAGAGCAGCAGCAGCATCCATACCAGAATGCGCCCTGTCTCTTGCGCCGGGTTGATCACGCTTTCGGTGACGCTCACATCGCCCAACAAATCGACATAAAAATCCACGTTGATACGCTTGCGCGTCAGCCGCGCCATGTAATCGTGTCCGGTCACGTATATCCAACCGGATTCTTCTTCGCGCCATGCTTCACCGCAGCGCTCGCGGATCGCGCGTTCGAGTAAGATGCGCGCTTCTTCTGCGGGGATCGGTTCAATCGTGTCGGTCATGCCCACGCTTTCCGTGATTGGACGTTATGCGCTGCATCGTACACCGCGCCGCCGCGTAACCGAAGGGACGGCATTCCATGTTATGATATTTTGAGCAAAGACAGGAGTTTGATCATGGTCATGATCGCGCCCGATTCAAGCAGCGACACGGTGTACAGCGCCGACGAATTTTGGGAACTTTCTCAGCGCCCCGAATATGCCGATATGCGCCTTGAACTGAGCAAAGGAAGATTGATCGTCATGTCGCCAACCGGATGGGAACACGGAGATATTACCGCACTGCTGGTCACGTTCGTCAATGTTTTTGTGATGGAAAACAAATTAGGACGTGTAACCACTGGAGAAGCAGGCTTTATTCTTTATAACAATCCTGATCCAGATGGCAAAGATATCGTTCGTGTACCGGATGTTGGATTCATCGCGGCGGCGCATGTGCCGAAAAAATTATCCAAAAAATTTATTCCATTCGCGCCCGATCTCGCCATCGAAGTGATTTCACCGAGTGAAAGTGCATCCGAAATTCACGAGAAAGTCGCCGAATATTTACAGTATGGTACGCGCATGGTCGTCTTGTTTTACCCTGATACGCAGTCGGCAGGCGTGTACACCCCCACGACGTATCAAACCTTGACGATAGACGATGTGTGGGATGGCAGCACGGTGCTGCCCGGTTTTCAACTGCCGCTCAAACGGTTATTCGAGTCATAGCGAACGGATTGTTATTTTCTGCGTTAATTCAAAATCTAATACTAAACCGCCGCCACTACCAGCCCGCTAAAACGCGACGACTCTGAGACTTCAAAAATTTCGTTGTACTCCATCCGCGCATCAGCCGCGCCATGTAATCGTGTCCGGTCACGTATACCCAACCGGATTCTTCTTCGCGCCATACTTCACCGCAGCGCTCGCGGATCGCGCGTTCGAGTAAGATGCGCGCTTCTTCTGCGGGGATCGGTTCAATCGTGTCGGTCATGCCCACGCTTTCCGTGATTGGACGTTATGCGCTGCATCGTACACCGCGCCGCCGCGTAACCGAAGGGACGGCATTCCATGTTATGATATTTTGAGCAAAGACAGGAGTTTGATCATGGTCATGATCGCGCCCGATTCAAGCAGCGACACGGTGTACAGCGCCGACGAATTTTGGGAACTTTCTCAGCGCCCCGAATATGCCGATATGCGCCTTGAACTGAGCAAAGGAAGATTGATCGTCATGTCGCCAACCGGATGGGAACACGGAGATATTACCGCACTGCTGGTCACGTTCGTCAATGTTTTTGTGATGGAAAACAAATTAGGACGTGTAACCACTGGAGAAGCAGGCTTTATTCTTTATAACAATCCTGATCCAGATGGCAAAGATATCGTTCGTGTACCGGATGTTGGATTCATCGCGGCGGCGCATGTGCCGAAAAAATTATCCAAAAAATTTATTCCATTCGCGCCCGATCTCGCCATCGAAGTGATTTCACCGAGTGAAAGTGCATCCGAAATTCACGAGAAAGTCGCCGAATATTTACAGTATGGTACGCGCATGGTCGTCTTGTTTTACCCTGATACGCAGTCGGCAGGCGTGTACACCCCCACGACGTATCAAACCTTGACGATAGACGATGTGTGGGATGGC
>Ga0163147_10003732_pt1 | contig 20011 bp, 41 predicted proteins | sample OliLakLV19MP6G1_FD_148597 | JGI IMG/M metagenome (GOLD analysis project Ga0163147, IMG submission 148597) | Freshwater microbial mat bacterial communities from Lake Vanda, McMurdo Dry Valleys, Antarctica- Oligotrophic Lake LV.19.MP6.G1 | ecosystem: Environmental > Aquatic > Freshwater > Lake >...
CCAGGAGGAGCCCCGCATGCCAATCCCCGCAATCATCGCCACGCTCGGCAAAGTCCTGATCAGCGCCTTCGCCCCGCTCGCGGCCGAAAAGCTGCAGAAGGAAATCGGCCGCCACACCGACAAGCCCGAAATCGCCGAGCAGATCACAGCCGCCGTCGTCCAGGCGGCCAAAGACGCTACGGGCCTCAGCGATCCGATCGAGGCAGTCGCGGCTGCCAAAAAAGACGCCGAGATCATGGCGCAGATCGAAGAGAGCACTATCCAGCGGCTGGAGCAGATGGGACCGCTGCTAGACCGGCTCGCCGTCGTCGACGCCGAGCAATTCCGCGCCGAGGAAGAGAGCCGCGACTCCGCCGCCGAGCGGGCGGAGAGCGGGGGGGTGACGGACGAGATGGGGCGTGTGCTGGCTTACGGGGGACTTGCGTTGGCGCTGGCGCTGACGCTGTTTGTCGGGGCCATCGTCACCGTCCAGATCGTCCAGACCGGCGACGCGTCGACGGCTTCCTGGGCCGCGCTCACCGGCATCATCGGTTGGGTGACGGCGAAGGTCGGCTCGATCTACGACTACCGATTCGGCAGCAGCCGCGGCAGCGCTGTGAAGCAAGCCGTGCTATCCGAAATTTCACGAAGCAACGCCCGCGTAAATGAAACTCGGGCATCTTAAATCTCAAGGGACAGATCATGAGTACAGTCTGGAAAAATGTCGCCGTCGAGGGCGACCCGTACACCGTGCCGCCTGGCGTCGAACGCGTGCGCTACGGCGCCCACGCAACGCCCAGCACCCTGGCCGCCATCGGTCAGCCCGAGGCATGGATTGAGATCAAAGTTGCGCCGGCGCAGCAGCTGCGCGTCACAAACTCGCTGACCGACGGCGTTGATCCTGCGCCCGGCCGCCAGAAAATCTTGCAGGCTTGGACGTCGGACGGCGTCGAAGTGCCGACGCCGCTGCCCGTGCCGGCCGACCCGCCGCCCGTGGGGCCCGCGCACGACCCCGCGCTGGCGCGGCTGGCGCGGTCCTATGATGAGCGCGACGACCCGGGCGGTGTGGAAAGGATGATGGCCGAGGGCATTCTCGCGCAGGGCGCAGCCTCTGCCGACTTCGCCACGACGTACCGCGAAGAATCCGAGGCGCGCAGGGTCATGCTGGCCGCCAGCACCGAGGCTTTGCGGGCGCCCGCCGCAGTGACGTCCAGGCTGATCGGCGACGACCGGGCGATTGCCAGCCAGCGCGCGATCGCCGATGCGCTGGCGCTCCAAGCGCGCGTGTCTTCCGACCCGAGCGACAGGCTGGCGGCGCTGCACATTTGGTCTGCGGTGCTCGGCGAAGATGCCGGCACGACGACCAAAATCGAAGTGCGCATCAGCGACGCACGCAAAGCTACTGCCGCGTTCCTTGATGACTACCCCGCACCACGGCTGGGCGGCGGGTGAAAGGGGCCCGGCGCGACGGCGGCCACGGCGGCAAGTTGGCGAATCCGTGGGGCCTTACGGCGTGCCAGATTCTTGCGCTGCGGGCGTTTGCGCGCCATGGCAGATACACGCTCGCCGCGAGTGAGTTGTGCGTCACAAATCGCACGGTCGAGGCGCACGTTGGCCGCGCTCGCGTTGCGATGGGGCAGCCATCTGTGATCGCCGCTTTGGTAAAGCTCGGCGTATACGAGGCGCTGTATGGACCGCTGGCGACCGAACCCTGAGCAGCGCAGAGCGATAGCTCAGGCGGCGTGGCATCAGTGCTGGCTCGCGGGCGAGCGCGACGATGCATCGCAAGAAGCGCTAATCGGAATTTGGCTGTCGCCGGACGCGAACAGCACTACCGTCGCGTCGCGTCGGGTCGTTGACTACGGGAGATCAACCGCATCGTGGCACAGGCGCGCTACCATCGAGATGGTTGATGAGCACCTAGACGGACCTGAAGAGTTGTGCAGCTTGACACAAGCTCTTGAGTCTCTTACGCCCAGGCAAGCTCAGGCGCTCCAGGCTATCGCAGACTGCGGCAAAACAGGCGCAGCAAGAAAGCTCGGAATCACGCAGGCCCGCATCACTCATATTGTGTCGGCGATTCTGAAGCGGATGCAAGGCGACAGTCACCGGGAAAAGCCTTGACGGCCTGTTCGTGTTGAGCCGGGGCCGAAAGCGTTATATGGGCAGCAACAGCAGCGACCTTCGTCGGCGGCTTGTCTGCCCTCCCTGATCGCATCAGCACTTGAAATGTTGCGTTTGCTTGGCATCAATGGCCCCTCGTGAAGACAATCTCCGCCGCTTGCCGTCGAGCCCGTCGCTGAACCTGACCCAAAGGGGCAGGCGGCGCCGTCTCGTTGTCATGCTTCATCTGCTGCCCCTTTGGTCAGGTTAGCTTCAGCGTTAGGGCGCACGCGGCGGGCGCAGCTTGTGCCGTGCCAACAGCGCGGCTTCGATCAACTCTGCCGGCGTGCCGGGTTGTTCCGCCATCCACTGCACCAGCCACTCGGGCAGGCGCAGGGGTACGTTTACCCGGCGCAGGCCGGGTGGTGCCGGGGGTCGCCCCCCTTTGCTTGTCACTTCCACCCCGGGTTGAGCCGCGTGTGTTCGCGTGCGCCCAAATCATTGGCTGCGGCTGCCTGCGCGTCCAGCGGGCTGCTGATGGGCATTCCGTCTGCGTTGGCAATTTCATAGGTCGGTCCGTGTGGACCCTCTTGTTCGCGGCGCCACTTGATGTAGTGGATGGCATCGCGCGGCAGCAAGAAGGCGCCGCAAGCGTTGCCAGTGCGGGTGTTGATGACCAAGAAGTCAAGGGCTGAGGTGTCGTGGCTCATGCTGTTCTCCGGTGCGTTGTTGATTTGGTTACTGTAGCACGGAAACCGCAGCAGTCAACAACTATTTTGTAACACGCCAACATGGTCCCGTTTCCCAACCAGCGCCCTAACCCCTCGCTCAAGCGGACTGGCCGACGGCCAGCCGCTTAGCTCGAACGTTCGGCCTCTTCCGCACGGTCACAAGACGAATCCCACCGGTGAGCACAGTTGCGCGCGTGTTGCCTCCGGCCAGCCACGCGATCATGTACTCCGTTAATTGCCGCACCTGCTCATTCGTCAGGTGCTTTTCGCACTCAAGCAGTACGCGGTCATCCGGCCCAATCTCCAACAGCTTCGCATCAGGCAGCGCGGCATACATAGGTTGCCCGCGTAACGCCGCCCAGGCAGCGAAAAGTCTTTGAATCATTTGAATTTCCTTCGCTTCGGCACCAGGCCCAACCCCTCGCTCAAGCGGAGCGCTGCCGGCGTTGTTTCAGTTGTCATTTGTATCTCCGTCGGGCAGCGCCCGCTTAGCTCGAACGTTGGGCGTCACAAATACGCCATTGCGTCCAGCAGCGACTGGCCTTTGTCGCTCAGGCGGGCGCGGCCCTTGCCTTCGGTCCCGGTCGGCTCGTGCTCGATTAACTCGGCCGGCAGGCGTTGCACAAGCGGATAAAGCACCTTGCTCACAGACGCCCACCCTTCAGGGCACGCCTGGCCTTTGTAAATAAGCCGGAGAAAGTGCTTCTCCCCCGTGGTCAGTTTCGTGGTCATCATCTGTCCTTTCGCTTCGGCGCCACTGACGCCCAACCCTGCGCTCAACCGGAGCGCCGACGGCAGCAGTGCATCTGCATGCTTCAGGGCGGGCGCCCGGTTAGCTTTTCGTTAGGCGGCTTTACTCGGCCTGCTGTAGCCGCCTCTGTAGCCAACACCTCTTGTGATGTAATCCGCGCGCCCCCGTTCAGCACGCGCCCGGTCTCTTTCGTCTTCTTCCCGCTTATCGCGTTTCACAAGCTCCGGTTCTCCACAACGCACGCAGCACATTTCATCTGTGAGTACGCCGGCCGGGCGCTTGTGCGGCAAGAGCTTGAACGTGTGCCCTGCACAAATCTTTTTTGCGCAAGCATGGCAAGCCGTTGGCGAACATCCGGCGTACTTGAAGAGCCGAATCAGTTCCTTCGTCATCACCGTGTCGGTGCCTGCCGCTATCGAATCAAGTGTCATTTGTTCGCATCCTTACGTGTGTTCATCAACCAAGCCGCCTAACATTTCGTTGCAGGCGATGCCCTACGGCTGCGCCTCCGGTCACGCCTGAACTCAGACGTTGGGCGTCGGGGCCTCCGGCAGTGGCATCCAAAAAGTGGGGCCGTAATCGTCGCCTTCGTCGTTGTCGAAGCATTGCCAAGCGCCCGCACCGCCCGTAGTTTCGGCGTAGTAGTGGCTGCCGTAGGTGTTGCCCCAGAGCCAGCCGTCGCCGGTATCGGCGCGCGCTCCTACCCAAATGCCGCGCCCAGGTTCGTACAGCCACACTGGCATACCCAGTGCCGGCAGCCCAGCAGCAACCGGCGTCCAGTAGGGCAACGGTTGCGCGACGACGCCCAACACGTCGCTCGAACCGAGAGCCAACGGGCCGGCATCAGTGGCTTCATCGTGCTTGGTCATGCGTTGTCTCCGGTTCAGCTCTAGCGTTCGGCCTCACGCGGCAACCGCAGCAGCGGAAGCCCGCGCCTTGTCGGTGGCGTCCTGATGCACAGCAATGACTGCCATCACTACGCCCCAGGCTAACCCTGTGGCAATGTGCCCGTTCCAAACCAACAGCCCGAGCGTCGCCCATGCTTGCAGCCAACTCAGACTGCGAAGTACCGGGCGGGCGGGCTTCTTTGCCGCGGCGGTTGCCGTCTTGTCGGCCAAGAGAAGCAGCGACGCCGGCGCCATGACCCACACCCAAAACTTCACCACGAACATTGCGCCGTCAATCTGCGCCGCAAAAGCGCCGTAAAGCAATGCCCAGTGCAAGGCATGCACGAGCCACCACTTCAAAAGGTATTTCATCATCTGTCCTTCCGGTTCGGCACCAGAGGCCGAACCATTCGTTCGAGAGGACGCCGACCGGCATCTTCTCGTTTGTCCAAGTTCAGAGCGCGGCGCCTCTCAACTCAAACGTTAGGCGGCAGGAACCAGCCGGCGTCGAGCGTCCTATCGTTCCCCCCTTTTGTCCGCACGGTGAACAGGGCGGCGCTTTGGCATCCATGCACCCCAAGCTGAACAGCCAGCACGAGGCACGGCACCGGGATGCAGTTCGGCCCGCGCTCGGTGTTGTTCCACAGAGGCTTTATCCGCAGCATGTGGCCGGGCTCAACGTGGCGCATCCAGTCATGCGCGGTCCGCCTAACCCCTCGCTCAACCTGAGCCCCAACGGCGGCAGGCAGTGTGCTGTTACTCGTAGTCATGTGGCGCCGTTGGGTCCAGGTTAGCTCAAACGTTAGGCCACGCAATACGGTGCGGCGCCGCCGGTGCGCTCCATTTCTTCCCACTGTGCGCGGTAGTACGCTTGCCCAGCCGGCTTGTCGTCCTGACCAAGCCCTTGCACATACCCTTGAGCGCCCCACGGCTTCGGTTCTGTCACCGTCATCATGCAGGCCGCAAACATGCGGTTCCGGCAAGTCTCCGGGTTCAGTTGCACTATCTCGCCTACCTTCAGGCGTTCGCCTGGTTCCATCATTTCCTCGCTTCGCCACCAGCGGCGGCCTAGCTGGGCGCTCAAGCGGAGTCGCTACGGCCTTCGGCCTTCGCGTCCGGCTTAGCTTCGACGTTATGCGTCTGCTCTACTCGAAACGGTCTTCGCACGCCAGCGCTGAAGGCTTCGGCAGCCTCAAGCGCTAGGCCAACACGATCGGCGGGCGCTTTGTCCTTCGTGGCATAAAGTGCGCCGAGCGCCAGATCGGAGCCGCAGCCAACAGCGTCAAAAGGCTCGATGTTTTCGCCGACCTGGTAGTCGCTGCACACTCGAAAGACCCGGCCGCGGTAGCCGACAAGGAACTCGCCAGCCTCTTCAGCGCCGTTGTTGGTGCGGGCATACCCGCCGACCTTCAGGGTGTCGCGCAAGACGTCAATGAAGACCGTGCTCATGTAGCGCTCGGCATCCCACTCGCTGTGGTGCAGCGGCGGCGTGAATTTGTAGCCGAGCAGCTGGCCCATGCGAAACGAACTTGTGAAGCCAAAAAGAAAATCACCCACGCGGTAAATTTTCGGGTCGCGCCGCACGGCAAGAGACAACCCGGCGACCCCGGCTGAATCCGCTCCCATCCATACATTGCCCTCGTGGGCCACTGCTGCAATACAGGTCATTCTTTCGCTCCGTTCAAAGACGCATAACAATTCTCTCAACCGGACGGCTTCGCCGCCGGTTAGCTCAGGTCGTTAGGCCCTTGCCAGAAGCACGGCAGCCCACACCACCAGCGCCGCGTTAACCAGAACGTCAATCGCCTCTTCGGCCGGTTTCCTGGGTGGCAGGTTGCCCGACACCAGCCAAAGCAACTTCCCGCACCCAGTCAGCGTCAACAGTGCAATCAGCACCCATAAAAACCAACTCATCTCGTTTCTCCACCAACGGGCCTAACCCGTCGCTCGAAAGGAGGCGCTACGGCACCTGTTGTTGCCTCGCGCCCATCACGCGCCCCTTTCAGCTCTAGCGTTAGCCGTCTACCGCTTCGGACACAGCATCGTCGAACGCGAGGTCATCAGTCTCGGCGCCGATCTTCACGCCAGCCGCTGCTGCACCCACGTTCTTGCACGCTTGGCGGTAGTAGCTGGCCTTAAGTTCCGCGCCGACCCCGCGGCGCCCAAGCATGACCGGGCTGTAGACCTCGCTTCCGACGCCCATGAAGGGCGTGAATACCGTCTCGCCTGGGTTGCTGAAAAGCTGCACGCAACGGTCGATCACGTCAAGCTGCAGCGGGTGGACGTGCTTCTCGTCCTCGCCATCGCGTGCCTCACGGAAGGGCAGAACGTGGCCGATGCGGATGTCGTCCCACATGCAATCGGCGTACTGGCGCCAGATCCAATGCGAAAAACGGTTCTCGGTCTGCTTGCCTTTCCACCCGCGATAGGACATGACTTCGCCGGGTGGCACGCGGTCGCCTGCGTACTCAAGCATTCCTACCGGGTGCTGAACCGGAACCGGGTTTGTTCCCTTGCGCCGGAACGTCAGCAACTGGTCGCCAGCAGCGACGCCACAATCAATCGAGTCATTAACCAGCGACTGATGAGCCAGGTTCTTCTGCATCGTGCGCAAGCGCACGGCCAGCGGTTCCTTCCAGATCATGCGGCGCCCGGTAAAATTCCACCCTTCGCGCTCGTGCAGTCGGATGATGTCTCCGGGAAAATCGATGTAGCTGTCGGTGCCGCTGTTGCTACGCGGCACGTCCATGCAGTGAACGGCTGTCACGCGGCCCGGCATCGTCACGCGGGCAAGCTCCCGCACCACGAATGCGTACTGCTCGAAGAAAATGCCGTAGTCGTCGCAGTTCGACAGGTCGCGGTCATTGCTGCTGTAGTGATACAGACCGCCGAACGGCGGCGAGTAGATCGACAGGTGAACGCAGGCGGCAGGCATGCCCTGCATGACCTCCACGCAGTCGCCGTGATAAAGAGCGAACTTGTCGGTAATCAGTTGGTCGTGCACAGCCATTGCGGTAGCTCCTGAGTCTTGGTGAATTGCGATGCGCGGTCGATAGCCTGGGCGGCGTTCATCTGCGCGACGAGGTTTGAAAACATCTTGTCGGCCTGCTCGGCCTTGCGTTGCAGGTTCCGAAGAACCCCGCGCTCGCCTTCCGTGGTGATGATGTCCACCGTTACGGGCCGCGTCTGCCCAAACCGCCAGCAGCGCCGCACCCCTTGGTAATACTGCTCGAACGAGTGCGACGGGAAAAACGTGATGTGGTTGCAGTGCTGGTAGTTCAAGCCCCAAGCGCCGATCTTCGGCTTCGTGATAAGCACGCGGGCGCGGCCTTCCGCGAAGTCCAACAACTTGCCTTCCTTCTTGTCGTCAGAGTCGGCTCCGCTGACCTCTACTGCATCCGGTATCAAGTCGGCCAGGCGGTCGCTTTCATCGTTCAGGTGGCACCACACCAGCGCGGGCTGTCCGGTTCCGTTTACCAGCGCCGCAACGCGCTCGCAGCGTTCGCCCATCGTGCGGCGCCGTTCTTCGCGTTGCTCATCAAGGCCGACCGCAGGCAGGGCGAAGAGCATTCCCGGCGCGCATGTGTCCGTCTCGACCACATGCTCAACCTCGCGCAGCGCCGGAAGCACGAACCGCGTATCGTCAAACCCAATGTCTGATGGCCGGCGCACTGCCCGCGCCCAAGAGCACACCCAGCGCCAGAACGGAAGTTCGGCGTGGCCCTTCAACCGCCACTTGATGACCTCGCCAGCGAATCGGCCCGACGCGCTGTTGTTCAAGTCGTTTTTGAAAAACCGATTGAGCATGTCCATGTGACCGAGATAACCCAGGGCCTCGGATGACGTGCCTAGTTCGGTGAAGTCGTTCGGTGCTGCTGTCGCCGTGGCCAGCAATCGATACGGCAACTTGCGCGCAAAGGCGGTAATCGCGCCGCGCGTGGCCCCGCTGTAGCTCTTGAGAATGCTGCTCTCGTCGCAGGCCACGCCGACAAACTGCGTCGCTTCAAACAGGTGCAGCTTCTCGTAGTTCGTGATCGTGATGCCTGCGTGCGGGACACCGTTGCGCGAGACCTTCGCTTCAATGCCAAACTTCAAGGCATCGGCGGCAATCTGATGTGTCACCGCCAGCGGCGTAAGCAGCAGCACCCGGCCGCCTGTGCGCTTCACGATGTTGTCGGCCCATACCAGTTCCATCGCCGTCTTGCCAAGGCCACAGTCGGCAAAGATGGCAGCGCGGCCCTTGCGAAGCGACCAGGCTACTAGATCGGCCTGGAAGTCAAACAGCCAGCCAGGCATATCAACGGGCTCAAACCCGTGATCGCCGCCTAGCTGCGCTTTCGTGTCAATGAATGTTGCGTAATCCACGTTCTTCTGTCCTCGTTGCAAATACACGCCTAACCCGTCATTCCAGCGGACGGCCTACGGCCGCCGCTGAATTCCCACGTTAGCCCGCTTCAGCCCGCGCAGTCTCTTGCGCTCCAGCCGCTCAGCTTCGGCGTGCATTGCCGGCACATCGTCAGGATGCACCCACCGCTTGAACTGCACCCGGCCCGCTGCTGTCTCGCGGGCCTTGCGGTCGGCTTGGCGCTGGGCGTCTGTCTTGGGCCCCGTCATGCAGCGCGCAACACATAGGTCTTGCCAGCCCCGTCTTCGTCACTGTCTGCAATCTTTTCAATGATGAGATATTCGCCTGCCGGTATGTCCTGCATCATCGGGTAGCCGCCGTGAGCGACAAATGGCGTTACAAAGTATTCCAGCTTCCACGGTACGCGGCCTGCGAGCCAAGCTGGCGGCGCCTTGACGATTACGCGGTCCCCCACATAGGCATTGAGGTTCCGCATTGTGTAGGTCGTTGTCATGTTGTTCGCCTTGGCTGGTTGCTGATCCGATATGGAGAATGTAGCGCATCGTGAGCACTCACGCAAGCCCATCATGCAACTATTTTTCTGTCTTCCAGCGGCGGCCTAACTGGGCGCTCAAGTCACTCCCGCACTTTGTCCACGCGGGCATCGAGCCATGCGCTTAGGCTCTGACCAGCCGCATCCGCCAACCGGGCTGCCTTCTCCTTGCGATCTGGCGTCGTGCGCCACTCGACACGAGCCGTTCTGCCCTCTCCCTCGGGCAGCGGCGGGCGGCCCATCAGCGGCTCGGGGTCGCGCCCGGCCAGGCCGTCGCGGTAGCCCCGACCCAGTTCTGCGCGGTGGTCGCCGTCCTCGCCGAGGCCCGACCACTTTGTGTGTTCGTCGGCTGTGCCGAATGCCTCGCCGTGGTAGTGCCGGCGCAGGCCGCGCTGGTAGCCTGCGCCGTAGTCGCCGGCGAGCAGTTTGGCGCGGCGGGCCAGCGTCTGGAATCCTGCCTCGTTCATCATGCGCCGCCCAATTCGGCGACCAGCGCTACGAGCTGCGGCGCAACGACGCGCCCGGCCCGGTCCTGCGGATGCGTGGCGACATACATCGCGGAAGTGCCGTCTGCGTCCTGCTCGTTGATGTCGCCGCCGCTCGCAACGTATTGGCGAAGTTCATTCGCCCCGCGCTTCCCGGCGGTGTTCAAGAACAGCTCGGCGTAGTCGAATGCCTTCATTTTAAGCTCCTGGTTGCTGAACAGAACTGCTCTGCCCATGACCGTTAATGTACGGCACTCTAGTCTGCCTGTCAATGGCTTTCTGTACGGTTACAATGTAAAGATCGCGCGCTTCGGACGCAGCGCCCTAGCCCCGCGTTCGAGCCGAGGGCCTACGGCCCCGGGCATCCTGCGGCACGGCCAGGAATCGGCAAGTCTTGCAGCTTCGTATTTTGTTTGCGTCCACGCCGCTCATGCAAACGTCATCCGCTTAAACATCGCGCGCGTGCGCTCCACATCGCCCCGACAGTACGCGGCGACATCGTCAATGCGCCCCTCCTGCACTGCCGGCCACACGTCTGCACCGCTCATGCCCTCTTTGCCGGGGATGCCCAGCAGGCGGCATATGCGGTCTATGCTCGCGCCTTTGCGCTCCGTGGCGTCCCATAGCAGCATCGTGTCGGCCACGGCATCGCTCCACGGTTTCGGCGCATTGGGCCACCAGAAGCACGGTTTGACTTGACTGACGATGCAGCGCTTGCGCAGAAACGGCAAGTCGAAAGCTATGTGGTTGTGTCCGATCAGCACGGGCTTTGTGCCGCTGTTGCGGTACAGCAGGGCCATAGCGTCGAAGAACTCGGCCAGCATTTCGACCTCTTCATGCCGGGTCAGGTCGCCCACCTGTAGCGATGTCGGCGGTTCGTCGTTGGCCGCCCAGCCGATGCACACCACTTGGCCGACACCGCCATCAAAGCTGGTTTTCAGCCATGCCGATTGAGCTTCGGCGGCGCGGTGTTCGGCAAGCCATGCGGCGATGGTTTCCGGTTTCTTGTGGGTGGCTGGCGCAGCGACGGCGGCGGCGTATTCTTCCAAAGCGCCGGGGCGCTGGTCGGGGACGGTTTCAATGTCGAAGGTGATGTTCATGACGGGTCAAAAGGGGATGTCTGAGTCCATGTCATCGAAGCCGCTAGAGCCGGCCGTTGCCGGTTGCTGTTGCTGGCGCCCGCCTTGTCGCGCCCACTCTGGCGCACGCTTGATCGCGTCCTGCAGCTTTTCATGAAACGATGCGAACATCTCCATATCAGGCGCGTCCAAGTCAAACGACACAATGGCGTGAACCGCCGCCGGCCTGACGTTCTTGAGAGCGCCCGGGAGTGGCGTCAACCCGGCGACGTTGCTGTACGTCTTGCCGTTGGTTTCGCTGGTCGTCACGTTGACCATGCAGTACGCGCCCAGCAGCTTTGACACGTCGAAGGCTTTGGCTTCCTCGTCCGTGAACTCCCGGCCGCGCCACGCCTGCAGGTCTTTGCGCAGCCCCGCCTTTTCATGCAGGCTCACGGTGTAGCTTTTGGAGATCGTCATCGGCATCATTCGGCCGTCTACATCGACCGTAAGGGGCTGACCGTCGTCGTCTTCCCCGAACAACTCCCACCCGATGCGGAGCTTGTGCTGTGACTTCTCGCCAAACTGGCCGGTGCTGGTTTGCGTGCCCAGGTCGATGAGCGAATAGCAGCGCCCGATGTAGGCGCCTGCTGGTACGCGCTTGAAGTTGCCGCCGCCACTGTCTTTTGCAATGAATCCCATTTAAATCTCCAGTTGTGCCGCTCTCACAGGTGGCGGCGAACCTATTGAAATTAGTCGTGCAGGTACGTCCCAGCCGCATCAACCGTTGGCCCGTCGGCCTCATCGCTCTGCGCGCTGGCTATCTGGTCGCGTTGGTACTCATCGGCGTAGGCTTGCGTCTCTGCCGGCGTCATCGGGCGAAGAGCGAAGTTCGGGTGATGCAGCGCGAAGTCCTCCGGCGGCCAGGGCCAGTCAGGGCGCGGCGTCATGCGAGCCACCACACGCCAACAACGACAACTGCGGCGCTGGCCAGCATCCCGCCAATCAGCAGGTAGCCCTCGAAGGCCGTCATCCGCATACGCGGCGGGCCGTCGTCGTCGATGTCGGCGCGGCAGTCGCAGGCCCGGCCTTGTGTGCAATTCCCCGTGCAGCTCACCGGCGGCAGTTCACGAATCGTCGTCATGTTTTGCTCCTAGCCGGCTTGGGCCAATAGCGCGCCGATGTAGATGCACAGGGCTACGCACACGATGGTGTAGGCGATATCGGCGGGGCGATGTTTCATGCGTGCCGCCCGACCGCGTTTTTATTGCCATGATCGATAATCCAGCCGCCGGTCGTGCTGCGCACTACGCCGACAGCACGGACCCACTTAGCAGCTAATACGGGATCGTTCGGCCAAAGAAACTCAGCACGCGCTTGTAGTGATGTCGGTGGCTTTGCCCCTCGCACCGGCAGCCCTTCGTGCGAACGACGCGGCGCCTCGCCCGCACGGCTGCGGACTTGCGGCCAGATGATGGCGGTTGTAGTCATTGCGTCTCCGTCAGTAGGCCGATTCGATGCCAGCACCGAGCGGGCGAATGCCAACACCGCGCCTTCACCGCGAATCGTGATGTCGCTTTCGTGTGCCTCATGCTCAGCAGCGATGCGCAGGATTTCTGCGTCTTGCAGCGTGCTCATGCCTGTGACCCATCGCTTGGCTGAGCGCCAAAGGCCGACCGCATCGAGGCCAGCCACTCGCCGACCCATTCAGCAGCAAGTCGCGTCGGCCCGTTGTTTGCCGGTGTGTGGCCGGGTCTGATCTGCATGAACCAGGTCTCGGCCAAGCGCAGGCCGTCAGGCTTCAGCACGCCCAGGGCTGTGTAGTGGCATCCGCGAGCTTTGGCGATGGTGCCGACGAGGCAGGCGCAATCTCCGAGGTATACCGTGCCATCAACGCGGCCGGCTTGGAGCGCAGCGAGCACGGCCGATGCTTCGGCGGGTGCGCTGCTCAGTACGGCCCACACATCATCCCGAAAGCGGCTCAGGTTGGCACCGCTCAAATCGGCACCGCTCAGCGCGGCACCGCGCAAATCGGCATCGCGCAAATCGGCACCGCGCAAATCGGCATCGCACAAATCGGCATCGCGCAAATTGGCACCGCGCAAATCGGCACCGCGCAGATCGGCACCGCTCAGGGCGGCACCGCGCAGATCGGCATCGCACAAATCGGCATCGCGCAAATTGGCACCGCGCAAATCGGCACCGCTCAAATCGGCACCGCTCAGGGCGGCACCGCGCAGATCGGCACGCCGAATCGCTGCCGCCTCAAGCGCATGCCGCATGTCTTTGTCGCTTGCGTGCTGCTCGTCGGTCGCCTCGAAGGCGAAAAGCACGGCACCGTCTGAGCGACCCTTGATTTCGATCGTGCGACTCATGCTGCCTCCGTCATGATCTTGCGCAGCCAAGCCGAGCCGCCGCGTTGCTTGAATTTGCGCTTCTGCTTCGCGGTGCAGTAGATGGCGACGCGCTCGGTGAATTCGGGGGCGCCGTGCGGCGCTCGCGTTGCCATGCGGTGTTGGCGCTGGCTGCGGGTGGTGGCGGTGGTCATTGCGTCTCCGTCATGCTGGCCCCTGAGCGCACGTCGATCATGTCTCGCACAAGTTGCAAGGCGCTTGCTTGCAACGACGCGATAGTTGACTTCAGCGCGGCTGCGTCTCCGGCTGCGGCTGCGGCTGCGGCTGCGGCCCAGGCTGCGGCTGCGGCCCAGGCTGCGGCCCCGGCTGCGGCTTCGGCTGCGGCTTGGGCTGCGTGAGCGACCTTTCCGGCCGCAATAGCGCCAGCGCTGTCCGCGATTGATTCAAGCTCACGAAGCGCCTTAGCGTGAGCTGTCAACTCAGGCCGAAGATCAAGCCACGCTGGCGCGTGTACGCGCACTAGCCAATCAAGCGCCAGATAGCTCCGCCGCTCTTCAACTGCCGCCGTGCTTCGCGTGCCGACTATCTGCGGAATCAGGGCCTTTAGCAGCCGGTCGCGCGTCGCGTCATCCGGCAAGCCGTCATTCCACGAGCGCAATAAAACTCCGATGACGGGGCAGGCGCACTGCGGGGAATCGCTCCACGGCTCACCCGCTACGTAGGAAGCGGCTTCGAGAATGCACATGCCGTCTTCATATGATTTATGCGACCCAGAGGCCAGCGTTCCGCGCATGACTTCTTCCAAGCGCTCCTGAATAATCATTGCGCCTCCTCCGTGCGCCAGCCGGTCGTTGTTGACTTGCATCATGAGCACGACCCCCAAGTGGATCGCACGTACCGGCCGAGCGCGATGTCTTCGGCGGATTCGGTTTCAAGCCGCGCGTCAGCGGCCCAGGGGTAAGCGGCCAGCGCGCCCGCTTTGCCTTCGGCGTACACGATCCAGATCGCCGCGCCGGAAGCATCTAGCATCACCCAGTTCTGGGCGCGCGGGCGCTCAAACAGCGGCGCCAGGGCGGCGGCTATCACCGGGTTTAGGTCGCTGGTCATGCGGACACCCCGGATTGCTTGAGCACAGCTGCATTCCACGCGCGCCAACCTTCTTCGAGGGGAAGTTTGCGGGCCACGGGCAGCGGCGTCAGAGCGCGCCGCCGGGGTTTGATTGGGTCTACCTCAAGCGCCGCCCACCCCGACGAGGGCGCGGGCTTACTCAGGGTCTGCAACTTACCTTTAAACTTTGGGTGCGACATCTGCATCTCCAGGCGCCGCGGAAGTGCAGCGCATGCAAAGAAGTATCACGGCTGTGATTGATCTTGTCAACACGAACGTGATAGAACTAGGGAAAGCACCAACACAATGGCATGATCACGCCTCACATCCGGGTTGACAACATAAACACGGACGTGATAATCTGCGCCTATGGATGCACTAGATCGAGCAATCAAGGCCGTGGGCGGGGTTGGAAAGCTAGCCGAACTTACGCGCGTCGGCCAGAGCGTTGTGAGCAATTGGAGAGCGCGCAACTCCGTGCCGCCGCGGCACTGTGCGTTGGTCGAAGTTGCCACTGGCGGCGCCGTTATGCGCTGGCACCTCCGTCCCGACGACTGGCACTGCATCTGGCCGGAGCTGATCGGCGCTGAGGGTGCGCCGGCGCCAGCCGACAAGGCCCCCGCATGATCGTCTTCGTTGCCGCGGGATGCGCTGACTACGCCCCCGCGGTTTTGCCCAGGGCTCAGGCCCTGGGCCTTTTCTCTACCCGGGCAGCTTGAATGCCAGCGCACCACAAAGCCGCCGCTCCGCCGATGCATCTGGACAGCCTGCGTCCGTGCCTGGGCCAGAAGCACCCGATCAAGCGCGATCTGATGTCCATTTGCCTCGGCTGCGACAGACAAGACAAGGCGCTCACCGACGCCACACTTGAGCCCATCGCGCCCGCGGCGTACACCGATGTCAACCGCATGCCGCAGTGCGCGAATCGGCGCTACAGTGGTGCTGCCGTGGTGATCGAGGTGTTGTCTGTAGGTGTGGCGGAATGAGCCGCTACAGCGCACAGACACGGGGGCAGCGATGAATGCCGGCTTGACCTTATGAACAACGCGCAGATAGTGGAAAGTAGAACCACGGGCAGGCACCCCCTGCCAGGTGAAGGTGCGATACCTGTCTCTGCGCTCCACTTCCGCACCGGCCGCCGCGAAGAAGCGGAAGGCATGGTGCTTGCCCACCACTACAGCAAGCGAGTGCCGTCCAATGTGCAGATGGTTGGAAGCCTGCACCTTGAAGGCGGGCTGTTTGGTGGTGATGGGCCGATGGTGGCTGCAGCGTTCTGGAATTACCCGCCGACGCGGTGGAAGGAAACCGTCGTTGAACTGGCGCGGCTTGTGCGTGGCGATGACCGCGTGCCGTTGACCTTCTTGCTTGCGCGGTGTGTGGCGGAACTACGCAGACACGGGCATGACTTGCTTGTGAGTTTTGCGGACAAGACCCAAGGGCATGAAGGCTATGTGTACCGGGCCAGCAACTGGCGTTACGCAGGGTGCCGCGAGCGGCGCATGGACGGCCTGATGGTGAATGGCGCATTCATGGCTGGCCGCTCATGCAATCAGAAGTTTGGCACGCAAAGCCCCGACAAAGTTCGCGCGCTGAAGCCGGGTTGGACTATCGAACCGCACTACGACGAAGGCAAGCACTGCTACTGGTTGCCGCTGGGCACCAAGGGCGAAGCCAAGGCGCGGCGGTTGAATTTGACGCTACTGCCGCCCGAGGAAGCGCCCCAGCCTGTGCAGGCGGGGCTCGTATGAGCCTCCCGCACACCGACAAGCGCGACCTAAGCGCAAAGCAGCCGGCGCGTGGCTGCGGCGTACACATCGAGCAGGCGTGGCTCTGCGGACACAAGCACACGAAGGGCACGATCCGCAGCATGGGCCGGGGCCTGCCGGCGATGCGCTGGCGGTGCGTGGATTGCGCGAGGGCGAAGGCTTGAAGCATTCACAAACACCGTGGAAGAAGACGGGGATGTGTCATGTCTGCGGAAAGCCAACGCAGCTACTCATTCACAAGCCATGCGGGCTCACCGTTGACGCTGCGAAAAGGGCCAAGAGGGTGCCGGTTGGCGGCGGCGGTTCGGTCAACCAAATGCAGGCTGAAACCGGAAGGCATAACAGCGCGAAGCGCGGTTACCTGACCGGCCGATTCAAGCCGCCGCTATGAGGCCATCCATGCAGCTATCGCTTGACCTTGCCCCCCAGGCCATGCGCAGCCGCGCGCCAGCCCTGGCCGCGGCCAGCCGTGCCGGTGATGCCGCTATCGAACGTGGCGCAGAGAAGGCCCGGAGCATCGACCCGACCTTCATCGCGCGGGCCTCGGAGCACATGCTGCGCTACCTGCGCCAGCACGGCACCAGCAGCGGGGAGCTGCTGACCGATGCCTGCAAGCTGGCCGGCATCCGCAGCACCGACGACAGGCACTTCGGCGTGGTGTTCAGGGCGCTGATACGGGACGGCCTGATCCGTTGGGCGGGTGAGTGCAAGCGCACCAAGGGGCATGCCAGTCGGGGCGGCAGCTTGTATCGGCTGGCGGCTTCAGGTCGCACCGAATGACTGATTTCCCCATGGCTAGGGTAGCTCCCGAAAAGGCGGCGTTCCGGCCCGCTCTGCCGCTGGGGTTCTTGCCGGGTGTGTACGGGATACACATGACTGCATCACTACGGAAGCCAATCAGCAAAAAGACGCGCTTTGAGGTTTTCAAGCGCGACAACTTCGCCTGTCAGTACTGCGGCGCTCACCCACCAGACGTGGTTTTGCACGTCGATCACATCGTCGCCGTGGCCGCTGGTGGCGCGAGCGACATGGACAACTATGTGACGGCGTGCCAACCGTGCAATAGCGGTAAGGGCGCGCGCGATCTTTCGGTTGCACCGCAAACGCTGGCCGACAAGGCGGCCGAGGTGGCTGAGCGAGAAGCGCAGCTTCTTGGATGGCACGACGTGATGGCAAGCCGGCGTAAGCGTGTTGAAGAAGACATGTGGGAAGTAGCCGAAGTGATCGAAACAGGCTCCAGCTCTACGGGAATGAAGCGTGATTGGCTTGCCAGCATCAAGCGCTTCAACGAGACGTTGGGCAAGCCGTCCGTGATTGAGGCGGCCGACCTTGCGAGAGGGAAGTACGTCTATGGCGGCAAGCGTACTTTTCTGTACTTCTGTGGCATCTGCTGGACCCGCATTCGCCAACTTGAAGCAGAAAGAAATGCCTAACCGAATCATTCGCGAGGGCATCCTAAGCAGTGATCGAGTCGATCAACTCGATGCGGCTGCCGAGGTGTTTTATCGCCGACTGATGAGCAAAGTTGATGACCACGGGCTTTTCGACGCCCGCGCGTCCATGCTTCGCGCGTCCCTCTATCCGCTCCGGGTTGACCGAGTGCGTGAGGCCGACATTGCCCGTTGGATCGCTACATGCGAGAAGGCCGGCGTGATCGCTCTCTACGTCCACGAAGGCAAACCTTTTGGGCAGATGTTGGATACACGTTGGCAAGCCCGCAGCGAGCCGAAGCACCCGGCCCCAATCTGGGGCATTGGAGCGCCGCCGGCTCCACATGCAAACAGTTGCGCGCAACTGCAAACAACTGCGACCCTAGACGGAGTCGTTGTCGGAGTCGTGAAAGAAAAAGAAAAGGGCGCGCAACATCGGTCGAGGCAGCTTTGCGCGCCCTCTGAGGCTGTCGAGAGCGAAGGCGATCAACCAACGCCATCTGGGCTTGCCTGCCGGGCGATCCGAGCCGCTGGCATCGACATCCCCGGCCCCACGGCAGACCTTAATCGCCTCGTCAATGCCGGCGTGCCGCCCGAGGAATTCGGAGCCGTCGCGGCCGAGTTGGTGGCGCGTGGCAAGGGCCGCGTCCCGCTGCTGCTTTCGACCATCGAAGGCAGGCGGCAAGACGCCCAAGCGAAAGGCGGTGTTGCCGCCGCAGTTCCGGTCACGACGGACCCCAACGAAGAAATCCAGGCGCGCGGCGCGTCTGTCTGCGTTGGCCGGTGGGCCAGCGGCACGCTCGGCGACTACCGAGAGCGCGTAGAGGCCGCAGAGCGTGCGCAGCAGGGCAGTGCGCTTGCATCGGTGCATGACCTGGCTGCGAGGATGAAGGCGTGATTGAGATCGGCGACCTCCCCCTTCGCCTCTACGGCCGGGATGCAGCCGTCGCCGCGTGCCTCCTGGATGGCATGACGAATAAGGAAATTGCGAGAGCCATCGGTGGCGTCACCGATCACGGTGTCGAGCGGGTGCTGCGCTTGCTGTCCCAAAGGTTCATGGCGCGCAACCGCGTTCACCTGGCGCTGATGCTCGAGCGCAGCGAACGGGTGGCTGCATGACCACCTGCAATCTCGTCACTGCGCGTATCACGCCGTCATCGGCCTGTGGGCTGTAGTGCTGCTGTGCCTGCGATGACCCCCGCTGAAGTGCTGGCGGCAGAAACGGCCAAGGTCAAGCGCTCGTCGCTCGAAGACGCGCTGAACTTGCAACTGGTGGCCGCGAAGCTCACCCGCGGCATGCAGCGCGAGTGGAGGTTTGACACCACCCGGCGCTGGCGCTTCGACTTCGCGTGGCCGAATCAGGCCCCGCTTGTCGCGGTGGAGGTCGAGGGCGGCATCTGGAGCAACGGCCGGCACACCCGCGGCAGCGGCGCGAAGGCCGACATGGAGAAGTACGCCGTCGCCGCCACGCTGGCCTGGTACGTGCTGCGCGTCAGCGGCGACCACATCCGCAGCGGCCAGGCCCTGCGCTGGATTGAACAGATGGTGAAGCCATGAACCTTAACGACGGCGCAAAGCTCAAGTGCTCGGCCGGCCAGCGGGGCGCGCAGGAAGCCCCACACGCGCCGCGATGCGCCTCGCTTGGCTCGGCGACAGGCCGAATTTACGCGCAGCCTCGGCGGCAGTGCCGTGGCCTGCGCGCAGCCATTTGGCGGCACGGTCGGCGGCTGCTGATGGGCGGCCGGGCATCAGGACACGACGCAGGTGCTCAGGCGCTTGCGGCTGCCGATTTCGCGCAGTGCAATGCTGTTGCCGTTGTATTCCTGCCGCTTTGCACCGGTGCGGCTCATGCCGTAGCCAGGAGTTTCTCCGTCGATCAAAGTCACCGAAGTGACCTTCGCCATGCCAGCGCTGATTTTCTCGGCCAAGGCGGTGATGGTCACGTTGCGCCATCCGGCCGGGGTGTGGACGGAAGCGTTGTACTGGATGCTGATGGGGGTGGTGTTCATGTCTTCTCTCCTTGGGGTGGTTGCCGGGATGGCTCCACTCGCATGCCCTGGTTGGGCAGGCGGCTGGGGTCAGGCGTACTGCTTTTCGTTCAAGAGCCGCTGCACATGGGCTTGGATGTCGCAAAACAAACTACCGCTGGCGGCGTGATTGGATTCGCGGACCATGTCGATGTCCGCCGGGGTTACGTCGCACCCGTCGATCTGCAACGATACAAACTGGAATTCCACATCCCCGCAGCAGTCCACGCCATCTTCAATCGTCTCGTAATGCAGCACCGCGAGCGTGACGACTCGATAGGGGTCAAGCAGCGTCTCTGTGATTCTGAATGTGCTCATGGTGTTTCTCCTGTTGCCGGCTACAATGCGCAACCGATGAATGAAGAATACGGCATCATGCCGCATTACGCAAGGAGTATTTTCTCGCCTTTTTCGGGAGTCCCTCGCGCATGAACC
>Ga0163147_10003737_pt1 | contig 19971 bp, 18 predicted proteins | sample OliLakLV19MP6G1_FD_148597 | JGI IMG/M metagenome (GOLD analysis project Ga0163147, IMG submission 148597) | Freshwater microbial mat bacterial communities from Lake Vanda, McMurdo Dry Valleys, Antarctica- Oligotrophic Lake LV.19.MP6.G1 | ecosystem: Environmental > Aquatic > Freshwater > Lake >...
CAACAGCCTCGAGAATCGTATCAAGCTGCTTGCGATGAATACACCACCGATTAATTCGGTGCCGACGACACCGTCTGCGCCGAGCGGCCCGATTGCAACGCCCGGTTCTGCGGGCGCGGGATGTGCCAAGCCGAACCTCACGGGATCGGGATTGACGGGATCGATCCACAGTCAAATGGATCTCATCACGGCAGCGTTCGCATGTGACATGACCCGGCACATTTCGCTGCAGCTGGGAATTTGCGATGGCGGGATCGATGCCATCGATGGCGTCGGTCAACACGATACAACCCACGCTTACGGTGATACGAAAGCCGCTCCGCCGCACGTTGAGAACCACAAGAGATACGACCGCTGGTATGCCGATCGCTGGGCGTATCTGCTCGGAAAAATGGACGCGATCAAGGAAGGCAACGGTACCTTGCTCGACAACACGCTGATTGTCTTTGGCTCGGATACCACGACCAACCACAGTGCGTTTGGCCTTGGGCCACACAACCACATCCGATTTCCATTGTGGATGGCGGGCGGCGGAAACTTCGCGTTCAAGACCGGCCAGGCGATTCAATTGCCCCATTCGGCGACCGATCCGGGAAGCCCGGCGTTGGTTGCACGCTGGGTGACACATCAACGCTTGCTCACCTCGATTGGACAGGCTTTCGGAATGAACATTGATACCTTCGGCTCGAATGATCCAGGCAAAGGCCCGGTGACACAATTGACCCGGGTTTGAAGTTCGCATCGGCGCCGCTTTAAACCTCTGCTAAACCCATGGGCAATGGGTTTGGGACGCCGAGGAAAACGCGTCGACGAAGACAGCGCGTGGGTTTTCAACCGCATGGCCGATTGGTACGATGCGCGGCCTCCGTATCCCCATGCGTTGCTCGACGCCTTGCATGAAATTATGAAGTCAGATCGACCGAGGGTATTGGATCTCGGTGCCGGGATTGGACATCTGGCTTTGCCGCTTGCGCAACTTGGTGCACGGGTGACGGCGATTGAACCCGCGCGTACCATGTTGCAGCGCCTTCGGCAATCGGCACTGCGGGATGCTCTGGCGGTGAATGGGATACATGCCTCGGCCGAATCGCTTCCACTCCCAGCCGACAGCATCGACCTTGCAGTGATTGCCGATGCGTTGCATTTTCTCGACGCTGAACTGACGGCTGTCGAGCTGATGCGCGTGTTGTCCCCCCGTGGCGTGCTCTGTGTCATCCGCAGCGAGCTTGCCGAGACGCCCTACATGAAACAGGTGGTACGAATCATGGAGGAATCTGCGCCGCGTCGGCCTCGTGAGACGGGATACGCTGTGACACAGATCGGCGCCATGTTGGGTGTGGTCTGGGAGCCGCCGCGTGTGTTTGACGACGAAACGCCCATGGAGCACGATCGCGTTGAACAGATCTTGCGAACGATTTCCTTCATCGGTCCCGCAATGAATCCCGATCGATTCGCAATCTTCAGCAGGCGCATTCGAGAGATTCCCGAGGCGCCGGTCTGGGCGCGCCGAATGACGGTGAACGTGGGTCGGCGGCCCGTGCGTGCGCCCCGGAGTTAGTCAACGCACGATCGCGGTAGGCGTTTCAGCCCATTTGGGGAGGTTCCGCAGGTAAAATCCGAATCAACGGGCGTACAGCCTTTGCACGCCGCAATCGAGTGCGCGTACCCTGAATTCGTGAATACAAGAATCATTGTCGCGATGTTGTTGGGGTTTGCTGCCGCTCGGGTGCCGGCGTCGCTGGCAGCCGGTCCACGATTTGCGATCGAGTCCAAGGAGAAACCATCCTTCGCACCCCTCGATGCGCTCACGGTGCTTGCGACCCATACCGTCGGGGCGACCGTGACGGTTTCTGACGGCGTCGGTCGCACCTACTTTCGTGGTCCATCCGCAGCACGGGTGACGTTGACGGTTGCCGGGGCACTTGGAAAACACACGGTTTCCGTGCTCGATGCGCAAGGAAAGGTGGTCGATCGTACTGACTTTCCGGTCGACGCCAAAACCGCCATCGACGATGGTGCGGGAAAATACCATCGACTATTCGAGGCCTCGACCCGAACGATGATCGGCCAGCGGGTAGCCGGCAGTCGCACCTGGCGGGGCCGAGACTATCGATTCTTTGTGCCGTGGGTGCTGGATCAATCGAACACGATGAAGGGCATGTTGTTCTTCTCGCCCTACGCAAAAGATTCTTACGACATTTTCTCTGCGACACAAAAATCGGACGGGATGGTGTTCAGCAATTTCTCAAATGACGGAGGCATTGGACACTACGACACGGCCTACGGGCATCTGGGTTATGTCTTGCATGATGGTGGTTTGCAGTTCGTTCGCCAGCCGACGGAGAATCACGTCGAGTACGAATACGTCAACATTCTGTATCAGGCCTGGAAGGCGTCGGGCGACGATCGCTGGATGGCGAATGGCCTGGCGTCCGCGATTCGCGCGCTTGAATACAGCGTCACGGATCCGTCGCGCTATTCAAAGCGCTTTGAGTTGCTGAAGCGCCCCCTCACCATCGACTCCTGGGATTTTCAGGTCGAGGATGCCTATCTCGTGCGAGACACTTCCTCTCCGACCATGACCATCAATCCCGAAAAGACCAAGTTCGGCGTCTTCTTCGGTGACAACACGGGTTACGTTCAAGCGTGTTACAGATTGTCGGAGATGCTGGCCCGATCCGGCCGCAAGGCCGACGCCGATGCATGGAAGAAGCGGGGCGATGTCATGCTTGGCCGGCTGACGAAGCTTGCCTGGAATGGGCGATTCTTTCGCCATTTCATCGACGAAGATCCGACGGTCAAGCGCGATCTGGGCGTCGAAATGGACTCGCAAATTGCCCAGGGCAATGCCTATTCTTTGAATCGTGGCTTGCCGCAGGCTCAGGCCGCCGCGATCATTCGAACGTACATGGAGCTGTCGCAACACTTGCCCGCGGGATCGCCGGGTGAGTGGTACGCCATCTACCCGCCCTTCAAAAAGGGATTCGGCGATCACAACAGCCTGTGGCAATATATGAACGGTGGCGTTGCGGGGCATGCCGCGGGGGAACTTGCACGTGGTGCGCTTGCCCATGGCTTTGAAGCCTATGGTGCAAGCGTGCTCGATCGAAGTCTGGCGCTTGCGGAACGCACCGATGGGAAGATTCACTTTGCCTATACGGGTGCGATCGAGCCGGCACCGGGCCCGGCCGCGACCACGGTGATTGATCTGCACAAGTTCGCGAACATGGATCTGCGCGCCGAGACCGGCAAGGGTTCGCGCCCCTGGATGGAAGGGGAGAAGGGCAATGACATGGCCGGTTTGCCTCCGGGCGAGCTCAAGGTGAAGGACATTCCCTTTCAGATCCTCGATCCCACGCGAAACCAGGGTCGAGCGCTCATTGCAGTTTCGCGCCGGACCGGTTGGAAGAGCGAGGTCGCGATCCCCGTCGCGCGCAAGGCCGCGGCCGTGCACGTGATTCACGTCTCCCACGTGGGTCAGGCCAAAGGCGAGGATACCGCAGGTGCAATCGTATTTCGTTATGACGATGGTTCGTCACAGGGTGTGTACATGAAGCGCGACGTTCACGTTTCTGGCTGGTGGTATCCGGCGCTCGGAGTAAGAAAGCGCAACGGTCCCTGGGAAGCGCCGCAAACGAATGCATACCCCGATGCAGCGGTGGCGTGGCGGGGTGCCAACGGCAAGTCAAAAGATGTGGGCGTGAGCTGGGTCGCAATTGCCAACCCGCAGCCGGAAAAGAAGATCAAATCGCTCGTCATCGAGGCGCCGGCGACGGGCGCCGTGTACGGCGTGCTCGCTTTGACACTCGCCGACCGTATGCCGTATCACGAACCGAATCCGATTTCGTTTGGCGGCCCCGACAACTGGGCCGCCGCCAACATGATGGCCGCGCTCGTCGAAGGACTCGGCGGGGTGGCCGATACGGACCGGGCCTATGGCACGGTGACGCTCTCACCCCGATTCGCGGCGTCGGGCACACAGGCCGTCAAGGTGACCGCTCGCTATCCCGCATCTTCGGGTTACGCAAGTTACGACTTTCGCCACGAACCGTCCCGACAGACCATTCGTATGACATTGACGGGGTCGGCCCGGACGTTTCACGGCCGGATCTTGTTGCCAGAAGGCACCGATGTTTCCCGTATTGCCGTCGACGGAAAAGAATCTCCGCCGAAGACCGAACTCGTTGAATCCTCGCGCTACGCGATTTTTGATGCGCCCGCTGGATTGCACGAGGTGACGGTTGGCTACCGGAAGCTGCTCGCCTCCGGTCTCCAACCCTGAGGCTTAGCGGGCGGCGTTGGCCGGCAGGATGAACGGTGTGCCCTTGGGAATCACCGTGACTTCCAGTTTTTGACTTTGCAGCAAGGCCTGGGTTTCCAGCACCTCGAAGAGTGCCCCCGAGATGAGCGGGTTTTCCGCGATGACGGCCAGTGCCTTGCCCACGATGAGGGGGCGGGTGGCCGCAGCCTTGGCGAACTCGATGGCGGCCTCGCGTTCTGCGGTGGAATGAATGACGTTGACCCGATTCGAGCCGTCTTGCTGGATGGCGCCTGTGACCTGTCGGAGACGGTTGACGACCTTTTGCTCGATCTGTGCCGTCATGCCCTCGTCGCGGAAGTGAACCTTGCGGATGTAGATGCTACCGAGCATGTAGCCCCACTCGCGGGATTTTTCCGAAACCTCGTGGCGAACCGCATAGCTCATCACGTGGCGGTTTTCCAACATGTCCGCAAGCTTCATGTTGCTGAGGCAACGCACGGTCGCGTTCGAGATATTGGCGCGCAACGAACCAGCGGGATCGGTATTCTTGTAAATGTAGGCCAGTGGATCGCTGACGAACATTTCCGACCAAACCCCGATGCCCATCGGCGCACCTTCTTCGGAGTTCACGGGTTGGCTGCGCAGGTAGGTCTGATCGAGGCGAAGATCAACAATGAACTTCTTGCCGAAAAACGGCACGAGCGGCGCAAAGGGTCCCATGCTGACCCACGGACAGTGCAGACCTGGTTCGGTAATGACCGAACGCACCTTGCCGAAAAGCTCGAAGACCACGCATTGTTTTTCGCGGACGACGACATAGAACGCGAAGACCCGTAGCAATCCCAGCAGGATGGGCACTGCGATGAAGGAGCCGAGAAAAACACCAACCGCAACACTGAGGGTATTCATTCTGAAACCGTTTCTGCAGAGGTGAGGACAACCTGCCGAGCCTTGGCATTCAAGGCAATCTTGGCGTTACGAACATAGGCGTGGACCGCGCCCGCACCGGAGGTCCCGGCAAGTTCACGCAGCTGTTCCGCCAGCTTCAAGAGGGGTTCGACCTCGGCGTGGGCGTTGAGGGTTTCGATTTCAACCGCACGACGGGATTGAACAATGCGCTGATCGGCGGCCGCCTGTGCCAGGCTGATTTCGCTCGAAACATGGTTGTGAGCGGTATTGATCGCCGCGAGGGCCGATTCAACTTCTCCCGGGGGATCGATTCCGGTGATGAGCGCGGCATCCAGATCGATGCCGTAGCGGGCTGCCGCCGAGGCACACTCGGCATCCATGCGCTCGTTCAGATCGCGCAGATTCTTGCGCAGATCGTTGATCGATATCCCCTGAATCCCTGCTCCCGAGTCCGCTCCGGGCTCGGCGGGCACGTCGGTTGATGGTCGTTCAAAATTCGCGATGCGATCGCGCAGGATCGAAACGAAGTATCCCATCACGTGGGCAATCGGCTTTTTCACGCCAAAGAGATACGCATAAAGGTTGCGGTCCGATACCGTGAAGCGGAGCTGTCCCCGGAGTCCCGTGTTGAGCTGGTCCTTCGTGACCGCTTCCAACATTTCACCGCCGTGGTTGGCGCTGGGATTTTCGGGATCGTGCGCGATGGATACCGTGATGGTCGCGATCGACGCCTTGTGCAACGATTGCCAGGGTGCTTTCCAGTAGAAGCCGGGTCCAACCACCCGCGCCTGCGGATACTCGTACCGTTCCTTTTCATCCTCTCGCAGGGTTTCAGAAATTGGGTCTTGCAACGTGGTGGCGTCGCCCATCCGTTGCGCTTTTCCGAAGGTGCAAAGGACCGCGCGCTCGTTCGGACCGATGGTGTAAAAACCGCCGATGCCATAGCGCAAGATAAACCAGGCCGAAAACCCGAGCAGGAAGCCCACAAACATGTCACCAAACGTCATGGGCGGCATGTTACCCGGAACCGCGCCGTGCGCCTACCGCAAGGGAAGACGGGTTTTATGTGCTTTTTTTTGAGGCCTTCCTTCGATCAGACGATAGTAAGACTGTGTTTGCTCGCCTCTGTTTCACGTCGTTGGTGCTGGGCGCTGCCCTTCTTGGTCAGTCGGTCGCTGCGCCACGGGCAAAAACAACACCCGATCGCGTGCGCGTTCCCGCTGGTGCTTTTATCCGCGGCTCGAACGTAGGCGAGGAAGACGAGCGTCCCGAACGCAAAGAATCCCTGCCCGCGTATCGAATGGATCGCACCGAGGTCACGGTTGCGATGTACGCCGTTTGCGTCAACGCGAAACGGTGTAACGCCCCGGTCGGCGTTGAACTTGGTGACGCGGCTCAGGCCCGGCGTCCTATCACGGGTGTGAACTGGCAAGATGCCCGAAGTTATTGCAAGTTCGCCGGTGGGCGGTTGCCTACCGAGGCCGAATGGGAAAAGGCCGCGCGGGGTACTGCGGGTCGGGTTTTCCCGTGGGGCGCCGAGGTGGACTGCAAACTTGGCAACTGGGGTTGTTTCGACAACGAAGGCCCCTGCGCCGGGGTCGCGCCCGGGCATCCGGTGGACGTGGGTGGCTACCCGGCGGGCGCAAGTCCCTATGGCGTACTCGACCTCGCCGGCAACGTCTGGGAATGGACTGCCGATGCATATTCCGAGGACAAACAACGTCGTGTCGTCAAAGGCGGCTCGTGTTGCAGTTACTTTGTACCTCCACGTGCTGCGAATCGAAATGCATGGGCACCCGACTACCGCGACAGCGATCTGGGGTTTCGATGCGTTTCGCGATAGTCCTCGGCCTTTGTCTGGCGACCCCGGCGTGGGCGGCCCTGCCTCCTTCAATCGCCGAAGAAGCGCCACAACCCGCCTCCGATGATCCGGATCGGGAGCGCATCATTCGGTTGCAAGAGGCCGTTTACAACATCGTGCACGGTGGCAGTCTCGGCAAGGTTCGCGTTGGCGTCCACCTTGCGGATCTGAAGACGGGTCGGACCTTTTACCAGAGCAACGCATCCGCGCTGATGGATCCGGCGTCGAATCAAAAGATCTTTGCGACCGCTGCCGCTCTATTGCGCCTTGGCAATAACTTTCGCTTCCGAACCGAAGTGCAGGGGCCTGAAGTGAACGAAGAGGGACTGGTACAGGGCGACGTGATCCTGCGTGGCAGTGGGGATCCGTCGCTGGAAATGCACGATCTCGACGGGCTGGCGGCGCGTCTGGTGGCCCGGGGGGTAACCCGGATAGCGGGCGATGTCGTCGCCGATCCGCGCGGCATCAACGGCGCCGATCCCACGGCAATGGGACGCGCTCCGTTGCAGATTCGCCATGCGTCTATTGTGATACGAATTCGACCGGGCGCGCGTACGGGCGCGGCGCCCATCGTGATGCTGCAACCTCTTGAACGTTCGATCAGCATCCAGAATCGAGCCCGAACCCGTGCCGGTGGCCGCACCCGCATCACGGTTGCGATCGTCACCGAGCGCAATCGACTGGTGGTCATCGTCAAGGGCAACATTTCGATGCGCCATCCGGGCGTGGTGTTTCGCAAGCGCCCGCAAGCGTCCATGTTGTACGCGGCATTTTTGCTGCAAGATGCGCTGGCCCGGCAGGGCGTGATGGTCGATGGGCAACCCCGTGTCGGGCAAATGGACGCGGCGGGGGTCAATACATTTTCGTTCGCGCGGGTTCGACCCAATATTGTGCTTGCGGCCCACAACTCGCAACGCTTGCCGGATCTACTGGCGACGATCAACAAGACCTCCAACAACGACTACGCGGACCGGCTGCTTGAAACCCTGGGCGCCGAGGTGGAGGGCGGGGCGCCGTCGATGCAAAAGGGGGTTGCGGTGTTGCGTGGGGCAATGGACGAGCTTGGCATTGATCGGGCGTTGTATCGTCCGGTCAACGGCTCCGGATTGGGACACCAGAATCGTGTTACGCCTTCGGGCATGGTGACGCTTCTGCGCTCACTTTATTTTGATCCGCGCATTGGCGCCGAAATGTTGCAATCGCTTTCCGTTGGTGGCATCGACGGCACAACCCGCAGTCGGTTTCGCAATTCCTCGGCAATTGGGCGCGTTCGAGCCAAGACCGGAACCTTGAACGGAAAATCGATACTCTCGGGTTACGTTGGCGAGCGGGACGCGGTCGTGTTTTCGATCCTGGTGGATCGCATTCGGCGTCGCGGTGTCGCGCCGGTTCGGTCCGGTCAGATTCGCATCGTCGAAGCGCTCATGAGCTACGTCAAGGGCGGCACGGGCGCGGCTCCGGCAGAAGAAATTGAGCCCGGCGTTGATATGGAGCTCGACGATGAAAGCACCGACGATGAGCCGGATGAATCCACAGAGGAGCCCGCTGCAAGCAACTCGGAGGATGATTCCGAGGCGCTCGGGGGCGGTTAGGTCGCGGCCGCTCCCGATGGAACCGTCCGGGAAAACGACGCTCGCCCGGCAGATTGCTGCGACGCATGGAATGGCATTTAGGACGCTTGACGATGCCCAAACCCGTGCGTTCGCTCGACAGGATCCTAGGGGTTTCGTCCGTGGACTTGATCGCGCGGTCATCGACGAAATCCAACGCGTGCCCGAAATCATCTTATCGATCAAGCAAACGGTCGATGACGACACTCGGGCAGGGCGATTCTTAATTACGGTCTCCGCAGATCTATTCGGTGGGGCCCTGTCTCCAGACTCGCTTGCGGGGCGATCCAAACGCATGAACTGCTTCCCCTGTCTCAATCCGAGATGGCAGGGCGGGCGCCATCTGATTTCCTCGACCAAGCCTTCGATGGTTATGTGAAGCGGTCTCCCGTTTCGGTCGACACCGACCTTACCGAACGCATCCTGATCGGAGGCTATCCAGAACCGCGCCTGCGTTCAACGGCTAGAAGGCGTCGAGATTGGCACATCGCTTACGCGACGGCACTGGCCGAGCGTGATGTCGTTGAGATCGCCGACGTAAACAAGCCAGGACATATGTCACTCTTGCTAGAGCACTTGGCGGTACGCTCCGGTCAACTTCTCAATCTTGCATCGATCGGCCTCAGCCTCGGCGTTGATGCCAAGACGGTTGATCGCTGGATCGGACTGTTCGAGAAGTTGTTCATTGTAAAACGCGTTCGGGCTTGGCATCGCAATGACTTGAAACGACTTGTCCGGACTCCCAAAGTTCATTTCATTGACTCGGGATTGGCCGCTGCGCTACAGGGAATCGATCGGCTGAAGATTGCCAAAGACCGCCAGACACTTGGGCCGCTACTCGAGACCATTGTGTACGGAGAACTGCGCAAGGCCTCGACGATGGCGCAAGAGCGAACCACCATCACTCACTATCGGGACAAAGATCAAGACGAGGTTGACTTCGTTCTAGAACGTTCGCCCGGCAAGGTTGTTAGATCACCTGCCACGAGCGCGTGCTCCAGCCGCTCGCATTTCATCGGCCAGTTTGAGCGCTGCCGTGAGATTGGCCCAACGTTCATCGGGCGTGCGTCGCAAAGCTGCCAGAGCAATCCCGGGATACAGAGACCACACCCTTGAGGGACAATGGCAGGGCTACCACGCGATCCGTCCAGGCGACGCGTATCGAGCCATCTATATCGAACCTGACGATGGATCAGTGGGTGCGGTCTACGTGGAAGAGGTGAACAAACATTGACTACCAAGAAAGCGAAGACAAGTGGCGATCTTTCTCCTCGTCACGGCGGTCAACGAAGTTCCATCGTGTTAGCCGTGCCGAAATGAGCCCGAAACAAGGTGAGTGCTAGAGGTAAAGGACTGACATTTGCCGCATTTCGATTTTCGCAACAGGAGGACTCGATGTTTAACCGCAAGACCGCCATGGCGGCGACCGCCATGATGCTGCTTCCATCGTTGGCGATGGCCGACGATGCCATCACGCCCACGCAAGCACTATTTACGGCGAACAACATCTGGATGATGTTGGCCACGTCTTTGGTGTTCATCATGCACATGGGCTTTGCCACGCTTGAGGCGGGGCTTTCGCGTGCCAAGAACACCGTGAACATCTTGTTCAAGAACGTGTTCATCGTGTGCACTGGACTCTTGACCTACTACGCGGTCGGCTTCGGTCTGATGTATCCAGGTACCTTCAACGGATGGTTAGGTTTCGCAGGCTTCGGGCTCCCGATCCCCGAGAATGGCCTTACGCCCGAGTACGCCGCGGTTGGCTACACCTATTGGACTGATTTCCTGTTCCAGGGCATGTTCGCCGCCACCTGCTGCACGATCATTTCGGGCGCAGTGGCTGAACGTGTGAAGCTGAAGTCCTTCATGTTGTTTGCTACTTTGTTCGTGGCTTTCGCCTACCCCATCATGGGTTCGTGGAAGTGGGGCAAGGGATGGTTGGACGCGATGGGCTTTTACGATTTCGCTGGCTCAACGCTGGTGCACTCCGTGGGCGGTTGGGGCGCCTTGGTGGGCGCATGGATGCTGGGACCCCGTATTGGCAAGTACGCCAAAGATGGCAAGGTCAATCCTATGCCTGGAAGCAACATGCCGTTGGCCACGATTGGCGTCCTGATTCTGTGGCTGGGGTGGTTCGGATTCAACGGTGGTTCGGTGCTTTCAGCCAACCCTGCCGCAACGTCCCTGGTGCTGGTGACCACCTCGTTGGCGGCAGCCGCAGGCGGTGTGGGTGCCATCTTCGTCTACAACTTCATCTCGAAGAAGCCGGATCTGTCGATGGTACTGAACGGGATCTTGGCGGGCCTTGTGGGCATCACGGCAGGTGCTGACGTGGTAACTCCCGGCGAATCCATCATCATCGGTCTCATCGCTGGTGGTTTGGTGGTTGGTGCGGTGTTGGCCTTCGACAAGATCAAGATCGACGATCCGGTAGGCGCTACATCGGTGCATCTCGTGTGTGGCGTATGGGGCACTTTGGCCGCAGGCATTTGGGGCGAGGGAAAAAGCGTCAAGGTGCAGTTGGTCGGCATCGCCGCCTACGCCATTGCCTCCCTGGTGGTGTCGTTCGTTTTGTTCGCTGCCATCAAGGCCGTGATGGGCTTGCGTGTCAGCGCCGAAGAGGAGCTTGAGGGCCTCGACGCTGCCGAGCACGGCATGCGCGGCTACGCCATCTCGAGCGACGCTACGGCCGATATACATGGTGTTTCGCGCGAGGTGTCGGCCGGCAGCCCCCCGGTTTCGCCGTCACCTGTCGCCGCGGGCGCATAAACAATCAGCTTGGGCGAGATGAAGCAACCGCACTGCGCTTCGACACCAGCGGCAAGGGAACCATCCGCTTTCAACGTTCACCAAGGCAGCGTCTGTCCGTTGGCGTGGCGGAAGGAGCCGGTTGTGCTCATCGTAAGTTCGTCGATTCGCGCCAGTAGATCGCGGGCCGCATCGAGGGGCTCAACGCAGATCTTACAGCATCTGACAGAGCCGCCACGCCGGCTGCGGAGGCTACGTCGACCCCCTCGATCACCTCCACACCCAAAGCGGCGAGCGCCAGCGAATTTTTGCGAAATGTGGCGATGACCCCATCCCCTCGCTGCAAGAACAGCGTCTTCGCGTTTCGCAGTTCAAATGAGTCACAATCGCAATACGATATCTCTGGTCACTGGGACCGCTACACCCGTTTCAAGTGTACCCTCCCTGCCAGACCGAATGTCCGATAACGGAGAGATGAATACGCCAACTTTTCGTTCGAAAACCCGCCGGACACCGATCGCGGACGGATGAGCTTCCCTGGGAGTAGCATGCTAAAATCGGTGCGTGAGCGACGACGAGGAACGAGCCGCCCGAAAGGCGCGAGCAGAAGCCCGAAAAGCCCGGATGACCATAGAGGTCGTGAAACTTGGTGAACCCAAGCCCCCTCCCTACGCGGAAAGTTCCATCGAGGATCGGCTGAACGCGGCTATCCGCCTCATCGAGCACCACCAGGCGCTTCGGGGGGCGCCAGTAAGGTTGCCGAGGTCTGAGTGGCCAGGGGAAACATTCGTCTGTGCCTGACACCGCTGCGAAGCTGTCGCAAGATTTCGCCGACCTGCTGGCTGAACTCTGCATCGCCAAGGCGGAGTTTCTTTTGGTCGGCGGCTGGGCCGTCATCCTCCACGGGCACGTGCGCGCCACTGATGATATGGACATTTTCGTCCGCCCGACGAAGGAAAATTCCCATCGAGTCTACGCGGCACTGGAAAGCTTTGGGGCCCCCCTGGTGGCTCACCAAGTAACACCGCAACACTTCGCCAACGGGGGCGACGCCTATCGATTTGGAATCGCCCCGTTCGAAATTGAGGTCCTGACCCAGATCAGCGGCGTGTCGTTCGACCTCGGCGGTCGAACGATCCCCTACATCGGACGAAACGCGCTTATCCGCAACAAGAAGGCTGCTGGACGTTACAAAGACCTGGCGGATGTCGAAGAACTAGAGCGGAAAAAGGTGTGACGCTACCGGTACGAATGCCTCGAACATTTCTTGATCTTCGGAAAACGTTACTTGCGACACTTGATCAACGGATTCGCGGTGCACTATCACGAGGAACGGTATCACAGCACTGGGTGAAGGGGTAGCACAGCACGTCGCGACGACAACCGCTCGATGGAGGTCAGAATCGGGTGGCCGCTGTGTGGGCGACGCGGCGACTCCAGCGCTTCGATTTCGATATCAGCGTTGAAGAAGCCCTGTGGAGGAACGTCGAGCCGGTATAGGTCAGCTCCGATTCGTTGCGCGCCCGGGACCCGCAAGCGGGTCAGCCAGCCGAACAGAGGTCCCTCGTGGGCGACGAACAGACCGAACGCCGGCCGGGGCGTCCAAACTTTCCGTGGCACGCCATCGGGCCCCGGAATGGTTTGGCTAGCATGGGACCGTGATCGTTCACCGACGCCCTCGAACCCGGCCTGTCGCCCATGCAAGGTGCCCGTATGCCATCGCCCCTCTGCCTCCGTTGGAGTTCCACACTATGCCCGCAATCAACGGCTGATGTGAACAGCGACCGACCCATGCAGGCTAGTATCGACATCAGATCGCAACGCCATTGTTGCTGACGGCGAGGCGGTCGCCCATCGCCGAGAACGTTGGCTGACCTGTGGTAGGCACGGGCGTCCCAACGCTCTCGCCGCTCGATTCGTACCACAAACGCAACACCCGATTCCGTGACGGAATCTGGTTGCCGTGGGCTGCGCCAGGCAGCAACTTACAAGAACTGGATTTTTTCCGCGAATAGTTGCTTGGCCTGCACTTCGTCTGCTTCGATATCTTCGGCGTAGACCACGCCCGCGCGCACGGTCGACCGTTCCACGTCTGCCGAGCCATTCGCCCGTTGGTAACGCTTCTCTTCTTTAGATTCGTTCATTTCGCCAATGCGCGCGACACCAAGCTTGATTTGCTTGACGTAAATGATGTCCGCGATGAGCAGCTTGGTTTTAATAATTTTGGCAACGAGAGTGGACGAGTCGGGACCGTTCCCGCCGGTTTCGCCTGGCTCGGTTGGATTCCCCGTACTCGTGCCGGGCGCCCCGCCGCCGCCGCTTCCGCCCGCCATGTCGATACCTCCAGAGCCGCCGATACCGGTGTCGCCGTCCACGCCGCCCGGGGCGCCAGCACTGTCCGCTGCGGGATCAAGCCCAGGACCCCCGCGCCCTTTGGCAATTTGTTGTTCGACATCGAGACCACCAGGGTCAGCTGGAAAGTCGATGCCCTGGGTTTCCGTTCCACAGGCCCCCAGCCAACACACCGCTGTCACAACCGAGATCCGAGCGACTAGATGGGTCATACCCCTCAACCCTTCAAGATCCGGGCCACCCCGATGGCCCCTGCTACGCGGGTTTGGCGCGGGACAGGCCGGAAAGGAGGACCGTACACAGCTACAGTTGTTACCGTTTCGTTACTGGGGGCGCTCGAGAGGTTTGGATACGTAGCACGCCGCTCGCCCGGCCGACCGCGCCTAACTGCGCAGTTCCGTGAGGCCGCCGGAGCACCATTGGGTGTCGCCCACGGTGTCCTTGCTGAGGCCGAGGGATTTCTGGACGGTGACCCAGAGATCCGCGAGGCTCTTGTGGCGCGCGTCGCGGGAGGCTTGCAGCGCGCCGTTCTGGAACAGCGGCTGCTTGGCGTAAAACGGGTAGGTGATGTTCTGGCCCAGCTTGATGCCCGTGTTGCGGCCGCCCGCCACCACGAAGACCATGTCGTTCTGGTTGTGATTCTCGGCGATACCGCTGCCCCAGACCGTGATCGTGTTGTCGAGCGCGCCGAGCGATTTCATCTTGCTCACCAGATACACGAAGCGATTGGCGTACCAATGGTCGATCGCCTCCCACACCGAAACCGGCGCCTCCCCGTGACTCACCCCATGATGGCCCGGTCCGCTGCCGAGCGGGTTGATCCCGCCCGAGTCACGCTGCCAGACAACCGTGCCGACGCGGTCAATTCGGCATTGCACCAGAGCTCGACACGCAGGGCGTCCCGCTTCACCTCGGGTTGGGGGTTATCATGAGCGCTTCATGACCAAGGTGGAATACGATTGGCTGTGCCGCGAAACGCGGGTGGGCGTTCCGTGAGCAAGATCGAACGCGCCTTTTACGATCGCAACGCACTAACCGTGGCGCGCGATCTCATCGGCATGCGGCTCGTGCGATCGCTCGGACGGACGTGCTACGCGGGACGCATCGTCGAGACCGAAGCGTATCAGGGCCCCGAGGATCTGGCCGCCCATTCCGCGCGCGGCCTGCGCACAGCGCGCACCGAGGTGATGTTCGGCCCACCCGGCCATGTCTACGTGTATCTCATCTATGGCATGTGGAATTGCTTGAACATCGTGGTCGGGCCATCCGGTACACCGCATGCGGTGCTCATCCGCGCGGTGGCTCCCGAGCAGGGTGAGCTCCGCACCTGGGGCCCCGGACTGTTGTGCCGGGCCTTCGAGATCGACCGCGGTTTGTCGGGCGCTGATCTGCTGGGCGCCCAGATCTGGCTGGAACAACCGGCCACCCGCCCGGCCGTCACCGTGGTCAGCGCGCCGCGCATCGGGGTGGATTACGCAGGCGCCTGGGCGCACAAGCCGTGGCGATTCTTCGCTGCCGACTCACCGTTTGTCTCCACCGTTTCGCCCGCCGCGCGCCGCAAACAATTGCCAGTTGGCAGGTGAACTCGTACTCCAAGCGGGCCACGTCGAGCCGGTGCGCGGTCTATCTGCACCGGCGATTTATTGCTGGTGCGGACCTGGACCACATATTGCCGAATCCTCGGCTGGCGAGACGCCTCCCGACAGCGTGTAGAGGCCTTCTCCGCCAAACACCGAGATGACGTAGTCGCCGGGTTCTGCGCATCCCGAAAGGGGCTTCGGTCCGTTGAACTTCTGTGCTACGAATTCATCGGCTTCCAGCAACTGGTTGCCGTTGCGATCGGCATGAATCGTCATGCTAATGGTGTCCAACCCCTCGGCTTCGTCCTGTAGCTCGAATACAAAGGATGACGGTTGCGCAACGTGAAAGCGATAGAGATCCTTGTCATCGAGGGCTCCAACGTAGCCACCGGTGCGAACTGAAGCCGGGTTTTCGAGTGTCGCTGCTTCTCGGGCGACGGCGCCAGGATCTGGCCGGATTTCTGGGAGCGCATATGGGGTGAACTCGGCCGTGAGGTTCAGCGTCCCCTCGAACTTTAGATCAAGGAAATATGTTCCGGCAGGAAGCGGGGTCGTGAAGATCGCATCGTCGTTAACGTAGTCGACGTGAACCAGTGATGTGTCATCAAGAATGGCGTTTCCGTTTTTGTCCTGGATGATCGAAGTTGTTCCTGAAGTTGTGGCGCCTCGTACGGTGATCGCAATTTCGCCAATATGATCAGTGGAGAATACGAAACACCGCTCTCCAGGGACAGAGATTCGATTGTTGAGCATTTGGGCCGGCGCCCATTCCGTACATCCGGAAGGATCCGAGTCGACGGCTTCATTCGAACATCCAACCGAAAGCACCGTCATCAAGAGTACGCGCGAGAGATCCTGTGTTTTCACGCCCAACAAGGTAGCACATTCAAATCCATGATCGTCCAATCGCAGTGCCCTTCGTGGTCCAAACCCGAACACAAGCCCTGCAAAAAGGCCATGCGAAATTGCGGCCCGATGGAAGCGGAACCAAATCGGAAAACGGAAACCAGGTCAATCGTTACACATTGACAGGTCTAGTCCGGCGACTTGCCCGCCAGTTCGTCGCGTTGTTCGCGCAGGAAGGGGCGATCGATCTGCTCTGCCAAAAGATCGATATCGCGTGTCATCACGCCGGTCGCGCGGAAATGTTTGTGCCAGTGGCAGACAACCTTCGCCACGATGTGGGCTTCCGCTCGTGCTTCATCCGGGGTCAGCGAAAATTGCCGACACATCGACTACGCGTTGTCGATCGTTGAATCTCCTTCGTGCAGGCCCACGCGCATTTGCTGATATCCCATCGCTTGTCCGGAAGGGAGCACGTCAAACGCAGGCGAAAGTTCATATGTGCCATCGTCTGTTACCAACAGCGCATGGTTCTTTTCGTGATCATCGGTATTGTCGATCAGAATGTTGAAAACCATGCGTCGGAATAACTCGCGCATTTGCCTGACGTTGGTCCCATCGTCCACCGTACCACGCCTCCGCAGGACCTGGGCAAGTTCAGTGTTCTCGTTGTAATTGTAATTGTCGTTCACGCAATACCGGATGCTTCGGCCGCGCCGACTGCCCGGATAATTCACGCGCACCATCCAGCCCGAGCATCACAAGTCGAGCGCAGTCCGTTCAAACCCACCGGTCACGCTGGCCTGACGCCGGACAGCCCCGGGACAGCGATCGGTTGCGCTGCGGGCTTTGAGGGTACCCGCCCTGGTTGACCTGTCCGTTTGAGGTTCCGAAGCCCCAGCACGCGACGCTTCCGTCGCCGAGGAGTGCACACCGGGAGCGCAGGTCGAGCGCCAGTTGCGTGGCGTTCGCGACGCCACCGAGCAGCTGCGGCGGTCGATCGTCGAACGCGTCGCTCGCCTCCGGCACGACGGCCCCCCAGCAGGTCGCACGTCGGCCGGCATGGATGGCGCAGCTCCGAGCTGCCCGTAACGGTTTCTGCCCCAACACGCCACCCGGCCTTCGGCGACGATCGCGCAGGTCGACATCACGCCCGCGACGACGGACGTTGCGCCATCGAGTCCGGGCACAACGGCGGCTTCCTTGAAGGAAGAGGGGAAGGGAAATTCCATCGGCTGACCGGCCTGGCCGTACCAGTTCCATCCCCAGCACGCGACGCGGCCGTCGGCGAGGCGCGCGCATGCGTGGAACGCGCCCGCTGAGACCTCGACGACGCCGGTAAGCGGTTGTTATGTGCGACGTCCCCGAGTCCTGCACGGGGGTCAGTGATGCATGCCCCGCCGACGGGGTTCGACCCGCGGCCTACGTGTGCCGGCCTTCGTTCTTCGAGTGCGATCGCGAGGACGTGTGCGACGGTCGCACGGTGTTCTGCGCCGAACGCTTCCAACCCAACACGCGCTCGTGCGGCGCCCCGGTCTCGGGCATGTGCGATGCGCCCGATCACTGCACCGGCACTTCCGCCAACTGCGTCGCGGTCCATCTGTCCGGCGTCGAGTGCCGCGCCACCCAGGGTGCGTGCGATCGCCCTGAGTACTGCACCGGATCGAGCCGCGAATGCCCGCCTGATCAGGTGGTCTCCGCGGGCATCGTCTGCCGCGCCAATACCGCCGCTTGCGATCCGGCTGAGTCCTGCGACGGAATGGCGGCCCGGTGTCCCACCGACGTTCGTTGCGGCAGCAGGTGATCCCGTCCAGGCGAGGGCGGTGGCCCACGCAAACAGGATCTGCGCGGTGTAGTAGATCGGCAAACCGAGCACATCGTTGACGAACGACCGTTTGACGAACCGTTCGCGCGCCACGAACACGTCCGATACGTAGAACAGCAGCGCACCGCCGAGCAGGAACATCGCGGGCGGCGTACCGGCCAACGCGATCGCCAGCGCGCTGGCCACCATCGCCGTGCTGGACGTCATGTAAGCGAGCACGGGCATGCGCAGACGGCCGAGGTACGGGGCCAACCACCGGTACAAGAACACCGTGACCGTCGCCGGTGCGATCGCCGCAAGCCAGGGCCACCGCGAAACCGGCACAAGCAAACCAAAAGCCACCACGTACGTCAATTGTCCGCACAAGAACAAGCCCAGCCCAACCGCGAACGACAGCCGCCCCGGCACTGCCAGCGCCACGTCGCCACACGCACCCAGCACCAGCCCGCCCAGGATCACCCGCGCCACAACACCATGGTCAAGCGTGCCGAGTCCAACCGCGAGTGCCACAAATCCCACCGGCGCCAAACCCTTGCAAGCGAACGCCGGCCACCGCCAGCCCCGCGCCTGACAGATCAATCGGCCAGCCACAGCGGCGACGATCGCGAAGGTCAAGACAAGGGGCAGCATGAGGTGCGCGGGGGGATCGCCACCGTACGCCACCCGGCGAGACAGCGCCACGGGAAGGATTTTCACCATCTGCTCTTCCGTGCACCCGCACTGGGTGCCATGGGGGATCTCGCATGTCTGCCGCTTGCAGCCGCAGCGCGAGCCTGGCGCGTGTTGCGAATTCCACGTTGTGGACCCGTTCGTTCGTGCTAGCGTTCTCGGCATGCTTCGTTACGTTTGTTTGGCATGGGCGCTCTTGGGTTGCGCATCAACCCCACCACCCTCGCCCGCGCACCCGGAGGCGAGCAAGGCAACGGTGGTGCCAACCGTGACACGGGAAGAGGCCCATGCGCTGGTGCAAAGAGGTGCAAAGCTTGTCGATGTCCGCAGCGCAGCGGAATACGACGAAAAGCACATCGACGGCGCCATCAACATTCCCGTTGATGAACTTGCAAGCCGCGCAGGTGAGCTTGGGTCGAAAGACCAACCGGTGGTGCTGTATTGCAAATCAGGGCGACGCGCAGATCGCGCGGCAGAAAGCCTTCGCGGAGCCGGATACACGAAAGTTGAAACCCTGGGCGGAATGGAAAATTGGTGAATTGTCTCGCGATTGTTCCAAGGGGGTGTGACGTTTTCACCCACGTCCACCTCGCGAACCACAGGGCATCTACCTTCGCCACTTCATCTGCGGATGCCCAACGCCGAGTTTCGTAACACATACACCGACGCTGGCAAGTTTCCGTCAACAACTTGCGAACCTGCGGGTCCGTCGGCTGCAGCGTCTCCGCGTTCCGCTTCAACCCAATTCGAGACTGGGTCCCACCAGCGGGATCCAGCCTGGTTCTTCCAGAGGAAGTAGGCGCGCTCAAGAATGTGCTCGTAGGCCCCCGTAGGCGCCGCTGGAAAGCTTGGAGGCACATTGATGGTCTTTGCCGCACCGGAAGCGGAAACCGCGGCGGCAAGGACCGCGCGGCGTCCGTCGACCAACAGTGGCAGCACATCACCGCCGAGGGCTAGCACGTGAGCGCCATATCGCAGTCTCAGGATCCCACACATCTTTTCGAATGATTCCGATCACTTGAACGATTCCACGGCACTGTCGTGAACTTCCCACAATGCGGTCTGCGAAGAAATTTGCGAAATCTTCGAAGATTATCTCGATCTATCGCCACCGCTCCACGAACTGGCCGCGCGTAGCTCGTGGCAAGTCATTCCGGTCAAGCGCCTCATTTCAGCCGCCCCGTATTGTCCGGGCTCCGTGGTAGACTTCGCGCATATGGCTCGCCTCGCTGGCAAGTTCTTTTCATTTCAGGAATACATCATCGTCGAACAAGACAGCAATGTCCGGCATGAGTTCCTCGATGGCGAAG
>Ga0163147_10003743_pt1 | contig 19950 bp, 20 predicted proteins | sample OliLakLV19MP6G1_FD_148597 | JGI IMG/M metagenome (GOLD analysis project Ga0163147, IMG submission 148597) | Freshwater microbial mat bacterial communities from Lake Vanda, McMurdo Dry Valleys, Antarctica- Oligotrophic Lake LV.19.MP6.G1 | ecosystem: Environmental > Aquatic > Freshwater > Lake >...
GCTTTCAACCGGAACGCGAGTCTCCTGGCTGTGATCGCCATGACGTTCGATCCGGGTGGCCGTGTTTGGGGCAACTTCCATCAGGCTGCGAATGGCATGGCGGGCACGTGTGGATGTATAGCCCTCCAATGCCTCACCAATGGCGAACAGCACCATGACCATGCCAGCTTCAGTATAGGCACCAATGATGACAGCCCCCGCCGCTGCGATGGTCATGAGCACATTGATATTCAGTTCGCGATTGATTGTGAGTGCTTTCCAGGCACTGCGGGCGATTGGCATGCCGGCCACAAGCAGCGCGCTCAGGGCGAAGAGATCGATCCACCATGCCTGCCACTGGAAGAGTTCGTGAAAGATCAAGCCAGGCAGGATCAGTAGGACACCAAACAATGCCAGCCGTGTTTCCGGGCGTTGCCACAGGAATGCGACAAAGTTGGGAATTGGCGTTGCGGCAGCCTGCTCCTGTGGTGCATGTTTCGCTGGCTCAACAATATCGTAGCCCAGATTGCGAATGCGTTCGATCACAGCTGTTTGTGCGATGGCTCCCTGCACGCGCAGCCGTTCGGTGGTGAAGTTGAGTTCGCATGCCTGGACGCCATCGAGTTGTGCGACTCCCTGTTCGATTGAGCGAGCACAACTGGCACAATCCATCCCAGTGATGGTAAGAACAAATTCCTTGGCTGTATCTGGCATGCCTAACCTCGCATTGATTACTGTTATGCAACTAAATAGTGATCTAAGTGTACACCCATTGGCAATATTGTGCAGGGGCGGTTGGCAATGATTATAGGGGCGGTTCACGAACCGCCCGCGTTTGTCCCGCATTGCCTATCCTAGTGGGCGGTTCGTGAACCGCCCCTACGGGTGGGTATGGTTGGCCCGTTACCTAGATAGCGTGTTTGGTTATGGGAATGACACGCACATATGGCACAGCGGTGCTACGATGGTATATACATCTGCTGTGGTCGTATTGGTAATCGATACGCACTCACGCAATGATTGGAGTTTTTATGTTTCACACAATTCTTGTGCCATTGGATGGTTCTGCATTTGGAGAGCATGCACTGCCATTAGCCTGCGGAATTGCACAGCGCGCTGGTGCCAAGCTGCTCCTGACCCATGTGCATCTGCCGGTGATGGCACTCACATCTGAGGTAGCGGCCTATACAGTTACACTTGATCTCGAACAGCGCGATAATCAGCGCCAGCATTTGTTGGAACTTGCCAAGCGTCTGATGGACGAAGTAGCAATCACTGTGGAGAGCGCGTTGCTTGAGGCACCGGTTGCGCCTGCACTTCATGATTATGCTCTTGAACAGGCTGTTGATCTGATCGTCATGACGACCCATGGGCGCGGGCCGTTATCGCGTGTGTGGCTGGGGAGTGTTGCGGATCGGCTGGTACGTACGGTGCCAACCCCCATCCTGCTGATTCGCCCACACGATGGCGAGCCAGTGCCCGATGCTGTGCCCGCAATCAAACACATTTTGATTCCGCTTGATGGATCGGAACTCGCCGAACATATCTTGCAGCCAGCTCTACTGCTTGGCGGTTTAACCGAGGCGCACTATACGCTGCTACAAGTGATTGAACCACAATCACCAAGCGATGAGCAGACGACAACTGGCGATGGTATTTTCACCGAACAATTCCAGAAGTCGCACACAGTCGCACGGAGCTACCTGGATAGTATTGGCAAACGGCTGAGTAACGATGGCTTCCATGTGACTATAGCCGTTGTCGCTGGGCAACCAGCCCCTGCTATTCTGGAATATGCCCAGGCCAATGCTGCCGATCTCATTGCCATGGAAACGCATGGCCGTGGCGGATTTATGCGCCTGATGCTTGGCAGTGTTGCCGATAAGGTCGCCCGCGGAGCCAGCACAATCGTACTCCTCCAGCGACCGCACAGCGAGATGAAGGGCTCATAAGCTAGCCAGCAGCTATCAGCACTGACGCAGATGAATCATGACTTCATTTCGAGCAGCTGATACCTATGGCTCTGCAACCACCCGCTGCTGCCCACGTGTGGCAAGCACGAAATGTTGTGCGAGGCTGGGCAAAAGCGTTCCAATGCGTATCAGCCCATTGCTAAGCCACGATTGCGCCAGGAGTTGCTGAAGCACGCGGGCTGTACGCAATGGTTGATCATATTCCATATGCCAGGAAGCGCTGTAGGCTTGCTCCCACGATGCCAGTGATCGCCGTTTGGCTAGGACATCATCGATCAGCGGGGCGCATAGCTCGGCAGCGTGGATCGCCATGGCCTGGCCGTCGCCGCATAATGGCGGAATCATTGTGGCCGCATCCCCAAGGCGCGCACAGCCATCCCACAGCACCGTCGAACGCTCGGTATCCACTGCACCAACGGCGACCATGCTCTCGTTGAGGCGTTGGCCACCGGTAAGTGCATTGGCGAGAGCTGGGTTCCACTGCGTCACGGCATCGAGCATGCTTGGAATGCGCTTGCCACCACGCTCGAATGCTTCCTCTGTGGCCAGCAGGCAGAGGTTAGCCTGCCCACCCTCGATTGGCGAGAGCCCAACATAGCCGCCATCGAAGAGATATAGACGCACGACCGGTGGCAGCGCAAGCCCGCTATAATGGCACTTCACCCCGACATATCTGCGGTGTGGTGGTGTTGCTTCGTGTACCCTGAGCCCTGCAACGGCATGGCGGCCACAGGCTACTACGGCTGTTCGTGCGTTGATAGTGGTTTGCTGGCCGGTTGCGTCGCGCACATCCACCTGATAGCCGCCCTGATTCATCCTGATGGCTGTTCCTGTCATGCCCTCGCGCACTATTGCACCCTGCATTTGTGCTGCGTGTGCGAGCGCCGCATCAAGCCTGAAGCGGCTCACACCCCAGGCGACACCAGGCAGCGCCATGTCAAGTTGTCGGCCTGTTGGCGATATGATCGCCGCCTGACGGATCTCTGCTGGTGCCAGAGCGGCAACGGTTGCATGCAGGCCGAGGGCGTGCAGGCTGGATTGCGACTCGGGCGAGAGGAATTCACCACAGACCTTGTGGCGTGGCCCGCGATGCCGTTCCAGAAGTACGACATTCCAGCCATGCTTGGCGACTGCTGCGGCAAGGCAGCTACCAGCCAATCCGGCACCGATCACAACCAGATCATATTCTATCGTCATGGCTCAGCTCGATCTATAAGGTTTGAGAAATAATTCGGGATATGGCATTGCTCATTCATCCGCAGGCTGAAGGGGCATGGTTTGTGCCTGAGAGCTGAAAGCTAAACACCTCCAGGAACCAGGATGAGATAGCGGAACAGAGGCCGCCACATATATTGCAGCCTGCCTAGCCCAGGAACTGCACGTAGCTGCTGCAAATCGGCAGCACGAAAACCACGCTGCACCGAGAGTGGCGCATCGTTGCGGATCATGCGATTGCGCGAGAGTACTCGAGTGGCAATCCAGATAAACGCCCATGCGAGCGGATGGCGATGCAGATCATTCACAATCACTCCATAGCGCGCCGCATGAACCATCGCACGATAGACATCAGGCAACTGTTCCTGGCTAAAGTGATGGGTGAACAATGCAGCAGTCACAATATCTACCGGCTGTAAGGCGAGCTGAAGGAGATCGCTACATATGACAGTTACGCCCGGTTCGTCTGTATGCGCCTGCGCCGCAGCCGCACACGTCTCGGGATGAATGTCCACCAATACAATATGCAGTTCCACGGCATTGTGTTTAGCCCAGCGAAATAAAGCACTGCTCATATCTCCTGAGCCAGCACCAACATCGAGTATCGTCAGCGTTGTGGGCTGGCCCGCCGCGTGCCAGAAGTGAGCCACACCCTCGACTGTGGGGCGGGCCGCACCGAGTGCCCAATTGATCACCCGCAGTTGGCGCAGTGCCTCGTGTAGTTCTGTGCCGCCAATTGTTCGATCATCCATCAGTTCCAGGGCTTTTGAGCGTTGCCGTAGATCAGGCCACATATTCGGGGAACTCCATCAGTTGTGGGAACTGGGCTGCGTTCGGTCTTTGGGCAGTTGCTGGCACATAGGTCAGATGGGCCATCTCCGTCACTAGGCCAGGGCCAAAGGCCACAGCAACGCCATCGGCCGGGCTGCCATCTGCCTGTAGTTTGTCGAGCAGTTCGCGCAGCACAAACAATATCGTTGGCGACGACATGTTGCCATAGCGGCGTAGGATGGAATAGCTGGCCGCCGTCTGTGCAGGCGAGAGCTGTAATAGTTCGGCCAATCGATCAACAATGGCACGGCCACCTGGATGGATGGCCCAGAAACTTGGTGCTGGCTGGCCTTTGAGTAGCGTCGCCAGAGCACTTGAGGCAAGTGTGCCAGCATGGCGTGGCACATCGGGCGAAAGGCGCATGACAAACCCATGGTCGCCAATCTGCCAGCTCATTACCTCCTCGGTATCTGGCTGAATCTGGCTATGAAGCCGATTGAGTAGCAGCAGATCACCGCCCGACCCTGCTGCACCAACCAAGCAGGCAGCCGCACCATCGGCAAACAGTGAGCCAACAGTCAGCGCCAGCCGGTCGTTTCCGGGCTGAAGATGGAGCGTACATAATTCGACACACACCACCAGCACTTGGGCTTCTGGTTGCCCTGCAACAATCTGCGATGCCAGACGCAGAGCGTTGAATGCGGCGGCACAACCCATAAAGCCCACAAGTGTGCGCTGGACGGTGGGTTGTAGCCCAAGGCCTTGAGCAATAGCGAGATCGAGTCCTGGTGCAAAGAACCCGGTACAACTCACAACAATCAGGTGTGTGATGCTCTCCATTGCATTGGTCAGCTGTGGTAGCGCAAGGGCACGCTGGGCGGCCAACACCCCGAGCTTCACCGCCTCACGCTGGTATATCATCATGCGCTCGGCGGTGGTCGGCGTTTCGGCCAGGGCTCGCCCTGGTGCAAAGCGCGAGTTAGGGTTGAGGTCCGCCGCTTCTGGAATACACGAATAGCGCGTCTCAATACCAGACAACGCATACAGCCGGTTGATCAAGCGCTGTTGCGAAGGGCTCAACCCAAGCGATTCGCTCACCCAGGTACACACATCGGCCTGTGCAATCCGATATGGTGGCACTGCGGTGCCAATCGATACAATAGCCGGTACGGTATTAGCGAATCGCATAGTTGGGACTCCATTATATAGGTCATTTGCCTCCCGCACCGCGGGCTGAAGCCACGCGGCTAGGGTTCATTGTCCTGTTGCCGCGGGCTTTAGCCTGCGGATTCCAAGGGTATCCATCGTTCAGGCCAGCACGAGGCCCAGAAACAGCACACTAAACACGAGTCCATTCATATATGCCAGTCGCATCAGCGTACGCTGGTTGTCGCGCGGGGTCAGCGCGGCATAGCGCCCATACCAGCGCCATGTATAGAAAGCGGCCCCAAGCATATACAAGGCGCTGATCGCCATGACGATATAAGCACCCCGAAAGAACAGTACCATCCAGATCCCCAGTCCGCCGATTGATGCGACGCTGGCGGTAAACAGGAAGCAGCCCTTCAGCCCTAGCGCAACGGCCAGCGTTTGAATGCCACGCTGGCCATCGGCCTCGATCTGATACACGCCAGTCAGCGGATAGAATCCAAGCGTCCAGCAGGCTGCGCTTAATACGCCCAGCGTCTTTAATCCATCCCACGGCCAGAATGTGGCAAGTATACCAAGCTGACCCGTAGTTGCTGTTGCAGATACCCAACCCCACAGCACTCCAAGCATACCCTGCCCCACAAACACGAAGATCGCTGCATACAATGGGCGTTCCTTCCAACGCCAGCGCGGATGTGAGTAGGCCACCGAGAAGATGATTCCCAGGCCGACCAACACCCCGAAGCGCAGATCGAGAATCAGCCCTGCCAGCAGTGCAAGCAGCTTCGTGATCAGTGCAACAACAAGCACCGTGCGGTCGATTGGTGGTGGTTCGAGGAGTGCGCCAATTGGGCCTTCATCGCGATCATAGTAGGAATTGAACGCATTCATGCCACCATACAGCAGGAGATGAATAATGATATAGGCCAGCAGGACGCGATTCCAGGCGATTGGCGTGGGCAGCGCCAGGTACACACCCCAGATAAACAGTGGAGTGAGCACCAATGAAAAGGCCAAACGCAGATGGATCAACGCTCGCTGGATCGACTCCAGCGGTGAGATAGTTTCACGCGCTTGCGCGGCCATTGGCACTCCTTGGCTTCAGGTGTGATGTAATGCGTATCTCTATTGTACTATAGTCCATCAATGCGGAAGCTCGTATTTGGCGATGGGATTGGCAACAATCAAATCACTCAGCGATCAAACCGAAAGATATCAGCATCGTGATTTGGTATGCCAAGCAGTAGGTCGCGAATAATTTCGGCGGCGATGATACTATAGGTGATGCCATTCCCACCATAGCCAAGCGCGAAATAGCCATTTGGGAAATCCGGGGTTGCGCCAATATAGGCCAGGCCATCTTTTGTTTCGCCAAATGTGCCAGCCCAGGAATAGGCGACCTCAAGCGCAATCTTTGGGAACATCTTATTGAAGCGTTTGAGCAACTTCTGACATTTTCTGTCGAGTTTGCGATCACGGGTCAATTCATTATCGAATAGATCATCCTCACCGCCGATCAGCACCCGATTGTCACTGGTTGTGCGCATGTAGAAGTAGGGCCGTGCGCTCTCCCAGATCAAACATTGGTCTTCCCAGCCATCGAACTGAGCTATCGGTTCACTGATCAGTGCATAGGTGCTCTTGAACGACCCAACCTTGTGTTTCAGATAGGCTTGCGATTCAAAGCCTGCTGCCATCACAACTTTCCTGGCTGTAATACGGCAGCCCTGATCGGTTGTCAGAACAACACCATCTGGCCGATCATTGTCGAATGTCGTAATCTTGGTGCGATCAAACACCCGCAGCCCGCGCATGGTTGCTGCACGAAACAGGGCGTGGGCAAACTGATAGATATCAACCTGCGCGGCTTCGTATGAATAGAGCGCGCGCCAGGGGCACTGAACGAATAGCGATTCGATCTCGGCTCGTTCCATGTAATCGAGCTGAATGCCATAGGTGCGGCGGGTTTCGTATTCGGTGCGTAACTGAGCAACATCGCGCTTGCGGCTGGCGATGTATAGGCTGTGTTTGCGCTCAAAGCCACAATCGCTATCCAGCTTGCCGATCAGTTGTTCGATCTTGCCGATAGCCTCAACGCATAACAGATAGCTCCGCACCGCGTGATCGCGCCCGACCATACCAATCAGCTCGGAGAGCGGCGTGTCGATTTCATATTGGAGTAGGGCTGTGCTGGCGCTGGTGCTACCAGTTGCAACATCACGTCGATCAACCACCACCACATCGAAATGGGCCTCAGTGAGATAGTAGGCCATCAGCGCACCAGTGATACCGCCGCCAACAATGGCGATATCACAGGCAATATCTGCGTTCAGGCTTGGATAGCTAGCAATCAATCCATTCTTGATTGGCCAGAAGGGATAGCCAGATTTGAGATCCAAAGAAGATACCCTTTGATTATCGATGATCCTATCGTAGGGTAGCAAGAAACATACCAGATGATAGGTTAATTCAGCTCGCAGCGCGACGCCGATTTCGCCGAGCGTATGTTCCGGTACCATTGTGACCAGCATTGAGGAGATCGGTGAGGCTCAGGGGCGTGAGACAGGGCGTACTGAAGAGCGCCGCGAGCCGGTGTTGCGTCTGCTTGACCCGCTGACTCTGGAACTGCGCGAGCGCGTGGCAGCCCTGCCTTCCGAAGCGCTATTGGCCCTCAGCGATGCGCTGCTCGACTTCAACAACGATGCCGAGCTGATCGCCTGGCTTGATCAGCAGCAGGCTGAAGCCGAGAACGGGTAGCTTCATCATCTCCTCGTTGATCGGCGTATCGGCTCTGTTCGTGTTAGGACTCATCGCCCCGCAGGCTGAAGCCTGCGGCTATGAAAGCCCCCCGTCCTTTTGCCGCAGGCTGAAGCCTGCGGATGGTGAGGCGAAGGCCATATGCGTGGCTTGGGGAAATTATTCTTTCCCAAGCCCTTAGCCTACGAGCTGCTTTGGTATATCGATTCGTGCAACGCCAATGGCTGCATCGGCCATGCCATAATAGACATCAACGCGGCCAGACTCGCGAACATCGATTCCGGTTGGGAAGACGACATTTGGCACGATTCCGCTGCGCTCTTCATCCGCCTCTGGTATAAGGATCGGCTCGGTTGATCGATACACGATCTTTCGTGGGTCGTTGATGTCCAGCAGTATGGCACCGGCACTATAGCGAACCAGCGGCTGATGATCGATATTCTCCAGAATTGCCCCGGCGACGCCATGGTAGATCAGCAACCAGCCGTGTGGTGTACGGATTGGTGGTGTACCACCACCGATCTTGGTTTCCTCCCAATGCTGCTCTGGTGTTGCCAACAGCGTGTGATCGCGCCAGGCCAGCAGTGCGTCAGGGTTGTCCACCTGTTCTAGGGTACAGTACGAAATCCACATGCTGGCCCGTCCTTCAGTAACGCCAACAGGTAGTACTGGCATGCCGCCCTGAACGTGCGCTGGCCGGTGGATCAGCGCGAGCGCGGGATGACCATGTGGATCGTTCACGAGTTCGGGGAACAGCAGCGCATCTTTGTTATCGTACAGATCGAAATCCACCCGCAGGGCTGGGTCGAACGCAAATTTGATTGGACCAAGTCGTTGCCAGTGCAACAGATCGACCGAGGAAGCCAGGGCAATGCGCGGCCCAAGTGGCCCATAGGCGGTGTAGGTCATCAGATAGCGTTGCAATGGTGCGATATAGGTGATACGTGGATCTTCGCAGCCGGCAGTATGCGTGTTCCGCTCATAGGATTCGGTTGGCTCTAACGCATAGCCGCGACGCTCAACACGAACAGGGTCGCCTGCCCCATCGAATATCACCTCAGCGATTCCGATCCGTGAATAATTGCCAGCGGCGACGACGCGTGGAAACAGATAGAGTTTGCCATCTGACGCTCGGGCAATTGCGGGGTTGAGCACGCCAAGCGCCTCTTCCGCATTGCTTGGGTCGCCACGCATGATCACGCCCAAACGCCGCATCTGGAATAGAGTTGATGGTTGCATATGCTGTAGTCTCCAAGAACCAAGAACGAACAATCTTGACCAGGTGACACGGTGACAGGGTGAATGTGCTTGATGATCAAGTATTACTTCGATCAAGCATCTGTCACTCTGTCAAAAGAAGTTATCCCTTTACACCACCAACTGTTAGCCCTTCAATGAAATACTTCTGGGCACGGAAATAGAGGAGCAGGATCGGGATCGACATAATCACTGTCATGGCCATCATGTAGTTCCATTTGGGTGCTTCTTGTGAGAGAGATCCAGCGAGCGTATACAATCCCAGGATGACAGGGTATTTGGCGGGTGTGTTAAGGTAGATCAGCGGCCCCATAAAGTTATTCCAGTTACCATTGAAGCTAAGTACTGCAATCGCCAACAACGCTGGCTTGACTAATGGTAGCATCACTTTCCAGAATATGTCGATCACATTCGCTCCATCAATGATCGCAGCCTCCTCGATTTCGCGTGGTATTGTCATGAAGAACTGGCGCAACAAGAAGATATACGATGGCCCCCATGCGAATAATGCGCCGACTGTTAAGGGGCTAAAGGTATCGATCCGCCCTAATGAGCGCCAGATCAGAAAGGATGGGATCATCGTGATGATTCCCGGCAACATCATCGTCGAAAGCAGCAGAATGAAGATTGCATCGCGCCCTGGAAAGCGGAAGCGGGCGAATCCATAGGCCACCAACGCACAACTCAAAATCTCGCCCCCCATTGCTAATAGAGTAACAAAGATTGTGTTCAGGAAATAGCCCGTAAACGGCTGGATCGCCCAGACATCAATATAGTTACTCCACACAACTGGGTCAGGGATGATCTGTGGTGGCAGAACGAACAGCTTGGTATCGGCCTTGAGTGATGTTGCGATCATCCAATACAGTGGTATTAGGATGATCGCAGCCCCGAGCGTCAGCAAGATATATGTGCCGATCTGGCTAAGTTGATGCTGGCTTTTCGTGCTGGTGAGCCTAATGTGTGGTTGTTCCCGTGGTATGGCAGCCATTGCCGTTAGCTCCTCTCACCCTCATAGAAGACAAACGCCGCCGAGCTACGGAAGGTCAGCAGTGTGAGCACCAGGATGATCACAAGCATGATCCAGCTCATGGCCGAGGCATAGCCCATCTTGGAATTGCCGCCAGCGAAGGCATTACTATAGATCAGCACCTGCAAAAAAGTGCCAGATGTGCGCGGGTTTAGTTTGATGAACAGGCCCGGTTCAAAGGTTTTCACAGCAGCGATGATGCCCAGAATAAGTGTGTAGAAGAGCGTCGGGCTGACGATCGGCAACGTGACATGGCGAAACTTGGTCCAGCTACCACCGCCATCCATATCAACTGCCTCATACAAATGGATCGGAATATTCTTGAGGCCGGCCAGCATAATCACAGCATTCGAGCCGAATACGCCCCACAGGCTCATAATCACCAGGCCAGGCAACACAAAGCGTTCATCGGTGAACCAACTCGGCCGCCCGATGCCAAGCAGGTTATAGATTGGTGAGAGGGTAACGTTGAACAACCCGTTGGTACCCAACAACCATTGCCAGAGCAAAACGACGGCGACGCCTGGTAGAACTGCTGGCAGATAGTACAGTGTTCGCCAGATGCCAGTGCCACGAACATTGCGTGCGAGTAACATAGCGACGCCCAATGCGCCAGCTAGGCCGAGTGGCAGGCTGATTGCGCCATAGAGCAGCGTTAGTTTGATCGATGGCCAGAAGCTGGGATCTTGCGTCAGAATGCGAACATAATTGTCCAGGCCGACCCATCTCGGTGCCTGGAAAACATTGTAATCTGTGAAACTGTAGTAGAGCGAAGCAATGATTGGGTAGGCAGTCCAGATCGCAAAACCTAACAGCCATGGCATAATCAGTGCTATGCCGGTGGCTGTCTCGCGCTTGACACCAAGGCGTGGCAAGAGTGTATAGACGAGGAACATCACCAGGGCGATGCCCGCCGCCGCTAGCATATAGTCAAGCAGTGTTGAGAGATACCACTGGAGCATGGTGGGCCTCCCTTATCTTAGAGAAGCCCTCACCCTGGCCCCTCTCCCATTGGGGGAGGGGCAGCACAGCAGGGGCGAGGGTCAAAACGAACTACGGTGCCAGCGCAGCGACTAGGTTCGGCATTGCGAGTTTGCTCAGATCGGTAGCAGTGCCCTTCTTATGGAAAAGCGGATCCTGGAACTCGTCAAAGAAGGCCTTGTCCCAGTCGCTCTGTTTTGGAACGATGCGAAATGATCGTGAATCTGGGAGTGCCAGCAGGATCATCGCGGCTGAGGATTGCTTCTGGGGCACACTTGCAGCAATCATTTCTGCGGTCGCCAGTGATTTGCGCGGGGCGACGATCTTCCAGTGTTGGATACCTTCCGTCAGCGCAACCAGTGCAGCATAGGCTTGCTCGGGGTTCTTTGTGGCGGCATTGATCACCGTCGAGGCTGTCCAGGCGAAGTTCGAACGGTTCTTGGGGCCTTTGGGTACGAGTGCCATCTTCAGTTCGGCGAATTTCGGATCTTTCGTGTGTGCATAATCCAGATCGTCGCCAGCGCCACCATAGAACATGGCCACCTTGCCATTCTTGGCCAGTTCGCTAAAACCCTGTTCTTTGATCACATCCTCGGTCGCCGCGTACTTCGGATTGTAGATAATGTCGCTATAGAAATTAGCCCCTGCCAGCGCTTCTGGGCTATCAATTGGCGATGTCATCCTGTCTTCGCTGATCACCTCGCCGCCAGCCTGCCAGATGAACATCTGGATTGGTGGCCAGCCATTGAAGGCAGTTCCATACTGATCGATTTTGCCATCTCCATCAGTATCTTTGGTCAGTGCTGCAGCAGCATCTTTGAAGGTGTCCCACGTCCAGTTCTCATCTGGTGGCGCAACACCAGCGTCTGCAAACAATTTTGGGTTGTAATACAGTACAACTGGTTGGGCAATCCAGGGTAAGCCATAGGTTTTACCATTGTATTGTGCGGTTTGAAGAACACTCGGGTAATAATCGGCCAGCTTGGCCGCTGGTTGGCTGTCGGTGGCGAGTCGGTCGGTGATATCAAGCAGCACGCCCTTCTGGGCATAGCCAGTAATATACTCCTGCGAGAGCCACAACAGATCCGCAGCAGTCCCGCCCGCTAGGTTAGTCTGGATTTTGGTGTAGTAATCGGCAGGTTGTGCTTCCAGGACAATCTCGAAGGTTGTTGCGGTGGTGTTGATCTGATCGACTACTGCCTGGAGTTCCTTGGATTCATCAACACCAGTCCAGGTTGCCAGCCGAATCTTAACTTTTTCGCCACTGGGTGCGGCAGCGGGAGCGAGCGTCGCTTGCGTACTCCCCGTCGATGTCGTCTGCCCACCACACGCAGCCAGCAACGGGATGAGCAATACAAGTACCGCCAGAAATGCGGGGATTCGTTTCATGAGTATGCTCCTTTGTATTGTCGAAGATGTGAAAAGAGTTGTTTGTGCGCTTTTGAACCAGGTTCTTCTGCGTTCAGTAAAAACAATGCCATGTTTAAACACATGCGAGTCATTCTTTTTGAGTGTAGCGTTCGGGCCAATAGTTAGATAGCAGGGAAACTCCGCATGATGTATCCGTACTTTCCCCGACAGTGTGGGAGTATTGTCGGGGGTGGAGCGCAACCAGCTTCGTTATATGGTAGGAAATCGCACAAACGGTAATCATCGATGTTGCTGCCGCTGGCATCCCGCACTCCTGACATGTCAGGTTTATTCCTGATATGCCATACGGGTTTCCCCTCTAGCAGCCCTGCATCCATGCTGCTATGGTAACAGCAGCGTTTCCTATCTGCATTACAGCATTGCAATGCCGTTTATCGGTAAGAATGCTATGGTCGTTCTACCGGCTACCTCATCGCGCATGCGATGCTGCCCGTGCCGTTATGCGTCGCCACATCGCATGATTACACAGGGAGTGGTGAGCGATGACCCAACCATATGCACGCATTCTTGTTGTCGATGACGAAGTGGTTATTCGCCATACCTTGGCGACATTGCTCCGCCGCCAGGGGTACGCAGTGTGGACAGCGACCGATAGTGTAGAGGCAGAGGTATTGTTGCGTAATAGCGTGTTCGATCTGCTGTTGCTTGACCTGTATCTGCCCGGTGGTGTGAGTGGCCTGGACATTGCCCAGAGTGCGCATGTCTACCAGCCCAATGCGGTCGTGTTGATTCTGACAGGGAGCGATGCGTTTGCAGACATCGTGAGCGATGTATCCATACAGAAGTTCGAGATCATATTCAAGACCGCCGGTCCGCAGGATGTTCTGGATCGGGTCGCAGTGTTGCTGACCCAGAGGCAAAAGCGATATGAGATCACCCAGAATGGGAATCCTGCGGGGATTCTACAAAACCGAAGTGTGAATGCCTCATAAGGAGGTGCGATGTGACATACCCAAGCCTAAAGGATTGGGCTTCCTGTCTCATCGACATGCGCCAACCGTACGATTGGTCTGACCACGTCTCCACCGGCGTTTATTCTGTCCGCGTGTCCCTCGGCCAGGGAGAAATGCTGGAGGATATCGGACTTGGTTTTCATCCAACGATTCAGCAGCACGTTCTTGCTCCAAGAGTTTTTTATCCGACCGTGGGATTTCCGTCGGAACCGCCAAAACTCAATTTGAAACATGCACGATGCGAACATCTGTACGCATAGTATACCGCATCAGGATGCGGAATGCACGTGCAATGAAAGGGATGTCAGATGCTTTTCGGCTAAAGCGAGTGAAGGGCTTCTATCCGGGTGCCCTTTGGGCGTCTGAAGCTGCTGGGTTTTACAGGGGCGTGCCTTTAGGCGCGAAAGCCCAGGAGCTTCAGCCCTGGGATGAGCGCACCGCTTTAGCGGCTTTAGCTCTTGACGGAACAGGCGTGCTATGATATACTGTCTGTACGCATCTATCACAGGTGGTATATGGAACTCCGTCAAGCTACCAAACCCTATCATACCGATCATAGTATCGTCTATAGCTGTGTGATCTTCTGTCCGAAGTATCGACGCAAGGTTCTCAACGAGGTTCTTGCCGCTCGTCTGAAGGAATTGATCCGCGCTAAACAAGAGGACTATGGCTATACGATTATCGAAATGGAGGTCTTGCCCGATCATGTCCATCTCCTGCTTGATGTCGATCCACGCAAGGGCAGCAATGGCATTGTTGGCAAGATTAAAGGCTTCACCTCACACGAGCTGCGTGAGGAGTACCCCTGGTTGAAAAAGCGCCTGCCGACGCTTTGGACCCGAAGCAAGTTTATCTCAACCGTGGGAGCCGTCACGCTGGATGTTGTCCAGCGGTACATCGAGCAGCAGAAAAACGTATGACTCGCACCATCCAGACAACCTACCGCTATCGTCTTAACCTCACTGCCGAGCAAGAAGCTCAATTCAGGCGCTTTGCGGGTGCGCGGCGCTTTGTCTGGAATTGGGCCTTGGAACGCAAGCGCGAACATTTTAAGCAAACGGGCAAGACCCTTGGATTCAATGCACTTTGTGTGGAACTCACGCGATTGAAACAGGAACCCAACACGGCATGGTTGCGCGAGATGGATAGTCAGTCGTTGCAGCAGGCGCTTCGTGATCTCGATAGTGCCTATCAACACTTTTTTCGCCGTGTTCGTAAGGGCGAGAAGAAGAAAGGCTTTCCCACGTTCAAGTCGCGCAAAACTGACACGCCGCGCTTTCGTATTCCCCAACGAGTCACGCTTGACGGCGCGTTCGTATCGATTCCCAAGATCGGCCTGGTGCGAGTCGTGTTGCATCGACCGTTGGAGGGTATCACGAAGGGCGCGACGTTCAAGCAGGAAGCCTGCGGCCACTGGTACATCAGCATTGGGACAGAGCAGCAGGTTGTCCCTCGGACAGATCGCCCTGTTCGCACGCACATTGGCGTTGATGTTGGTTTGAAGTCGCTGGCCGTCTGTTCGACAGGCGAAACCATCGACAATCCGCGCTGGTATCGCACCCAAACCCGCAAGCTGCGACGGGCGCAAAAGGCACTCAGCCGCAAGGTCAAAGGCAGCAGCAACAGAAACAAAGCGCGGGTTGCGGTCGCGCGTTTGCACCAGAAGGTGAAAAACCAGCGCAGTGATTTCCTGCATAAGCTGAGTACCCGACTTGTTCGACAATTCGACCTCATTTCGATTGAGGATCTGCGCGTTCGTGGGCTGGCGAGAACCAAGCGCGCCAAATCGGTTCTTGATGCTGGTTGGGGTATGTTCCGATCCATGCTCACATACAAAGCGGATCGAAACAATTCCTACCTGATGACGATTGGGCGTTTCTATCCTTCGACCAAGCTGTGCGGCTCGTGTGGTGCGATCAACGACGATCTCACGCTTTCAGATCGCGGATGGACATGCGCCTGCGGCGTTCATCACGACCGCGATCTGAATGCCGCCCACAATATCGACCTCGAAGGCAAGCGCCTGTTTGAACAGATGGTCGCGGCAGGCTATGCCGAGACTGAAAACGCCTGTGGAGACTCGGCAAGTCCAATCGTAACGGTTGGCACGGGTCGATGAGACAGGAAGCCCGAGTCTTTAGACTTGGGTCTATCACAGAAAGTGCTACGGCAGAATATCCGCGAATATGGCATGTATATTGCCCTATTCGCGATCATGGTGATCTTCACCATTACGACCAAAGGCATCTTTATTTCGTCGCGCAACCTCAGCAATCTGCTCAACCAGACTGGCTATATCGCGGTTCTGGCGGTCGGGATGACATTGGTGATCGTTATTCGACATATCGATCTATCGGTTGGCTTTCTGGCCGGTTTCCTTGGTGCAACCGCGGCGATCGCGCTAAGCCGCTGGGGCCTACCCACTCTTGTGGTGGTTCTGATCGTGTGGCACTTGGTGTGGTAGCCGGATTGATCACGGCGTTTCCGGTGGCGAAGCTGGGCATTCCATCCTTCGTGGCCTCGCTGGCCGGATGGCTGATCTATCGTGGTGCTCTCCAACTCGTGACCGAAGGCACTGGCACGATCATTATTACGGACAATGCCTTCAATGCGATCGGCAACGCATTCATCCCCGACATCCCCGACATCGGTATTCTGTCGGAGGTGCATAAGCTGACGCTGTTGATCGGCATTGTGGCGGTGGTTCTGTTTATCGTCAGCGCGATCAATGATCGCCGCAAGAAGCAATCCTATAACTTCGATGTCCTCCCGATGGGTATTTTTGTTCTCAAGCTGCTGTTTGTCTCAGTTCTGGTGGGTGGGATTATCTGGGTACTGGCCAGCTACAACGGCCTGTCCTGGACGGTCGTGATTGTATTGGTTGTGGTTGCCATTTATCACTTCATCACCACCCAGACGGTGCTTGGCCGACATATCTACGCAGTTGGTGGCAATCCAGAGGCAGCCGAGCTGAGTGGTATTAGCGTCAAACGGATTGTGTTTTACACATTGCCTGCCATACCTATTGTAATCGAGGATGCTTATGTATGAATAGCATCTTGACAATGGCACGAGGCAACGATAGGATACGCCCACCAATGGATCAATCCTTGAATGACGGGTTACGCAGCATGAACCTCGATACCATCCGTTCCTTACTGCTCTCAAAACCAGCGGTCGAGGAAACATATCCATTTGACAAAGTGACCATGGTGCCGAAGGTGGCAGGCAAGATGTTTGCGCTTCTCGCGCTTACCGATGTGCCCATACGGCTCACGCTGAAGTGTGATCCGGATTACAGCGAGGTTCTGCGGGCCACCTATCCAGCCATTCAGCCAGGCTATTATATGAACAAGCAGCACTGGATCACGCTCTCGTTCGATGGTAGCTTGGAGCCTGCCCTGGTTAGGTCATTGATCGACGAATCATATCGGCTGGTTGTGCGTGGACTTCCACGTGCGATACGCGAGCAATTGCTTGAGCAGTCAGCGACTGTCGAGCCGACAAGCGATGAATCCTGAATGGACACTCGCATTGTGATTGTTGGCGGTGGCATGGCTGGTCTCTATTCGGGCAGTATACTACCTGTTCGGCGCACAGAAGCAGAATCCTTAAAGGTTGAGGAATGCAAACTGCACGACACGAACTGATTGCCGACGCCCAAGCGCTTCAGGAGCAACTCCGGCATGTCTACTGGATTGGTGGCGGAAGCGGTGCGGGCAAATCGACGATGGCTCGTCGTATTGCGGCTAAGCACGGACTACAGTACTACGCCACCGACGATGTGATGCCGGATCATGGCAAACGGAGCACACCTGAGGGATGCCCTTTTCTGCATGCGTTTATGGCTATGGACATGGACGAGAGATGGGTGAACCGATCCCCGAGTGTCATGCTTGAGACCTTTCACTGGTTCCGAGGCGAGGGCTTCAGCATGATCATCGATGACATCCTGCGCCTGCCCAAGCAACCTGGTATGATCGTTGAGGGCTTCCGACTGTTGCCACACCTCGTACAGCCGCTTCTTGCCGTGCATCGTCAGGCTGTTTGGCTCATTCCGACTCCCGATTTCCGTCAGGCTGTGTTCACGAGCAGAGGAGGGCCACAATGGGGATTTATCGGGAAAACAAGTGACCCTGAGTGTGCCCTCCGCAACGTACTCGAGCGCGATGCCATGTTCACCCAACGTCTGCACGAGGAAGCGACGCATCTTCATATGAACACCATACAGGTCGACACTTCGATGATGGTGGATGATCTGACCAGCCGAGTGACAGATGCGTTCGGGTTGTATGCACTCTGACGTCGACAATCAAATCCCGTTCAGCTGCCGCAGCTACTCCTACTCAACTCACCGCAATGAATTATGGCTGGCGCGTTTCGAACAGCACATCAGGGTATTGTGCTGCTGGCCGATCAAGGAGCGTAGATGGTTGGCCCTTCAGGTGTTTGTCGAAGAATGCCAGCGAGTAGGCGTTGATAATGTCGTGCGCCCGCTGTCCGTTGATCGGCCCTGTTAAGCCAAGCTGTGACGTGATTGGCGACCAGTTCGGAAGGTCGGTAAAGTTGACGTGGAACATCGTGGGAATCTCAATATAATAACCATCGCCAGGCAGCTCTTTGTACACCATCCGCATGGTGCTCAAGGTCAGCGCAATGTCTTTTTCCGTCCAGCCGCCGGAACGCTGACGTTCGAGGCGCAGTGTGAAGCGAACGTCCTGCGCAAAATAAGGAATAATACCATTGGACAGCGTGATCCCATTCAACGTCGGCGTTGTTGGCTGTTGCTCGATACTCTGATCAATCAGCGGCTGTATTTCATCTTTTGGCAAACCAGATATTTGTCGTCCATCCGGTAATCGCACCATAGCGACAGCGCCCGGTTGGTCGAGCCCGACAACGATATACCCATACGAAACCAGTTCTTCAATCTGGAAGGTGCTTACCGCACGGAACCCGTCCAATCCCGTCAGGTAAATAAGTACGGGGTAGCGGGACGTATCGTCTGCTATCGAGGCAGCTACAACGGCATTTGTGGTCACATATTTGAAGTGCGTAAAGAGAAACCCCGGAAGATGAGTCAGTCGTGCCAGGGCAGGTGTAACGACATCGGCATCTTGGATGTACGGAGCACGCGCCGCCGCTAGCTCGTTCTTGGCAGGGTACCAAACCTGTGCCATGAGCTCACGATGATCGTTCGGATCGGTGGTAAATAGTTCTGGTCGGCTTGAATCTACCCAGTGATAGGTCAGAGTGCCAATGGCATATGATCCCGTTGGTTTGGGAAAGTGGAATATGGGCACCAGAATCGGGAGGGCAATGGAAATGACGAGCATGAGTACACCCAGCCCGCTGCCTAGCCCTGCAATGAGTCGATTGCTATCGAGGCTACCGCGTTTGACGATGCGCAACAGCCAGACCAGCAATAACAGCCCGGTCAGCACGTACGCAGGGATCATCTGCCAGCGTGGGCCTTCCACCAGCACCTGTGCGATGGCGATCAGCGGCACGATCGGCACCCAATAACGCACCCAGCACACAGCGCGTGGCAGTGGAATCGCTACTATAAAGAATGCCAGCAGATTGGCAAGGAGCAACAGGGTTTCGATAAGTCTCATTTCCTCACCCGTTATCGATCAAAGGAGCAACGGCCGCTTGGATCGTTGAACGACGAACGTCCCGTGCTCGAACCAACGTTCGTGGCCCCCATAGGATCACCACAACGACCGCCACGGCTGCGGTGATCGCGCTCGTCACACGCGGATCGTAGAAGGAGCCGTTGATCGGAAAGAGTTGCCATGTGACGTTGATCATGGCGTGGAAGAGAACTGCGACAAAGACACTCCGACCGGTGCTGTTATACAGCCAGGTGATGATCACCCGTGATGCCACCGTGCCAAGTGACCACCAGGCGATCCAGATCGGTGCTCGCGGTACCGACAGCAGCGGAATGACATGCCACACGGCCCATACCATCCCAAGCAGTAGGGCACCAGCGAGTGCGCCATAGCGATCCTGTAATGGATCGATGGCATACCCCGACCAACCCAGCTCTTCGCCAATACCAGCGCTGAAAAACACAACGAAGAGGATGAGCGGCGTCGTGAACGAGAACTGCGGCATAGGAAGCACCACACCCATGAGGCGCAGTGCGACATACGATACCACCATGATGCAGGGCATCAACAAGAATATTAGTACATACCAAATCTTTGCTTGAACGCGATTGAAGTCAAATGATCGCTTCAGCAATGCCAATACACCTGCTCGCCCATTCTCGCGATAGACGAGGATTGCTGCTGCTCCTACCACGCACAATAACCCAAGCGCACTGACGGGAAGAGCTGGGAGGAGTTGCAGGTTGGTCATCGCACCGGCAATCCAAAATGGAATTGAAAGTGCAAAGGTCAGCACGAAGAACACCAGCGGAGATCTAGTTTTAGGGGTACCGGAG
>Ga0163147_10003745_pt1 | contig 19949 bp, 19 predicted proteins | sample OliLakLV19MP6G1_FD_148597 | JGI IMG/M metagenome (GOLD analysis project Ga0163147, IMG submission 148597) | Freshwater microbial mat bacterial communities from Lake Vanda, McMurdo Dry Valleys, Antarctica- Oligotrophic Lake LV.19.MP6.G1 | ecosystem: Environmental > Aquatic > Freshwater > Lake >...
CGCTAATAGATTCCGTGCGTCGGAAGGGTGCTGCCTTGCGGTTAATTGTGGATGGCGATATCGCCGCGGCCATGGCGCCGGCGATGCACACTTCGGCCATTGATCTGTATGCCGGCATAGGCGGTGCGCCAGAGGGCGTGCTGTCTGCGGCGGGGCTTCGCTGTCTGGGGGGTGGCATGCGCGCGAAGATCTGGCCTCGCGATGAGGAAGAGCGGCAATCGCTCATCGCAGCAGGCTGGGGCGATCGCCTCGATACGCAGTTCATGTCTAAGGATCTTGCTCGCGGTGAAAATATTCTTTTCGCGGCAACGGGAATCAGCAGCGGGCCTCTCGTTCCCGGGGTAGAGGTGACGGGCTCCATCGCGACGACTTACTCCGTGCTCATGCGCGCGCGAAGCGGAAGCGTGCGCTTCATCGAAACCCGCCACAACTTATTAAAGAAGACAATCCACTTGCGCTCTTCGCAGACTGAAAAGCGGATTTAGTGGTGCAGAACGGAGAGGCACTCGCGACCTCTTACATTTTATCGTTTCCGCTTAGAACCGAAGCGTGTTCCCTTGTGGGTGCGCACGCCCTTGGCGGTCTTGAGGGCAGCGGTGACTTCGGATTCATTGAAGAGGGCCGTGTAGACGTAGGTGAAGTTTTCGAGTTTAAGACGCGGAATCTTTTGGCCGATGAAGCGTTCGATGTCTTGGACGTGTGGAAGCTCCTCGGCCGTCACGATGGTGAATGCAGCACCCACGCTCATGGCGCGTCCGGTGCGGCCAATGCGGTGAACGTAGTCTTCGGGATGTTGCGGCACGTCGTAGTTTACCACGTGGCTTACGCCTGCGATATCAATGCCGCGTGCTGCAATATCGGTTGCGACCATTACTTCATAGCGTCCCGCCTTGAAGCCTTCGAGAGCCTCAACGCGCTCGGTCTGCGTGCGGTTGGAATGGAGGGTCGCGACGGAATGGTTCTTCGCCTTGAGCTGCCGGGAGATGCGATCGGCACCGTCCTTTGTTCGGGAAAAAATCAAGACGCTATCGAAGTTGGTGCGTTCCAAGAGGGCAATGAGAAGGTCAAATTTCTGATCAGCAGCAATCGGATACAGGGCATGATCTATTGTCTCGGCGGGGGACTGGCGGGCGCCGATCTCGATGCGCTCGGGATCACGTAGGCACCATGAGGCGAGGCGCCCGATTTCCTCGGGAATTGTGGCCGAGAAGAGCAGGGTCTGGCGATCTTTCGGGCAATGCTCTACGATGCGGCGCACGTCGGGCAAAAATCCCATATCGAGCATACGATCTACCTCATCGAGGATGAGCACTTGAAGACCCGACAGATCTACAGCCCCTTGTTGCATGTGGTCGAGGAGGCGACCGGGCGTGGCGACAATGACATCACACCGGCGATTAAGATCGTCGCGTTGTTTCCCGTAGCCTACTCCCCCATGGATGAGGCTTACTTCGGTGTGCATGAAGCGCATGTAGTCACGAAAGGCCGTCTCAACTTGCATGGCGAGTTCGCGCGTGGGTTCGAGCACGAGACAGCGAATCTTTGGCTCAGGATGATCGAGCTTGGAGAGAACTGGCAGGGCAAATGCTGCGGTTTTTCCGGTTCCTGTTTGGGCGGAGGCGACGAGATCGCGGCCTGCAAGGATGACCGGGATGGCGCGTAGTTGAATGGGCGTTGGATCCGAGTAGCCCATGCGTTGGGCACCGTGCAAGACGGTTTCGGAGAGACCGAGATTTTGAAAAGACATGTTGTTCGAGTCGCTTATCCTAGCAAGCCTTGAAGCTCAAACCAGTTTAATACGCGAAAAGGTTTGAATGCCGCGACGGAGCATCTGAGCGTGTCGAGGGTGGCCTGTTCAAGAAACACGGCCTGCAAGTCGAGTAGCCCGTGTCCCGGGCCCACAACGACGGCGCTATTCATGCCCACAAGCCCAACGCCACTCAACTTCACCATCGCTTCCTTCGCTGTCCAAAGATCGAGAAAAGCTTCTGCTCCACTGGCCCCTGCCGCAGAAATGAGCGCGAACTCTTTGGGAAGAAAAAAGCGCCGCGCGAGGGCGAGGTGGTTGTGATGGCGCTGTGTGTCCTCGACATCAATCCCGACTTCCTGACCGCTAAACGCCACGAGCACATGGCCTGCGCAGTGGGTGATACTGAAGAAAGGGCCGCCCTTCACGAAAGGCTTGCCGGCGGTGGACAATGAAACTTCTACCATCTTATCGGCACGACCCTCCGAAAGCACAAAACGTACCCCGGCGCGGCCTGCAATGAAGTCGCCCCGCGCCGTCTTTGAAGTATAGGCGGCGGCCCGCCGCTTTTCATCATCGCTTAACCAATGAAAAAACGTGTCGCCCGATCGAAACTTACACACGACACAATCGCTCGAAGTGAGATTACGAGGCACGCCATCTCCGCAAAGAACAAATTGTCTTTCTGGGGGCACGCTCAAAACAATGCTAGCATGCGGCCCTACAAACCGATCATTCGGAACTGACCTTGTTTGTCCCGGTAGAAGCCGCGTTTGATAACCATCGCCGACTGGCCTTTACCTTCGAGACGGGCGGACTGTTGGATGTCTTTTTTCGTCCACCCTTTCATGGAAAATTGACCGTCGGCATTGCGAAAATTTGCAGCTGGCTTTGTGAGGCGCGCGTATTCTCGGGCGTCAAGCTTGGCGGCTTGCATGTCCTTAATATTGTAGCAAGAAATCCACCAGGCGCCGTAACTATCCGGTGCGCCGAGCGGGGTAACTTCGAAGCGCATGTCGCCTGCGGATTGCGTTCCGCCATCTAAAGAGACACCATAGAGTGCACGAATCTCGGATCGCATGGTGAGGTATCCGGCGAGATAGGAACGCAGAGACTTACGGAGCTTTTGGTTGTTGGACTTCGCTCCATAGATGCCGATCTCGATGCCTGCCGGATCCTCGGGATCACCGTAGATATTTATCTCCATGTCGTCATTGATCGCAAAGGAAAGATAGGGCACGTGGCGCAGAGGTCCAACTTCGACGGGCGTTGCGGGAATTTCCACAAGCGACTGGACCTGATCCATCGTCCGGAGGTCGTTGGCTAAGACGCGCCACGGTGGTAGGTCGCCACGCCGGGCGATGTCAGTAAACATGACGCCAATGTTGGCTTCGTCTCGGATGCGAACGATGTCCTGTTTCGAGAATGTCTCCTCACCCATCTGTCCTTGGATGACGACGGAGGTGGCTGTGTTTTTGACGATTAGACCCTCGACAAGACTTCCGTCCTTGAGGAGGAGGCTGTCCGGTTTCTTGAACGACCCGTCGTTCGCGGCATACGCAAGACATAGACCACACAGAAACGCGCATGGGAATGCGGCAAGAGTTCTTGAATTCACGATTGTAAGATGTTTCCACCGAGGATAAATGCAAGCGGATAGACATTGTATGAAACACCTTCTACTTACACCCATTGTCCTCGGCCTCCTGAGCGGGTGCGTAACTCCACCTCGCGAGTATGTCAAGCCGCCGAAGTCTGAGGCTCGCAAGACCGGCGCCTTCTGGTGGGGAACTTCGACGGCGAGTTATCAAAATGAAGACCGGGGGGTCGCGAAGAACTCGCCTTATTATTTTAAAACAGACTGGGATGTTTTTTCAGAAGAGGGCCATATTCCGCCGAAGGGCGAGGATGCCACATTTTCGTGGTCGCGGTTTGATAAGGATGTCGCGGCGCTAAAAAAACTCGGCGTGAACCACTACCGTTTTGGCGTGGAATGGGGCCGAGTCGAGCCCCAGCCGGGAGTCTTCAACGAGGCTGCGATCGCGCAGTATGTGGGCATGGCACGCAAGCTCCGTGCGGCAGGCATAGAGCCGGTGGTCACGCTCTGGCACTTTACTTTTCCCAGTTGGCTCTACGACACGAAAGCCAAAGCTCGGTCGAATTTTCTCCACCCCGATGTGGAGTCCGCATGGCGGGGCTACGTGACACGCATGGTAGGAGCGCTGAGTCCCTACGTGAAGACGTTTGTGCCCCAGAACGAGCCAAATGGGGCCCTCTACATCGGCTACTTTGGCGGGCACTGGCCTCCGGGCCTGCTCCTCACACCGGGAGCCCTCAGGAAGGCGTCCGATGTGGCGGTGCGCATGTTTCGCAATGCAGCAGAAATTATTCGCGAGAGCCGAAGAGATGCCATCGTGATCGGTATTTACTCGATTCCAAATTGGCGAAAAAACCGACTCCAAGATCCGACACAATTTGTTTACAACATGATGCAGCGCCAAAACTTCGACCACCTCGATCGCGTGGCCGATGTCGTGGACTTGATTGGCGTGAATTACTATTATTCTCAGGACGCGTCTGTCATCCGCTTTGTTAAGCGCCCTGCTGGAGAATTGACCTCCAACTACACGCAGAATGGGTGGGAGATTGATCCCGAGGGATTTTACAAAACGCTGATGACCGTGAGCAACCGATACGCGAAGCCGATTCTTGTTTCGGAGAATGGCATTGGGACACAAAGCGAGCAGAAAAAAATTCGCTATTTCCGGGAACATATCAATCAGATGCGGAGAGCCATGAACGACGGGGCAGACGTCCGAGGGTATTTTCCGTGGACGCTCATTGACAACTACGAGTGGGCGGAAGGCTACGGGGCAAATTTTGGCCTTACCCACCTCGACCGAAAAAGCATGCAGCTTGTGATGGAGCCCTCGGGCGAGTGGTTCTCCAGATTTATTAAAGCCAACCCCACCCCCTAATCAACCATGGATATGCTCACCTGTGACCTTGCTGGGATAACAAAACTTCGCAGCGGAAAAGTGCGAGAGGTTTTTGATCTTGGAGAATATGCCCTCATCGTTGCGACAGATCGCATCTCTGCCTTCGATTGCATTTTACCGAATGCGATTCCCAACAAAGGGAATGTGCTCACGCAACTCAGTGGATTTTGGTTTGAGGCGTTGGATTTTGTCCCGAGCCATTTTGTGAGCACCAATTTTGCCGCTTTTCCGGAGTCGCTTACGCGATTCCGTCATGAACTTGAAGGCCGTTCCATGCTCGTGAGGAAAGCGCGCCCGTTTCCTGTGGAATGCGTGGTGCGCGGCTACCTCGCTGGATCGGGCTGGGAAGAATATCGCGATCATGGAACCCTCGGAGGCCAATCCCTTCCGCCTGGACTTGCAAAATCCGCTCGCCTTCCGCAACCCATGTTCACGCCCTCCACCAAGGCAGAGAGCGGCCATGATGAAGGGATCTCGTGGAAAGAATGTCGGAACATGCTAGGCGATGAGCTTGCTAACGAAGTGCGTGAGCGCAGCATCGAACTCTACCAACACGGGCACGATCGCGCAGCCCTTGCAGGGATCACGCTTGCCGACACGAAGTTTGAGTTTGGCATGGACGACGACGAATTACTGCTCATTGACGAGTGTCTCACGCCAGATTCTTCCCGCTTCTGGCCAACCGAGGCATGGCTGCCGGGATCGAATCCCCCAAGCTACGACAAACAATTCGTGCGCGATTACCTTGAGGCGCTGCCTTGGGACAAGCTTCCCCCGGCTCCGAGTCTTCCGGCTGACGTCATAGAAAAAACCTCACAAAAATACCTGCAAGCCTTCGAGCAATTGACTGGTCGTCGGCTTATAAGCGGATAGTGGCCAAGCTTTTTCCCCGCCCGTGGTTTTAATCTTGTCACAGTGGGCACATGAAGCGGACTCTGAGCGCCTGAAATTTTTATGCCAAACACGATTCTAGTCGGGGCCCAGTGGGGTGATGAGGGTAAGGGAAAGATCATTGATTTTCTAACCGACGAGGCGGACCTCGTTGTGCGGAGCCAAGGCGGAAATAACGCGGGCCACACAATCGTCATCGGTGGCGAAAAATACGTCCTGCATCTTATCCCCTCTGGCATCCTCAGGCCCGGCAAGACATGTGTCATCGGAAATGGCGTGGTCATTGATCCCGTGGCCCTCGTTGGCGAGATTACCGGACTTCGTGAACGTGGCGTGCGGGTGCAAAAAAATCTCCTCATCAGCGACGCCGCGCACCTTGTCCTTCCGTATCATCGTGCGCTTGACGCAGAACGGGAAAACCTCAAGGGCCGCAAGAAGATCGGAACAACCAAGCGAGGAATCGGTCCTGCCTATGGTGACAAAGTCGCTCGCACCGGACTTCGCATGGGCGACCTCCTTGACGAGCAGATGTTTTCGGAAAAACTCGCTCGCCGTATTCGTGAAAACAATGTGCTCCTAAAAAGCCTCGGTGCCCGACCACTTTCCCCGAAAGGGATCCTCGCAGACTACCTCGAAGCAGCGGCCACGCTGCGGCCTTTTGTGACAAATACCGTCCTTCTTCTGCATCGCGCTCTCAAGGCTAAGAAGAGTCTCCTCTTTGAAGGCGCACAGGGCACGTTTCTTGATATTGACCACGGCACGTATCCCTTCGTGACCAGCTCGAATACGACCGCTGGCGGTGCCTGCACAGGCAGTGGAGTGCCACCCCACCGCATTGATCGCGTGCTTGGCGTGATGAAAGCCTATACGACACGTGTGGGCGAAGGACCACTTCCCACGGAGGATGCCGCAGTCTCGACCATGCTGCACGACATGGGGCGCGAGTTTGGTTCCACCACCGGACGCGCACGACGGTGCGGGTGGTTCGATGCCGTAGCCACACGCTACGCCGGCTTAGTCAATGGCATTGATGACCTAGCGATTACCAATCTCGATGGGCTTGATGGGCTTGCGGAAATCAAAGTCTGCACGGCTTATAAAATCGGAAACCGCAAGCTAGAATACCCGCCGACCGATGCCGACCAGCTCGCGCAGTGCCGTCCCGTTTACAAGACTCTTCCCGGCTGGCAGACCTCTACCGAGGCGGCTACGACTTTCGCAGCTCTGCCACCGCGCGCCCGCGAGTATGTCCAGTTACTCGCCGAGCTCACTGGTGCCCGGCTGAGCATCGTGAGTGTGGGGCCTGCCCGCGCGCAGACGATTCGTTTGTGACTGTCCCTGCTGCTGCGGTGCCTCGCCATGTGGCGGTGATCATGGATGGGAATGGGCGCTGGGCCAAGCAACGCGGACTTCCTCGCTTGGCCGGACATGAGCATGGCTCAAAAGCTATCGGCCAATGCGTCGAGGGCGCTATCGAAGCGGGCGTCAAGTATCTCACACTCTATGCCTTCTCAACGGAAAACTGGAAGCGTCCCGCAGCCGAAGTCGCAGGCCTCATGTTTCTCCTCGAAAAATTTCTTTCCGAAAAAAAAGACGAAATGATGCGCGAGGGAATTCGTCTCCGCGCCATCGGGCAGTTGGGAGACCTTCCCGCATCGTGTCAAAAGAAGCTCGCCGAAGTGACTTCAGCTACGATGGCCAATGCGCGCCTGACCGTAATACTGGCCCTCAGCTACAGCGGCCGCGATGAGATCCTCCGAGCCGTGCGGCAGCTCGCACGCGAAGTGCAAGAAGGGTCCATCGAACCAGCGGAGATTAATGGCGAACTTTTCGATTCGCGCCTCTACACGGCGGGTATTCCAGATCCTGATCTCCTCATTCGTACGTCCGGGGAAATGCGACTTTCCAACTTCCTCCTTTGGCAACTTAGCTACACGGAAATCCATGTTACCAAAAAGCTCTGGCCAGATTTTGCCAAGCCCGACTTCCTTGCCGCACTCGCCGACTACGCCCAGCGCGAGCGGCGGTATGGAGGTGTCGTTGCGCCGGATCTTAGCCCTTGAGTTCGGCGCCGGTAAGGCCGTTTGTAATCACGAATTTCTCATGGTGGAAGGTCGGGTCGGCTCGAAAGCTCAGTCGTCCCGCATAGCGACGTTCGATCTCAACCAAGTGATCCTCGTCATCCGAGCGCAGGCGAGCCAAGAGTTCCGGATGCACGGTGACCTTGATCTCGTGGATGGATTCCTGGTGCTTACGCATCACGGAGTGGAGTGCCCGCTGTAGCTCGACACTCATGGTCATAGGACTCTTAATGATCCCCTTGCCGCCACAGTGCGGGCAGGGAATAAAGATGGCGCTGGCTAGGCTCTCATTGGCACGCTGACGTGTCATTTCCATGAGCCCGAGTTGAGAAATCGGCAAGACATGCGTGCGGGCCTTGTCGCGCTTGAGGCGATCCTTTACACGTTGATAGACTGCTTGTTGATCCTTGCGACTCTTCATATCAATAAAGTCGGCCACGATGAGTCCACCGATATTGCGGAGGCGAAGCTGTCGAGCGATTTCATCTGCTGCCTCAAGGTTCGTTTGGAGGAGTGTTTTCTCCATGTCCTTCGCACCCTTATTGCGGCCGGTATTCACGTCCACAGCAATCATCGCTTCAGTCTCATCAATCACGATATAGCCGCCACAGGGCAGCCATACCTGGCGGTGAAAGGCGGCATCAATTTGTGCTTGGACGCCGAAGCAATCAAAAATGGGCTGCGCAGCCGTGTAATGCTGAATAGATTTTTTTGCCCGCTTAGAGACTTGTCCTACTAGGGATTGCATCCGCTCTACGGCCTTGTCGTCATCCACAATCACGGCATCCACTTCATCCGTCAGGAAGTCTCGCACCGTGCGATCAATGAGATCAGGTTCCTCAAACAAACAAGCCGGAGCGGTCTTTTCATCGAGGCCCTGCTGCACCGAGGTCCATTGCTCAAGGAGGAGGCCCAGATCGCGGACAAAATAGCGCGAGCGTTGACCGGCTCCGACTGTGCGCATGATGACTCCCATGCCCTCGGGGACTTCCAGTTCGCCGAGGATTTTACGCAGGCGGGCACGTTCCTTCGGGTCGTCAATTTTTCGAGAAATGCCAAATTGGTCATTAAATGGCATGAGCACAAGGTAGCGACCGGCGAGGCTGATATCGGTGGTGATACGTGGGCCCTTGTTGCTGATTGGACCCTTTTTGACCTGCACAAGGATGTCTGCTCCGACGGGATAAATGGACGGCACGTCCTTGTGAGTGACACGAGGCGCCTTTTTCTTGCGCTGATCACCACCGGTGCGGGTGATCGTCTCGATACCGCTATCTAGCGCTGCGGGAATGGCATCCCAGAACTGCAGGAAGGCATTCTTCTCGAACCCGATATCCACAAACATCGCCTTAATGCCGTGTTCGATGTTACGAACGCGGCCTTTGTAAATCCCTCCTACGATGTTGCGGTCAGTTTCGCGCTCGACGGTATATTCTTCGAGGATGTTGTTCTCTAGGAGCGCAACGCGCTTCTCGAGTTTCTCGCAACTGACGATGAGTTTTATGCCTGTGGCTTTTTTTCGAATTCCGAGGATACGTTTGACTGTTTCAATCATGAAAGGTGTGGGGTGGTTGTGCTCTGACGATGCAGAGCGGATGGATTGGATTCATCGGCGTGGAGGGTTCTGAGGCTTTTTAGGGCGTTCGCCGCCGCCGAGGAAATTGAAGAATTTTTGTAGGGCATTTGGCTTCTTAGGCTTATTGGCCACGCGGCCCCGCTCATCGGCATCGGAGCGCACGGTGGGCACTCCCGCGAGTCGGCTTTCTTGCGTGGTCGTGGCATCGGCAACGGAAGCGGCCTCACCATCATCGCTCACGCTCGTGGCTGCCGGGATCTCGCGTCCGAAGTCAATGCTCTCAACGAACCTGAAGTTTCCAGCAGCCGGGGACAGTGCGGCAAGTTGGATAGGCTTTTCCTCAGTCATCTTGTGGATGTCATCAAGAATTTTTGCGGCGATGGGAGCCGAGACTCCCCCGCCCGACTTTGCGCCTTGCACGAAGACGACCACGGCATATTCCGGATCGTCGTAGGGAGCAAAGGCAATAAACCATGTGTGGTTGTCCTTCACGCCGGAGCGCCAGAATTGTGCGGTGCCCGTCTTTCCAGCGACCGCGAAATTTTTAATTCGCGCACGTCCCGCTGTGCCACCGCCTTCGTTGACGACTTCCCACATTCCACGACGCACTTTCTCGATTTGCTCGGGAGTCAGGCCCCCATCGGTCAAGAGGTTGGCTCGCACGCGGGCGGGTTCCTGGCTTACGGCTTGGCCATCCTGCGAGACGATACGATCTACGAGCCGAGGATAAAAAACAGTTCCGCCATTGGCCACGGCTGCGGTGACCATCGCCATCTGAAGAGGGGACGCAAGGACATCGCCCTGTCCGATGGCTGTGTTCGCAGTGCGCCCGCTTGTCCAGCGCTCACGCGGATTGGCGGCAGCAAGCCACTCGCGACTTGGTAGCACGCCGGGGGATTCCCCGGAGAGCGGTAGGCCTGTCTTCTGGCCGAGGCCAAGCATGTTGCCAACGGCCACGATTTGGTCAATTCCAGCGGCATTTCCATACTGGTAGAAAAAGGCATTGCACGAGATCTTTATGGCGTCGGAAAGCCCAATCGTTCCATGAGCACCGCCTTTGTCAAAAATCCAGCACTTCATAAACTTGTCACCATACGTCACCCCGCCCGTGCAGGTGAAAGCGCGGTTGCCGATACCCGCCCGCAAGCCGGCAAGGGCTATAGGGATTTTGTAGGTGGAGCCGGGTGCGTAGGCGCTGATGGCCCGATTAAGCAGGGGGTTTGTCTCGTCGCTCGTGAGGACATTCCACTCCTTGGCTGCGATTGAGGGAATAAAAACATTAGGATCGTAGGATGGCACCGATGCCATCGCGAGGATGTCGCCGGTCTTCGGATTTACCACCACCGCCGCGCCGCGACCCACGGAACGCATGGCCTGCTCGGCAAAGTACTGGATTCGGGCATCAATCGTCAGAAACACGTTGCTGCCTTGCACGGGTTCCCTGCGGCTGACCTCTCCGTCAATCACGCCCTTGACATTGCGCTGCATGATCCGGACGCCAGGTTGACCCTTCAACACCTCGTTGTAGTAGAGTTCAATCTGGGCCTTACCTTCGACGTCAGGATCGTAAAAATTGAAATCTCGGAGGTCAGGAAGCTTATCGAAGTCGTTCGGCATGCCGACATAACCGAGGAGATGCGCAGCCAGCGAACCGTAGACGTACCAACGGACCGGCTTCACATTGATGTCCACACCAGGAAGGCCCAAATTTTTTTCCGAAAAGACCGTCATTTGCTCGAAGTTTAAATCTTGGCGATAGCTATAAGGAATCTCGCGATTGACACGGAAGTGGACTTGCAAGTCCCGCGAGTTGTAATCTTCAGCAAGGCCGAGTTGTTCTAGGCGGGGAATGACCTCCTCTGAGACGATTTTGATGACATCGGGCTCCTTCAGATCTCGGGCCATATTGTGGACTCGCCCGCGATACGCCACCATGGGTACGGTGCCTTTCACCTGGCGGTAGGCTCTCACCATATCTGGCAAATAAAAATCTACCTCGAAGCTCGCGCGGTTCTCGACGAGCGTGATGCCGTTGCGATCTAAAATTTCCCCACGCACCGCGGGAAGTCGCACGGTAACCTGCGAAGTATTTCCAATTCTTGCGGTGTATTCCGCCCCGCGGGCGATCTGCACATACCACAGGCGCGCGGTAAGGCCCACGAAAGCCAGAGCCATAAGGCATCCAAGTACCACGATGCGCATGGAGTAGCGGGTGCGTTTCATCTTGTATCAGTAGCTTCTCGCCGCTGCGCTATGCCTCTGAGTAACTCTCGGCCAAAAAAGCTGGTTAAAAAAAGAGACGACGAAGTGCACGAGCATCGCAAAGGGGCCTGCCAAAAGGCCAGGGACAAGAATCCTCCAAGCCGTCTCTGGGCTAAAGAAAAACCCTTCGCGCCGCACGCTGATCATGACAAACTGCAAGAGCAGGAAGCATGAAGTGCCCACGATGCTTAAGGGAATCACTGGCCACCAACGACCTCTAGACATTTCCGGGCGGAAGCCGCTTGCAATACTTCCAAGGATCACAAAGTAGATAATAGACCACCCCACAGCAATTTCAACTTGTCCACCCACGACGTGGACATAAGCGACGTCGCAGAGAAAGCCGGTGACCAACGCAGCAGCCAGCATGGCAGGATAAGGTAACGTCAGTGCTGCGTAACAAAAAAGGGCCGGAACTAGTAGCAGGCGGGCACCTTCAAGAAAGCGGATCGGCGGGATGAAGGACTGCACCAAAAGCAAAACGAAAAGAACGACGCAAAAAATGGCTAGGCCGATGGTGTTCTTCATTTCGCCCCCAAGATGACAAAAACATCTTCAATTTTAGATAAGTCCACAGCCGGCTCCAAGACCGCCTGGCCATCGAGTGCACGCGGACGAAATTCGACAACGGTTCCGATAAGAATGCCGGATGGAAAAACGCCGTTTGCCACACCCGCTGAATACACTTTTTGGCTCGGCTCGACGGGTGCGTTTTTTGTCAGAAAGTTCAGGTGTAATTCGCCAGTGCTGCGTTGGCTTTGCACACGAATGCCGGAGACGATGCCTTGCTCCTTGGTGCCTTCGATACGGGCGCCCACGCGGCACGTTTCGTCTGTGAGAAGAAGAACCTTGGTTTCATTCTTGCCCACCGTGGTGGTCTTTCCGACGAGCCCAATCTCAGTCAACACGGGCTGATCTGTTTCGATGCCATCAGCAAATCCGCGATTGATCGTGACTGTATTCCACCATGTCGAGGCATCACGCGCGATGATGCGGGCTGGGAGAAGCTTGAAGACCGAACGCTCCCGATAAGCGAGCGCTTGCCGGAGTTGGTTGTTCTCGCCCTCGATTTCTCGAAGGAGGTTGTTCGTGGTGAGTAGCACCCGATTTTCTTCCAGCAGTGTTACGTTTTCCTTCTCAAGTTGGTCGAGCGTTTTGAGGCCAGCTCCGACCGAGCCAAGTTGTTCCTGCACGGCGGTGCCCGTGCGAAAAAATGGTGAGAGCAACGACAGGAAGCCCGCTTGCATGTCTTGGACTTGCGCGGCGGGGCGTGTCGAAAGAAAGAGCGCAATCCCTACGACAACAGCAATGAGCCCGATATTCCACTTGTTCATGAAACAGGGAAATTCAAGCTCTCATGAGCAAGACCGACTTCAAGAGGAGTGGGGACGCTCGGAGGAGACCGCGCGCAGGAATTTGATTTCGGAGAGCGCGCGACCCGTGCCTTCGGCCACAGCACTGAGCGGGTCTTCGGCCACGTGGACGGGAAGCCCCGTTTCTTCAGCGAGAAGCTTGTCGAGGCCTCGGAGAAGCGCCCCACCGCCAGCGAGCACCAAGCCGCGATCCACAAGGTCGGCTGAAAGTTCCGGCGGGCATCGCTCCAGTGTGATTCGCACGGAATCAACAATTGTCGAGAGCGGCTCTAGCAGCGCCTCACGCACTTCTTGCGACGAGATGGAGATCGTCTTCGGGAGACCCGCAACGAGGTCGCGTCCTTTTACTTCCATGGAAACCTCTTTCTCTAGCTTGTAGGCAGAGCCGATCTTGATTTTGATGTCTTCGGAGGTGCGCTCACCGATCATCAGATTGTAGGCTCGCTTCATGTAGTTTGCGATCGCTTCGTCGAGTTCGTCGCCTGCCACGCGGACACTTCTGCTGAAGACGATGCCCGAGAGCGAGATCAGCGCGACTTCGGTCGTTCCTCCACCGATATCCACGATCATATTTCCCGCAGCCTCTTGCACCGGGAGGCCCACGCCGATCGCCGCCGCCATTGGTTCCTCGATCAGATAGACTTCGCGGGCCCCGGCATGTGTGGCAGAGTCCTTCACGGCACGTTTCTCGACTTCGGTGATCCCGCTTGGCACGGCTATGACCCCACGCGGACGAACCATGCGCCGCCGATTATGAACCTTGCTAATGAAGTGCCGGAGCATGGCTTCTGTGATCTCAAAGTCGGCAATCACGCCGTCCTTCAACGGTCGAATGGCCACGATGTTGCCCGGGGTGCGGCCAAGCATCGCCTTTGCCTCATTGCCGACAGCAAGCACGCGATTAGTGCCTTGCTGCACCGCAACAACGGAAGGTTCGCGGAGAACGATCCCGTGATCTTTTACGTAAACCAGAGTATTTGCTGTGCCTAAGTCTATGCCAATGTCGCTCGAAAAAAGCCCTAAAAGTTTGTCAAACATGTATTTATCTAAAGTTGTTAAGAAAGGAATATCTCGAATGGGAACCCAGTTTCACGCCGTGCCGAATTCGTAAGAAACTCGAAGCTGATAAGTCGCAGGCCGTCAGTCAAGTCCATCCTTGACAATCTTCAAGAACTTTTAGGCGAAAGTCTCCTTTTTTGCAGGTTTTTGTGGAGGATTTGGTCTAGTGCACGGCGATGCGGGGATGGCATCGGAGGTAGAGAGTCGCACAAAAAGGATTGCCAGTGCGCTTCGGGATGCATGGCGCGCACTTCAAGCGCGACGCGGTAGCGCGTGATAAAATAGTGCCCTTCCAAGAGCAGCTCGCCATCGGACACCTCGCAGGGCGGAAGCGTCCAGAGGCCCCTCCACCGAGGTCCAGGCGAGGGAACCAAGCATATCCCCTCGCCAGACCACGCGAGACCCCTGGCGTCGCGGGCGTTCGTGAGTTCCGCTCGTGGAGGTTTATTGGGAATCGCACGCGGATTCTCTGCTGAGCAAAAAGCCGCTACGGGACATTCGGCGCAAGCTGGAGTGCCCGATCGGCAAACCATGGCGCCCAGATCCATGAGTGCAGATGTGTGCGCTGAACCACCAGTCAGTGGGAGCAAGGTAGCGGCCATTTTTTCCAGCTCCCGGCGCGCGGCAACTGGAGCGATGGGTTCATGGAAATTAAAAAGTCGCGCCACCACACGCGTGATATTGGCGTCCAACACAGGAACGCATTCGTCGTAGGCAAAGGCCGCAATAGCCGCCGCAGTGTAGGCACCTACGCCGGGAAGTGTTCGCAATTCAACGAGGGTTTTGGGGATACTTCCGTTCCGTTCGCGCAGGAGTAATTGAGCCGCACGGTGCAAGTTTCTTGCCCGTGAGTAGTAGCCCAATCCCTGCCAGAGCTTGAGAACAAGCTCCTCCTTGGCCAGCGCGAGAGACTCAACGCTGGGAAATGTGCTCATCCATCGCTCATAAAACGGCTTCACTGCGGCTACCGTGGTTTGCTGGAGCATAAACTCCGAAACCATCACCGCATACGGATCGCGCGCATGACGCCACGGCAAGCGCCGCCCGTGTTCCGCAAACCATTGCTCTAGCGCGCGATGAAAGTCGGGCAGATTCCCGGCCACGCTCTCGCGTTTCATCGGCAGCAATCAGGCCGTGCCACTTGGGCGCGCATGCACACCGGCTGCGACCTTGAGCCGTAGGCCATTGAGTCGGATAAAGCCCGTCGCGTCATCCTGATTGTAAGCTTGGGTCGGATCCGCTTCCATCGTTGCCATGTGGGGATTGTAGAGGCTCACAGGACTTTTGCGACCGGCAGCATGGATGCCGCCTTTGTAGAGCTTCACGCGCACTGTGCCAGTCACATTTTTTTGTGTTTCGGAAACGAAAGCTTGCAACGCCTCGCGTTCCGGCGCGAACCAGAAGCCGTTATAAACGAGAGTGCTGTATTTTGGAATGAGGCCGTCACGCAGGTGCATGACCTCGCGATCCATCGTAAGGGACTCCATCTGCCGATGCGCAAAGTGCAAGATCGAGCCGCCTGGTGTTTCGTAGACTCCCCGACTCTTCATCCCAACGAAGCGATTCTCAACCATGTCCACACGGCCCACGCCATGCGCACCACCTAGAGTATTGAGGTCTTGCATGATGCGGAGCGGGCTCATGGATTCCCCATTCACTGCCACACAACGCCCGCGCTCAAATTCCAGCTCCACGAGAACAGGCGCATCTGGCGCGTCCTCTGGAAAGACCGACATCGTGGTGAAATACTGGCGGTTCTTTGCGTCGCTCGCATCATACCACGGATCTTCAAGGATCCCGGCCTCATAGCTTATATGGAGCAGATTGCGATCCATCGAATACGGCTTCTTCGCACTTGCCGCGATAGCGACGCCGTGGGCTTCCGCGTAGGCGATCATTTCTGAGCGTCCGGGAAATTTTTCGCGAAATCTTTCATCTCTCCAAGGTGCTATCACTTCGAGTTCCGGCGCGAGGGCGGCAGCCGTAAGCTCGAAGCGCACTTGGTCGTTACCCTTACCGGTCGCCCCATGTGCGACGGCTTCCGCTCCCTCAGCGCGTGCAATCTCGACCATGCGCTTCGCGATGAGGGGACGCGCGATGCTCGTGCCCAAGAAATACTGGCCTTCGTAGAGTGCCCCGGCTTCAAGGATCGGGAAAATAAAATCCCGCGCAAATTCCTCCTGCAAGTCATCCACGTAGCACTTGCTGGCTCCCGTGCGCAGGGCCTTCTCTTCAAGGCCATCAAGCTCCTCGGCCTGCCCGACATCTGCGCAGAACGCAATAATCTCCGCTCCATAGGTATCCTTGAGCCAATTCAAAATTACCGAGGTGTCGAGACCCCCAGAATACGCGACAACGATTTTTTTCATCCAGTCGCAATGTTGTCCACCACCACGAGGGAGCGCAATCCAGAAAGAAAGTGCAATCTCCCGCTTGCCTTTTTTGTCGAGGAAGGGTTTTTCAACGGGATGCGAAAAACAAAGATCATTTGCACGCTGGGACCCGCTACGGATTCGCCGGAAAAACTGAAAGAAATGATTCAGGCGGGGACGGATATTTTTCGCCTCAATATGAGCCATGCCACGCACGAATGGGTGCGTGAGGTTGTTAAGAATATTCGCAAAATCGCAGCCGAACTTGGCACCGTCACTGGCATTCTCCTTGATACTCAGGGCCCCGCCATCCGCACGGGCGACTTGAAAAGTAAGCTCAATCTTAATCCCGGTGATATCTTTGAATTTACCGTGCGTGGCTCGTTGAGCGAGGAAAGCTATTCGGTGGATGTCAATTATGACGGGCTAGTGGACGACATCGAAGTTGGCACGGTGGTTCTTGTGGACAATGGAGTGATGCATATGGAAGTGCTCGCGAAGGACGCAAACCGCATCCGGTGTAAGGTTCTCACCGGCGGCACTCTCGGTTCACGGCGGCACATCAATCTCCCGGGCGTGAAAGTCAATTTGCCCCCACTCACTGAGAAAGATCTCGCCGATGTGGAACTCGGAGCCTCAGTGGGCGTGGATTTTGTCGCCCTCAGTTTTTGTCGCGAGGCGGCAGATATTATCGAACTCAAGCGCGTCCTGCGCGAGCACGGGAGCAATGCCCGCACCATTGCCAAAATTGAAGATCAACACGCGGTGAAATACGTCAACGACATCATTCGAGCCTCCGACGCAGTTATGATCGCCAGAGGTGACCTCGGCGTGGAGTGCGCCCTCGAAGAACTCCCAATCATTCAACGCCGGATTATCAAGAAGTGCGCCCAGATCGGCCGTCCCGTCATCGTGGCCACACACATGCTCGAAAGCATGATCGAGAATCCCCTGCCCACGCGCGCTGAGATTACCGATGTAGCCAATGCCGTCTTCGAGCAAGCAGACGCCATTATGCTCAGCGGTGAAACAACAGTCGGCAAGTATCCGATCCAGTGTGTGAAGATTCTCGATCGCGTCGCTCTTCGCATCGAGCGCAGTGGCGGAGCCGGGTATAGTGAGAACGCCATTCTCGATAGCGTGCGACTTAAGACCATGAAATCCGCCGTTTCTCTCGCCAATTCGTTCACCAACGCCAAGCTCGTTCTCTTCACGCGCCGCGGCTATATGGCCGACCACGCTAGTCAACTCCGCCCAGTAAATTCTCCCATCTTTGCCTTCTCCCCAAGCTCCGAAGTTGTCCATCGCCTAAGCCTCAATTGGAATACTTACCCGATCCAGATGGCGTTTGGTCTTAATCCCGAACATACCATCGCAGATGCTGAACGCGAACTCGAACGCCGTGGCCTCATTGAGAAAAATGACCAACTCATCATCCTAAGCGATGTCCTAGCCGGCAATGATCGCTTCGATTCCATCCAGATCCGCAGAGTCCTCTAGGGCAGCACCTCCGACCGGTCGCCGATCCCGTAGTATCCGCTTCTAGCTGATGGCGCGCACCCGCTGCTCGCAGAGTCCAAGCTCTCAGTAAATTGCGTAGATACTAAGGATCCATGAACCGAGTCGTCGTATACAGGTTTTCCCTGTTGCAACCTGATGCAAAAAATATCTTGCCTAGCGACATGGAATCATGATTTTACTTGTCGGCCATGAAAATACCCCTTAGCAAATCTACCAGATCAGGCTTCAGCCTGGTTGAACTCCTCGTCGTAATCGCCGTCATCGCAGTGATCGCAGCCATCGCCATTCCAAGCATCGCGGGCATCACTAATGCTGCTCGATACAGCAAAGATAAGCGGAATGCTCAAAGCCTCGCCAGCACATCGGCAGCCGCCCGTGCAGCGGGGCTCAGGACCTTTTGGCCAGATTTCCTTTTCGGAGTTCAGGAAATGACTAACGGTGTTTCGGTTACAAACGGTGGTCAAATTTTCACCTTTCGAATTGATGGCTTGAATTATACCGACATGCTTGGAGCTCTGAACCACTTGGGCACAGAAATTCCCGGACTAAACAGCTTGATCTATATGCCGATAGAAAACCCTACATACTCGGACCCGGCGTCTATGCCGTGATTGCACTCGCGGCATCGCTTGATCTATGCGCCGATAGAAAACCCTACATACTAGCCTTCACAACCTCCTTCTAACAAAGGCCACCCACCTCAGCGTGGGTGGCCTTTTTTTTCCTGTAAAAGTTGCGAGTGAGTTTAGGCGCATGCCGACAGGGTTCATGTTGTGGTAGATTTTTCCGGTGTTCGTTGCTGATCTCGGAGAGCAGAGCGCAAACGAGGCGCAGGAGAGAGAATTCATTGAGAAAGAGGGAGGCGACGCGGGTTCTGCGTTTGATTTCCTGATTGACGCGTTCGAGGGCGTTGCTGGTGCGCATGCGGCGATGGTGGGCGGCAGGAAGGGAGAAGACGGCGAATCCCTGAGGGCGACGCTGACGCCAAGAATGGAGCATTTGCCATCGGAGCCGATGGCGATGAGGACGGCGCAGGTGCTGATTTGGGAGGAGCTCACGGAGTGGCCTCAGAGTTCCTCGACGATCCTAGTGGTCTTCCGTGTGGACACGCCCTGGATAGACATCTCGGCGAGGGCGAGCATGAGGGCCTGCTCACTGCGGACGCGTTTTTCGAGAGCGGTGGGATAAAAGTCCACGCCATCGCGGATCTGAGGGACGCGGAATTCGATGGCGCTTACGCGGGTGGCGAGGGTCTCTTGGCTTGAATCCGTTGGAGCGGGCCTGAAGGGCGGCGGCGCGTTCCTGAACCATTGCCTCGTTGACGAGAAGGCGGAGACCCTCGGCAAAGCCAAAGGAGCCTTCATCGGTGAGGAGTTGCAAAACGGTGGTCAGGGGATCAGAGTCAATTTGGTGGGTCATATGTGTTTTATGTTGGATGTGCTTGGATACACCCCAACAGGGACCACGCTGGCCCGCTCCCCGTGAGCTTGACGCGCGAGCCCCATCCGGGATCGGCTGCGTTCGGCTCGCTATGCGCGCCTTCACTCCGCCGCTCCCGAACGCGAACGCGAACTCGAACGCCGTGGCCTTATTGAGAAAAATGATCAACTCATCATTCTTGGCGATGTCCTAGCCGGCAATGATCGCTTCGATTCCATCCAAATCCGCAGAGTCCTCTAGGGCAGCACCTCCGACCGATCACCGTGACCGTAGCATCTGATTCTAGCTGATGGAGTAGAAGCGCTGTTCGCGGAGTTCAGACTCCGCAGAAGCAGGATCCGAGTCGTCGGCGTATACAGGTTTTCCCTATCGCAATTTGGTATTTAAATGCTTTTGCCGAAAGATCGTAACTTATGCTTTGCTTTGGGAGTCATGAAAACACCCCTAAGCAAATCTATCAGATCAGGCTTCAGCCTGGTTGAACTCCTCGTCGTAATCGCCGTCATCGCAGTGATCGCAGCCATCGCCATTCCAAGCATTGCGGGCATCACTAATGCTGCTCGATACAGCAAAGATAAGCGCAATGCTCAGAATCTCGCCAGCACATCGGCAGCCGCCCGTGCAGCGG
>Ga0163147_10003746_pt1 | contig 19947 bp, 16 predicted proteins | sample OliLakLV19MP6G1_FD_148597 | JGI IMG/M metagenome (GOLD analysis project Ga0163147, IMG submission 148597) | Freshwater microbial mat bacterial communities from Lake Vanda, McMurdo Dry Valleys, Antarctica- Oligotrophic Lake LV.19.MP6.G1 | ecosystem: Environmental > Aquatic > Freshwater > Lake >...
AGTTTGCCCAAGACCGGATGCGCTTTCAATTCCGCGAGCAGGTGATTGTGACCTCGGATGCGGTTGTCCATCTTGGTCACGAGCAGCCCGCTGACGCGCAGGTTCGGGTGACGCCAGCCTTCGCGGATGTCGTTGATTTTCTGCATGACGCTAGTCAAACCGACCGTCTCCAGATAGCGCGGCTCGACCGGGATGATCGCGTCGGTCGCGGCAATCAGCGCCATCTCAGTCATCAGTGAGAACGACGGGCGCGTATCGATGATGATCGCAGCGTACTGGTTAGCGATTTTGCTGAGGGGGTCAGCGAGTCGATACGGCGCACCCGCCACGCCCATCAGTTCGCGCTCCGCGCCTTCCAGCATCGGGGAGGCGGGCAGGACATGTAGGTCAGCATCCCATTGACTTTGCACAATGCAGTTCATCAACGTCTGCGGCGCGTTCTGGCGATCTGCCATCAGCACGGTGTAGAGACTGTCGTCAGCGCCGTAATCTTTGCGTCCGGTCGTCACCAGCGACGCATGACCTTGTGAGTCGGTGTCGATGATCAGCACACGGCAGTTGGATGCATTGGCGCGACGCAGCACGTTGACCATGCCGAGCGCAATATTGGTGGCGGATGTGGATTTACCCACACCCCCTTTGTGATTGGTGAATACGAAACTGCGAGTCATTTCAATCCCTCCAACTTCAACGAGTCAATAAATCGCTGTGCTGGCAAGGACTTCTCGGAGGTATGCTATAGTGACAACCGGAAGTCTTGCTGGCTTGGGCAGCGAGCCTTCAAGGGGGTTGGGGGAGGGCGCTAACCTCTCCCAATCACCGAGCAGCTAATTGAAAGTTGATGTTCGAGAAACGTGTGAACTTCACACATTGAGGAAAGGCAATATTGCGAAGGTATTCGGAGGGTTTCACGGGAGAGAATTGTTCGGATTGGCTCTCATTCTCCCCGCTATGCAAGCCATCGCCCGCAACCTCGCCGATGAAATCGCCGAACATTATCATTCTGGTTTGAACCTCCTGACTCCCGCCAGTGTTCATTATGGGGATGCACCTTTCGTTCAGCACCAGCGTCAACTCGTTATGGACGCTGCCTATGCCGCCCATTCCGAACGGTTTAGACGCGGCGCTCCGATCGTCAAAGGCGCTCCTCTGGCGGGCTACATCAATCCGCCCAAACTCATATCGAATCTGCCTTAATCTTTTTACCAAAATTGCTTCAAAACCCTTGACACATACCAGCCCCTGTGACCAATGCGCCGTCGTGATGTGCGGTACTTGATTCGCTCCCGCATCCGCCCAATCCATGATCGCCAAGATCAACGCTAATTTCAGCGCCATCGTTGAAAAACATCCGTAGTTGCCGCGCAAGCGGTCATCGAGGTTACGACGCGGATCGGTCATTTGGTGCAAGAAGGCTTCATCAGATAGGTGCAGCAATCCTTTGATATAGCTGAACTGCCCACACTTGATCTCTCCCATCGCGCTCAACACCATATCGGCATATTCGCGCTTGGCACGGAGATCGACACCAAGTGCCTGACGGTAAAAGTCATTGCCAACTGCATAAGCGGGAATTTGGTAGTCGTGAATGGTGAGCAGCAGGAGCGCCGCTTTTCGTGCCATCGCGATTGCTGTCAGCCCGGAACGTGCCGTGTTATTATTCGCTTGCCGATGCACCTGGATCTTAGCTGAACAGGCTTTGGTGGTTACGGTGAGCATAAGACACCGCCGTTTCAAATTGATTAAGCACCAGATATATGGCGACTTACTTCGTCTTCCCGTAATCCATTCACCCTAGTCTCACACAAACTGCGGGTGAGCCATTTTGATTTGGGTATGTTTCAGTTCTTCTGACAACTCAGACATAGTCGCCTCTTCCAATTTCTTCTTAAATATACCCCATCTTTAGCTGATTTACTGTCTGGAGTAGCAGGGCAATTGCATCTAAATCGCCGCACAGTTCATTATGGCTCATGAAGCGTCGTAGGGTCTCGCTTCTGCGCGTCCGTCGCAGCGAACAAAAAGAATGCGGTCTCTAGAACACCGTCCTAATCTATCTTAACCTCATTAGAAATTTAGATGCAATTGCCCTGTCTGGAGTAGTCTTACGAATCCCATATGGCAAGCGGCTATATAAGTATTTATTCACCTATCCATGGGATTAAGCTCAAAATGCGTGAATTTGAACCTAAGAAACACATAATGAACCCTATAGGACTGGGGGAAAATGCGGTCCGCACGGATAGGTGAATAAATACCTATATAATGAAAGATGGTTCCACTCAGCATAGAGACAGCGCATAGTGCTAACTTTGATGTTTTCCCTTGACGATCTCTTCATTCGCGCACTCCTATATAACGGACTGACCGTTGAGCAGATACAGGCACTTCTGCCCACCGCCATTGATCGCGAACAGGGCTGGCTGAACCTTGAGCAGGGCGCGATCCCGCTGGTAACACAAACCGCCGTTGCGCTGGATCGTTTTCAGCCCGCCGCGCAATCGACCTATTCATCATGGATCGATCCATCTCATGTGCCTGCTGCACTTCAACAGATGAGCATTACCGAAGCACAAGCCCACCGCCAGCTTGCTGGGGCATTATGGATCACATCGGACGATACGCAAATCATTACCAGTGTGACCGGATTTACCGAGTCGCCGATCCTGCCGCTTCGGTTTATGTTTCCGTTCTCGGTCGTCGAACGGCTCGACCCCACCAGCACCCATGAAATCACCCATGCCAGCCGCGCGGCGCTGCAAACCGCCGCCGATTGGCTGGAACGCGCAATCTTCACGCCAAAGCCGAGCATTCGCCAGCGCGTTATAGAGGTGCTGCTGGAAGGCAAAACGGTATTCATGCTGGCGAATACCGGCGTCAACGGGCTGAATTTGCTGTACAATCTGGCGATGGCACGACTGCTCTCCCCTGCCGCTTACAGCCAGCTTGCCCTGATGGTGACACTGCAACTTCTGATCGGTCTGCTACCTAGCGCTTGGCAAACCACCGTCGCCCGGTTTGGGGCGGCTTATCATGCGCACGGTGACCACGCCGCGATTCATCACCTGAAGCGGTTTGGGCGGAGGTGGATGATCCGCATCGGCGCCGGTGTTGTCGTCATCAGCTTGATCACCATGCCGCTGCTGGCGCAAATCTTTCAACTCGGGGATGCGGGGCTGCTGCTGCCGATCATTATCGCCATTCCGTGTTTTCTGGTCGCTGCTGCCGACCGCGGTGTGCTGCAAGGGATCGGTGCATTCTATGCACTGACAGCGGCATATGTCGGTGAATCCCTGGCGCGTTTCGCGATTGGTATGCTGCTGGTGTTCCTGCTGGCAGGGACGAGCGGCTCCCTTGACGGCGCGGTATGGGGTGTCGGGCAGTCGATGATCATTACGTGGTTCATCGGCTGGCTTGCCCTTCATCACATGCGCCCTACCCCCAGCGATCAAGCAGCACCTCACGCCGACCAAGCGGCGTGGATGCGCCTGACGACGCTCACTTTGACCGCGCTAATCGGGCAGGTATTGATCACCAATAGCGACTTTCTACTGGTCAAATCGATGTTCCCACCTGCCGATTCGGGTTTGTACGCCGCTGTAAGTGTGGTGGGGCGCATTGCCTATTTCGGCGCGTTGCCGCTGACGATCATTATGGTGCCGATGTTTGCACGGCGGCAGGCATTGAACCAGCCTACACGCTCCTTCTTTTTGATCATGCTGGCGGGCGGCGCGTTGTTCTGTACAGTGCTGCTTGGGCTGGCAACGCTGTTCCCTACACAGATCCTAAGCGTCATGTATGGAGAAGCGTATGTCAGTGCGGCGGGACTGCTTCCGCTCTATACACTGGCAGCGTCGCTGTATGTGATTGTCAATCTGGTGATTACGTATCGTGTGGCGCTGGGAAAAGGCAGCGATGGCATTTTCTCACTGATCGTGGGTGTGGCACAGGTGATTGGCATTCTGCTGTTCCACGCCACGCTTGAACAGGTGATCGTCGTCCAAATTGTACTCATGTCGGCACTGGCAATCATTGTTGTGGGTCGCGGACTGCGCGCAGATGAGCCGACAGTCAAAACCTAGGGACACTTATGCGCCGCTGGTTTCAACATTATCAACTCGTCGTGCTTGCAGTGATCGGCACGCTGTCCTTTCATGCGGGGCTGCTGATGGCAGGCAGCTACCGCTCTACGTATGACGCTTACGTCCATATGTTCTTTAGCGATCATTATGCGCGGGCGTGGTGGAGTCTATGGGAGCCGCGCTGGTATACTGGCTTCACGATGGCGAGCTACCCGCCCCTCACCCACCAGTTGATCGCCCTGATTTCGAAAGTGAGTACCATACCCGTTGGCTTTTGCGTGGTGATGCTGTTTTCCGCCTGCATGACAACCATAGGCGTCTATCGTTTCAGCTTGCTGTGGGTGAATCACCGCGCGGCCAGCTATGCGGCACTGCTGACAGTCTTCAGCAGTAGCATTGCGGAAACAGTACACGTTTTCGGTCAGCTTCCGACAATGTTCGTGATGGGCTGGATGCTCAACGCGCTACCATACGTGTGGTATTGGGTACTTGAAGGACGCTTGATCAACCTAGCGCGCGCGCTGGCGATCCTCATGATCGCGGCGGCAGGGCATCACGTTACGACGCTGTTCGGCATGGTCTTTTTCAGCGGACCGATTCTGGCGACGGCGCTACTGCGACTGTTCCGGTCGCCGCGCCCCAATGAGCCAGAGATAGATCGCTTCAGCCTCGGGTTCGGCGTACTGCGCCGTTTTGTTACACGCCGTGTGCTGCGCGTGTGGGGCGGGCTATTTCGATGCGGTATGTTCGGCGTGGGTTTAGTTTTCACACTGGTGATTACTGTGCTTCCCTACTGGTTGTGGAGCCGCAGTGACCCGATTACGCAGATTACGATCCCCCATGCCAGCCGTGACAGTTTCATCTCCAACCCAGCCGCAGGGCTGATGTTCTTCCTCATTCCTTGGGGCGTAATGATGATCGTGCTGCCGTATGCGCTGTACAAAGGCTATACCGGCAAAAACTGGATCCTCATTACCTCGCTGGCAGGACTGGCATTTCTAGGGACAGGGGGCACGACTCCCCTGCCTGCCCTGCTGCTGAAGGGCGCGTTTTACGTCCTCACCCTGGAGCGCTTCACATTCTGGGCGACGATCGTTATCCTCCCGTTCGCGGGGGAGTTCATGGAAAGCTTAATTCATAGTCGCCTGGGAATATGGATCACTGCTCAGTTTGGCGGGTGGTTGCGCAACGGGTTCGTGGCGGTATTTGTCATCGCCTTGATCGCCTATGCGCTGTTCACTGCTAATCTCTCCCAGTTCAAACGTTTTCAGCCCGCGACGCTCGACATGCAGCCAATCGTCGAATTCCTCGCCAAAGATAACCATAGCCGCTGGCGCTATATGACGCTGGGCTTCGGTGATCAGATGGCATGGCTGAGCGCACAGACGACCGCGCTCAATGTGGAAGGGAATTACCACAGCGCGCGCCGCCTGCCCGAATTTACGTCCACGCCTGTCGAGCGGTTGGACGGTGCGAAGTATACCGAAATTCCTGGACTAGGCAGTTTGCAGGCGTTTGTCACCAACCCGCAGAAGTACAACCTCAAGTATATTTTTGTAAACGACGCCTTCTATGAGCCTCTGCTTTTTTTCGCAGGCTGGCAGCTTCTGGGACGGCTGGATAACGATGTGCAGGTCTGGGAACACGCCGACATTCCGCCGTTGCCTGCCTCGATTCCCGCGCAAATCTATCCCGCATGGCAGCGCTTGATGTGGGGCACTCTGCCTATCGGCAGTCTATTCGTGACCGCGTTTACGTTCGCCATCACCGCGATTGCTGCCGCCCGAAAATGGGCACCGGAAAAGCTGCCAATCGTCGGGCGGCTGGTTTTTCGTCGCCACTGGATTGCCAGCATCATGCTCGAACCGATTCGTCCTGCTAACAACTCCCATGAGCAGTGGCAGATATGGCGGTTGATCACCAACCGATTGGTGCCCCACCTACGCCTGACTCCCCGCGCACGCCGGATGGTGTACGGTTTGCTGCTGGTGATTGGGCTGATGAGCCTGGGCGGAGCAAGCTTTATGATGCTGCGCCAGCAGTTCATGACTCCGCAGGCTGTACTCCTCAACTACTACGACGACATTGACTTCAAGCGCTTCAGCAGTAGCTATCAATGGCTGATTACCAACTTGACTCAGGAAGAGTATTTACGCTACCTGTCGATTCAGGGTGGGCTGCTGGCTTCGTTCGCCAAACTGGAAAATCTCTATACCGACGTGCAACCCACCGACGATCCACAAGTCGTGAGCGCCCATGTCACAGCCGATTGGCTGACCGCGTTGGGATCATACGCTGTGGAGGCGGATTATAGATTACAACAAACGCCAAGCGGCTGGCGCATTATGTTTGAGGCAGAGCCACTCGCCGAACCACGTGAAACGTTCGCCGCACAGTCAAATACGACGTTTTATCTCGACACCCCGCTGACGACGCTTGATGAGGGCGGGCTAACACGCGGCGTTCTTGATCGCTCGCTGATCAGCGTTAGCGATGTGCGGGCGATGTATGACCCAGAAACGCCGATCGGCTTTACCCCCGCCAGCTATGACGCGGAGCGCATTACCGGGCGCTTCGAAGGGCTGATCAGCCTGGTCGGGGTAGTAAGTAATGCAGATGCCTATCCGGCACAGATTTCGCTAACCGGTATTTTGCGCGACGCGGACGGCAATCGACTGGCTGAGACGAATGTGATGGATGGCATGCTCCACCAGCTTTTACCCGGCGAGTCCACTTTGTTCCGCATCGATTTTGCGGGAGCGGATGCTGCGCGCATTCTCGACCTTGACCAGATCGCCTCCGGGCAGGTGATTGCACAGGGCATCCCAACGGCTTACAACCTGGATCGCCTGCTGGCAGTCCTTGATCGAGGACTGCTGTACAACGCCGGCATACGCACCGTGGATGTACCCCGTATGCTGATCGCTCATAAGGACGAACGCGGGCTGAGATGGGTGAGTGTAATCACCCTACCGAATGCGATTAAACCGGGGTCTAGCACGCCGTTCACCGTGCCGGATGTCTCTGTCGATATCCGTGAACTGCCGTTCTCGGTCGAAGTGCAGGGTCCACGTTTGGCGAACTGGGACGGCGATGCGCCGCTGTTCACCCTGATCGGGTACAGCCGATGACGCAGATTCGCCGTTTTATCCTGCTGAGCATAGCGCTCCTGTGCGTCGTGTTGTCGGTGCGCGCACAAACGTCAACACCTTCCCCATCGATTGTATTGGATGCGCCGGACACCATCGGCGCGGGTGAAGCCTGGTCGCTTTATGTGAATCTGATGAGCGGCGAAGCCGGGATGTTAATTCCGATTGTGCTGCTGAATGGCTTGAGCCAGACCACTCAGACAGTCATCACTGGCACGGGCGGGATTGCCCGCTGGGATATTCCGGCAGGGATGACCACTCAGTCAGGGCGCAGTCTGATAATCGCCCGCTATGGCAACTTTGAAATAAGGCGAACGATTCGGGTGCATGCGGGGCAAGCCGCCCAGACTGATTTGCTGACCACGACGAACTCAATGACGGCATACGGCGACTCACGGGCAATGCTTATCGGTCTGATCCGCGATGCGTATGGAAATCCGATAGATGTGCGCGGGCGTGACAGTGAAGCATTGCTGGATATCCGCTTCCCCGACGGAGACAAACGAGCGTTTTCCCTCACGCCTGAGATCGGACTGGTATGGGCATGGGTCGATAGTCTGGGCGGTCCCGGTCGAGTGCGGGTGCAGTTCAGCCTCGACCAAGCAACTGCCGGGATTGAGATCCAACAGGTGCCGGGAACAGCCCGGACGGTAACGCTCACCCTCAGCCCGCCGTGCATTCTGAATGACGGGCGCGATCTGCTGCGTCTGACCACAGATATCGTCGATGGACACGGGAATCACGTCGTTGATGGGACACTAGTAGGGTTCACCTTGGGGACAGGGGAAGGCTATGCCAGCACTGCCGATGGTCGAGCAGTGCTAACCATCGTACCACCAACCATGATAGGGCTTTATAGGATGGTGGCATGGAGCGGCGACGCGGTATCGGTGCCGGTGTGGCTTCAAGTGACCGACGAGACATGTTCATGAGTAAGAATCGCATCAAATTCATCCTATTTGTCGCCGCCCTGTTGATCGGAATCCCTGCCAGCCTGATCGGCTTTCTCATGCTGAATAGTTTCATTGCCGCCTTCAATTCGGGTGCTGATCCCGCTTCGATTTTTCGCGGGCATCGCCTAATTCTGCCGACAGAAGATCAAGCGCAATGGATGAGCACCGATGTAGAAGGCACACAACCCAACCAGAATACTCTGGAAAACCTGATCTCGGCGTATTGGTTTGCATGGGAAGCCTTGGCGCGAGCCTATCAAACCGGCGATTCGGCTGACCTGCCGACTTACTGGGCTGGGGCGGCGCTCGATCAAGTACAGGCGGCGGACCCAAGTTCCTCCATGAGTTTCGTCCACAATCGTCATCGCCTATATTTGCGCTTTTTGAGCGACGACATGACGGTCGCCGTGGTGGATGATGTGGGCTTTCAATACCACATCACCCAACAGGGCGTTGAATTCGTGATCTCTGCGAACGCCACGCTTGTCCTAACCTTAGATAATAGTTTCTGGCGGATTCGTGAGTACACCATAGACTTTATGAGATAAAGTACAAAAATCACAACTTTTTCACAATCCTTTGTGAATCATGGGCAGGGTTGTACCATACAATGGCATTATATGACTTTACAATCCTATAGTGAAGCTAATGTTTGAGAAAACGAGTTTCCGTACTACGCTGCTTCCCATCATCATTGCGTTTATCGCTCTGGTCGTGTTCAATTTGGGACTCTATAACCGACTGCGTGCAGCTCTACAGCCCACCACTGAATTGCTTGCACTCCCCTACTCTGCTGATTTCGCACATGATGAGCAAAACGTTTACCGTTCGTTTGGTGGTAATTGGGAAAATCGCGATCAATCTTTCGTTCAGCTCAATACCAATGGTTACGATCTGGGAAGTGTCATCCCCATCAGTATCCCGACGGAGCAGCCATACCAGTTTGAAACACGCCTCCGCTTTTTGGGTGGGACGATGGGCGGCGGCATCCTTTTCAATGTGCAGCAACCGACCAGTCGCCAGAACAGTCACATGGCACGCTACAACATCGATAGCGGCACCCTCTACCTAATTTACGGATTTTTCAACGAAACCGGATTTGAGGGTCAAGGCAGCGCCGTGCTGGCGATCGCGCTGGATGATACGGCATGGCATACGATGGCGGTGCAGGTAGGCAATGGAACCTACACCCTGCTGATCGACGGACAAGTTATCGCTGAGCAGATTCCGCTGCGCGTACAGGGCGGATCGGTTGGGTTTATCACATCCACCTCGCAGGTTGCGTATGACGATGTGCAGGTCAGCGCATGGAGCGGACAGTCCACACTGGCAGTACCGTCTGAACTCGCCCCCCAACTCGCGCAGGATACGATCGGGGTGCAAACTACTGCTCTTGTTGAGGGGATTATTGACCTCGCGACGCTAGCCCCCCTATATGTCGATCGCTTTGGGGGGGCGCTCGGTGATTTACGCTGGAACCCGTTCAGCGGCAACTGGGACATTCAGAATGAGGCGCTGGTCGAAACGAACCCCAACGGGTTTGACTTCAGCGCGGGTAGCCTGGATGCTTTCCCCGCTATGCAGGCATATCGTGTAACTCTACGCCATGTGCAGGGGGTAGGCGGCGGTTTGCTGTTCAACATGGCACAGCCCAACTCGCTGAGTGGCGCGGTGCTGGTGCGCTACATTGACAATAATGTGATCACTTGGGGTAGCTACAAGGACGCGAGTGTATTTGTCGGGCTGGATGGCCGCATAGTCGGCGCGGCCGGTGATACCGCGCACACACTGGCAGTCATCCTCGACCGTGCTGCGTCTACCTATGCGATCGTGTTGGATGGCGCGCTAATTGTATCCGGCATCCGCTACACGCCGCAGGGCGATCATGTCGGACTGACAGTCTCACAAAGCGTTGTAGCGTTCGAAAGCGTCGAGGTGTTCGGCGCTGCGGCTGATGGCGAAAGCACCCCTGTCGTCAAGGTGACGCCTACGGTATCCACCAACACTATTGAGCTATCCACGATTACAGGCACATGGGGGAACGACAACGGTGTAATCACGCAGTCGAGTGAAGCCAACATCGACTCAATTGCTGGCATAGGTATCGCGGGACAAATCTTCACGGTCAACGTGTCAATTCTGTTGCCATCAGGCATCGCGGACGCTGGAGCAGGTCTGGTGTTCCATATGCGAGGGCGCGATGACCAAACGAACGGTCAGATGGTGCGCCTAGGGAGCGGCGGGAACGAAATCCTGTGGGGACGTTTTGATCAAACTGGCATCTTTCAGGGACAGAGCGGCATTCGACTGAACCTTATGCCGAATACACCGCACCGGATGACACTGACAGTACGCGCGGATGCCTTTGACATCGACGTGGACGGCACGGAGGTCGTCAATAACGTATCGTTGTCCACTACCTCTGGATGGATCGGCTTGGTCGCCTTCGGTGGCACAGTCGTGTTCTCCGACTTTGTATTCACACAGGGAGCCAATTAAACCTTATGCAGGCGATTCATCAACTGCGCAATGTTTCCAACGAAAGTCTGACGCGCTTTGTCGGTTGGTGGAACAACCCATCTTATTACTGGATCACCCGCCCGCTAGTTGCATTCATCACCACGCGCCTGATCGTTTTTATCGCCGCTTATCTCGCTGAAATCGCCATTCCGGGCTTGTCTGGCGCGGGGTTGTATCATGTGAACCCCAACGATGTGTTTCTGGATGTGTGGGCACGATGGGACAGCGCCTTCTACTTGTCGATTGTCGAGCGCGGCTATTTTTTCCAGATCGGCACCCAGAGTTCAGTAGCGTTCTTCCCGCTTTACCCGCTGCTGATTAGCTTACTAGCTCCGCTGGTGGGCATCTTGGCGGCGGGCGTAATCGTCAGCCATACCTGCTTCTTCGGGGCGCTGGTTTTTCTGTATAGGCTGACCGAATTCGAGTTCCACGACTCGCGGACGGCAGCCCGTACGGTATTCTACATCGCCTCTTTCCCGACAGCATTCTTTTTCAGCGCGGTCTACACCGAAAGCACGTTTCTGCTGTTTTCGGTAGCGACGTTCTACTTTGCGCGGCGGCACTTGTGGGCGTGGGCAATGCTGTTTGGGATCCTCTGTTCGGCGACGCGCATTGTTGGATTCACTATGGTGGGTGTGGTTGGACTGGAGTGGCTGGCAGCGCACGGGTGGACTCTAGGCACCCTTCACAAGATAGACGCATGGCGCAATCTCATCCGAGGACTGCGGACGGATTCGCTGAATCTGCTGCTGATTCTGATGATCCCACTGGGATTGATCAGCTACATGGTGTTTTTGTACACCACCTATGGTGATCCGATTGCGTTCAACACCACCCAGGCGGCATGGGGACGCGAAACTCTGGGTTTCTGGACGGTCATCCCGCGCGACCTGTTCAATTTTCTGGGTGGCAACTTCCTGACCGGTGATATCTGGTATCACATCGCACTGGATATTGGGGCTTTTTTCTTGGTGGTCGCCGTGGCGCTCGTGCTGTGGCGGCGGTTGGGCGCAAGCTACGCGCTCTACTGCCTAATTTCCATTCTGATCCCTGCGTCGAGCGGGTCGGGCAGTCTGAGCCGCTATGCGCTGATGGCCTTTCCCGTTTTCATGATGCTCGGATGGTGGGGACGCAGTTCCACGCTCGATCGCGCTATCACGATTAGCTTCAGCGTGTTTCTTGGGGTGCTCACTACTGTGTTCGTCAATTGGATTTTTGTCGCTTAATGCTCGTCATCTCATATTGTCAGTAAGGAGGATTATCTATGCCCTATCAAAACTACCAGACTTGGAAGACTACACCGAACAACGGTGAGCCGTTCCTATCGATTGTCATTCCCGCCTATAACGAGGAAGTGCGCATCATCCCGACCATCGGGGCGATTGCGTCGCATGTCTCCGATCTGGGCTTCCCGTGGGAACTCATCATCGCTGACGACGGTTCGAAAGACAGCACGGTCAAACTTACACAGGAACTCGGTTTTGTCAACATGCATGTCTTGGTTGCCGAACGCAACGGTGGCAAGGGAAGCGCCGTGCGGCGCGGAATGCTGGCAGCACGCGGGCGCTATGTGCTGTTCGCGGACGCGGATAACTCAACGCCGATTGAAGAAGTGCGAAAGTTAATCGCCAAGCTGGATAAAGAAGGCTATGACGTAGTAGTCGGGTCACGGGCAGCCGATGGCGCGTCGGAAGGCAAAAAATCGCTGCTCCGCCACATTCTCAGTGGTGGGCTGCGCATGATCGTGCGCTACGGGCTGCATATTAAGGTGCGCGACACGCAGTGCGGATTCAAGATGTACACCCGCGAGGCTGCCCGCCGTTTACACACCGCGCAGACCATCAACGGCTTCTCGTTCGACCTTGAAGTGCTATATCTCGCCTCCAAGTTGGGTTACAAAATCGCGGAACTCCCCGTCTCGTGGATCGACGCACCAGGTTCGAAGGTGAACGCACGCAAAGAGGTGCAACGGTTTATCAAGGACATCTTCCGTATTCTTTCAAATGATTTCAAGGGCGTCTACGACAAAAGGCTGATGACTGATGCGACTAGCGATAGTGTCCACGTACCCGCCTAGCCGTGGGTCACTCAACGAATATGCATACTACTTCGTAGAACATCTGCGGCGCAAACTGGAAATCGATGAAGTCATCCTGCTCACCGATGATCTGTCGGATGGCGCATCCTATCCTCAAGCGCCGGATCGTGTCCGCATCCTGCCGTCTTGGCGCTTTGGTGCGATGAACAACGCGCTACGCATCCGCCAAACGGTGGAGCAGATCAAGCCGGACGCGGTGCTGTTCAACATGCAGTTTGCCACCTTTGGCGATAAGCGTATTCCGGGAGCGTTGGGACTCACCGCGCCGATGCTCATCAAGCAAATGGGAATCCCCGTGATCGTGCTGCTGCACAACATCATGGAAACAATCGATCTAAGCAAAGCTGGATTCGGTGCCAACCCGGTGATGGAGCACATCACTCGCCTAGGGGGTGACCTGTTCACGCGCATGCTGTTAAGCGCGGATATGGTGGCAGTCACGATTCCAAAGTATGTCGAGCTTTTAGAAGCCAAGTACAAGGCAAAAAATGTCATGCTTGCCCCGCACGGTGCCTTTGAGGATGCGCCGCCGCCCTCGATTGATCCTCATCCTTCGGTGCTGCGAATCATGACATTTGGTAAGTTCGGCACCTACAAGCGGGTAGAGGTGCTCATTGACGCCTTCCAACTGCTGCGCCATCATCTCCCCGATACGTCGATGGAACTGGTCATCGCCGGAACCGATAGCCCAAACGCAGGGGGCTATCTGGAGCAGGTGCGTACCCGCTACGCTACGGTGCCCAACATCGTCTATACCGGCTATGTCGCTGAATCCGATGTGGCGCGCATTTTCTCTGAGGCGACCATTGTGGTCTTTCCATATAACAGCACCACGGGGAGTTCCGGCGTACTGCATCAAACGGGAAATTATGCGCGTCCGGCAGTGCTGCCTAATCTCGGCGACTTTGCCGAACTGATCCAAGAGGAAGGCTATACCGGCGAATTCTTCGAGCCAGAAAACGCCGCCAGTCTTGCTGCCGCCATCCGACGCTACTGGGAAAACCCTGACAAACGCCGTCAAGATGCCATGCAGAATTATCTTTCCTCAGTGGGCATTCCGATTAGCGAAGTAGTCGATTGGTATTTACTGCATCTCGAACCCCTGTTACAAGCACGAGTGAAACAGCCTGCCAAGGAGAAATCTCAATGGACATGAATGTAATTGCCAACGACAACGTGCGGATTATCAAGCTAAGCGGGCGCTTTGACGCCTTTGAAACCCCGGCGACCAATAAGTGGTTTGAAACAAATGTGAGCGCCGCAGAGTCACGCATTGTGGTTGATCTGAGCGGCGTCAACTTTCTCGACTCGGCGGCGCTGGCTTCACTGGTGAAGGGCATGAAGCGCTGCCGTGAACACGGTGGTGATTTGGTGCTGTGCAATTTTCAGCAGTCCGTGCGCATCATCTTCGAACTCACTGGCTTGAACAAGGCATTCAAAATTACCGACAACGAGGAAGCCGCACTGAAGGCATTCTAAAGGTTGCATCATGAGTCGCACGTCCCAAGATCTGATGGAATTGATGGCACATTGGAATCGCGAATTTATTGCGCTGGCACAAGCCTGGATGCAGTTAGGGGCGCAAGGATTCGCGATCATCGTTAGCAGCGCGCCAGACGCCCCCGTGTTCACCTATCCGACCGACTTAAAGGTCGAGCGGTGGGCGCTTGAGATTCCGTTTCCACTGCAACACTTCAAGGGGTTGCGGTTGTGTATTCAACAGATCGACCTGGATAAACGTGACGCGGTGATCCGGTTGATCGAAGCGTGCGTTCCGGTGTTCACGACGGGCATCGACCGCGAGTTTGAGCTGGATACCATGACGAAGGAAGTGGTGCATTATCAAGATTTGGTGGTGGCACTGTATGAACTCAATAGCGCACTCAGCCGCCCCCTCAGCCTGACCGAGATGCTGGACGTACTTCTGGAACACGTCTGCCGATTGACCGGCGCGATGGGCGGGGTTGCCCTGCTGGAAACCCCGCAGATCATCTTCCAGGCCCTGCATGTGGATATGCAGATGGAGCAAATCATCCCGTGCTTTCAAATGCTGAAGGACACGAAGTCGAAGCTCAATAGCATCCGTACTGATGGGACATCGCTACTGTGCTTACCACTGATAACGCCCGAACATCACCCGAATATTGGCGGGATGATCGGGCTGATCAGCAGTGCGCCGTTAGGATCGCCCCAGATCAAGCTGGCAAAAGCAATCCTTCAGCAGGCGGGCACACAGGTGCAAAATATCCTACATTTTGAGGAGCGCGTCTACCAGACACGGATGCAAACCGAGCTTGAGCTGGCGCGCATCGTACAAACACGACTGCTGCCCGCGGGGACGATCACACTGACAGGATTGGATATATCCGGGGATTCGCGTCCCGCATACGAAGTGGGCGGCGATTTCTTCGATTACTTCACAGCCTTCAATGCGCCGTTCATGTTCGCGCTGGGAGATGTCAGCGGCAAAGGATTATCCGCTGCGCTGGTCATGACAATGGCACGCACGGCAATCCGCGGTGCGGCAACCTTTGGTCCGTCTCCGCTGACGATTATGCAACTGGTGAGCAATAATCTGTATGATGATCTGACTGACTTGGATAAGCTGACGACGGTCGTGATTGGCAAAGCAGATGCCGAACAGCGGTCTATCACCTTCGCCAACGCGGGTCATGCTCCGGTCGTCTATGCTGCGCCGGATGCCCCCGCGACCCTGCTGGAAGCCGATTCGCCGCCGCTGGGCGTGATGCCGAACTACGACGGTGAGAACCACACCATTGAGCTTTCGCCCGATGGACTCCTGATTATCGCGACAGACGGGTTTGTCGAAGCGGAAAATGCAGCGGGCGAGATGTTCGGCTACACCCGTTTTCTGGAAACAATCGACTCCATCAAGATGCTTAGTGCCGAGCAAATCCGAAAGGCACTATACGACACCGTAAGCGAATTTCGTGGCGCTACATCGCCCCAGTCCGATGACCAAACGATTATTGTCATCAAGCGCGTGAGCCGCGCAGAAACTGTTTAGTGTATGAGCACACCCACTCGCATCCAACTTGAGTTACCCGCCGCACACCGATTCCTGAATATCGTCGGCGGCTGTATCCAAGAGTTGATCAATCGCACGCCGGACTTGAGCGATCCTGAAAGCCTAAGCTACCAGCTTCAGCTTGCCGCCCAAGAAGTATGCGCCAATATCATCGATCACGCCTATCAGGGAATGGATGGCAAACGTATCTGGATTGAATTTCAACTTGATGAAAACGTACCGCAGTTGACAGCCCTGTTCAGCGATGAGGGACAGCCCTTCAACGATGCCCAGCCTACCCTAAGCGATCTGCCGGGTGAAGGCGGTATGGGACTGTTCTTAATTCATCAACTGGTCGATCATGTGGAATACCAGCGTACTCAGAACCGCAACACCTGGATACTGACCAAAACTCTCGCCTAAAGGGAAAACATTGATATGGATGTTCAAGTTACCGAGCGCGTTCTGCGCGTTCAAATCATCACACTAAATGGGCGGTTGGATGCGTTTTACGCGCCCCAACTGCGAAAAACTTATCAAGCGTTGCTTGATACGGGGGTGATTTATTTCGTGCTCGATTTGCGCGATGTCGAGTTTATGGACAGCGCCGCGATGGCAGCATTGGTGAGTCTCCTCAAACAGTCACGTTCTGCGGGCGGGACTGTGATCATGGTGAAACCGGTGAACGAAAACGCGCTGCGTATTCTGATGCTCACCAAGTTTGACCGGGTGTTTCACATGTCCGACACGGTGGATAGCGCTGTTCGGGAGGTTTTCGCGTGACTGAAATTCTGGTTGTAGACGACTACATCGTGCAACAACGTGTGTTGCGGCATGTGCTGTCGAGCGTCGGCTATCAGGTGATCGTCGCCAATGATGGCATTGAAGCGCTGAAATACCTAGCGCAGACTCCCGTTTCGCTGGTGATCCTTGATATTGCTCTGCCCGATTTGGACGGGATAGAAGTGCTGCTTCGGATTCGTGCCGATGCAGCACTTGCCAATCTTCCTGTGGTCATGCTGACCGCCAGCGGATCGGATGATGTGAAGATCGCCGCGCGGCGTGCCGGGGCGACGGCTTTTCTGTCCAAGCCCGCGAGTTCGCACGAGGTAATCAGGACGGTTCAAAGCCTGATTGGTGAGCCATTATGAACATGCAGTCCACGGAAAAGATACTCCAAGATAACCGCCGCATGCGGATGATGATTGATGCACTCCCTACGCCGGTGCTGGTTGAGGATGAACACCGGGTGCTGGTTTGCGTCAACAAAGCCTTTTGCGAACTGTTTGGCATCGCCGCTGCGCCAGATATGCTCATCGGGGTAGACTGTGCCCAATCAGCAGAATATAGCAAGCATCTGTTTGCTGACCCCGATGGTTTTATCAAGGGCATTGAGAAAACGCTGGTGCGGCAAACACCGATTTACGATGAAGTGTTGGTGATGGCAGATGGACGTGTATTGGAGCGCAGCTATACACCAATTATCCTAGACGACATCTACAATGGGCATTTCTGGAAGTACACGGATGTGACAGCCCAGACCATCATCACGCACGAACTTGAAGCATCGCGCGATCGAGCATGGGAAGAATCACGGTTCAAGTCGGAGTTTCTGGCAATGATGAGTCATGAGATCCGCACCCCGATGAATGGCGTGATCGGCATGACGGAACTACTGCTGACTACCCCCCTCAACGACACTCAGCAGGATTACGCAACGGTGGTCTACGAGGAATCACTGGCGCTGCTGCGCATACTGAACGACATCCTCGACTTTTCCAAGATTGAAGCGGGAAAGGTCGTACTCGATCCGGTGCCGTTTTCGCTGCACGAACTGACCGCCAACATCGTCGATGTGATGCAATATCAGGCTAAACGTAAAGGACTGGAGTTTCATGTTGTGATGCCAACCGAGTGCCCCGTTTTGTATGGAGATGGGGGTCGGCTACGACAGATCATCATTAACCTGCTGAATAACGCGATGAAGTTCACACAGAAAGGGAGTGTGACGCTTCATATTGATGCACAGTCTACTGCCGATCAGCGGATCAGTCTGCATATTCAGGTGATCGACACGGGCATAGGGATTGCGTCTGGAAAGCTCAAATCTCTGTTCGAGCCGTTTGTGCAAGGTGATAGCGCTACTACGCGCAAACATGGCGGCGTAGGGTTAGGTCTGGCGATTGTCAAGCGCTTGGCAGATCTGCTGGAAGGTCATATTGAGGTGAGTTCGGATGTCGGATTCGGCACGATCTTCACAGTTGAAATCAACATGCCCATCGCAACGGTAATGGACAAGTCCTTTGCAAAGTCGGCGCAGGAGGTGCTGCCCTTAAGCACCGTCGAAGCAATTTCCCCCCTGCTTCAATGGATACTGGTGGTGGAAGATAACCCCAATAACCGCCAGTTGATGGTTGATTACCTCTCTGTGCTGGGCTTCAAAAACCTTCAGTTTGTCGAAGACGGTGAGCAAGCCGTGAACGCCGTCCAAACCAGCCCTGAACCATACGCCCTGATCCTGATGGACATTCAGATGCCGCGAATGAACGGTTTGACGGCAACCCGGTTGATCCGCCAATATGAAATACCACTCCAACGTCATACCCCGATTGTCGCTTTAACCGCAAAGGCAATGCAGCAAGATAAAGATGCCTGCATGGATGCCGGCATGGATGCCGTGCTGGTGAAGCCGGTTCAACGGGCCAATCTGCTCAATGTGCTCATGACCTATGTACATGTCCAGATGGACTGATCCGGCTTTAATGGACAACAATTTTGTCACGGGCAAAGCGCTGATCGAACGCGGTAGGATTGAGATCGCCCAATGACGAATGGCGACGACGATGGTTGTACCAGCCCGTCGATGGATGCGCCGATCACGATGATCCGCGCGGCGGGTGCAGCACAAATCACTCACTCGCTCAATGGCGGTATCGCCAATGGCGATGCGGTTTCCGTCGGCGTCCGGCTGATCAGGTGTTCGTTTCGCTGCCAAGCGAAGTGCTGCACACAAGTTACTTGAAAACCCGGCTTCATGATGACATACTATCGAAGATAACTTATCTGTACTGAGATGGTTCGCTCATGACTAAGCAACTCAAGCTCTTTGTCAATTATCGCCGCGCCGATGAACTCACCTTCGTAGAGCTGCTGCGAACCCACTTTATGTTCCGTTATGGGCGCGAAAATGTCTTCATGGATTTCGACAGCATTCCGCCATTCACCCACTTCGAGGAATTTATCAGGCAGAAAGTCCGCGAGTGCGATATTGTCGTGCCGATCATCGGCTCGCGTTGGATCGAACTGCTGCACGCAAAGCAAACGGATGAAAAACCCGATTACGTGCGGATCGAACTCGAAGAAGCGCTGCGCGCGGGCAAAGTGATCACCCCGATTTGTATTCAAGGGGCGAACGTGCCGCCGCTGGACGACGTTCCTGCTGAACTGCAATCGATTTTTGGGCTGAATATCCCCTCGATCAGTGGTGGACGCGACATCATCAACAATGTTGGCTGGCTGATGGATAATTTCGAGCGTACGCTGGCAGAACGCGGTATTCAGCGTGAAGCGGCGAACGCGGGCGAAGATGCGGCATTGAAACAAGAGGCGCAGGAAGCGCTGACGATGGCGGATTTTAGCGACCGATTTAGCGCGGCGGTCAAAGCGCAGGATTATCCACAGGCGTTGATTTGGGCGGCGGAAATGCGCGGCGCGGGTGTCGTGCCAGGATTTTTCAAACTGGATGAACGTGAAGGGCGCATCCGTGACCTGCTGAAGCAGCAGGAAGAACAACGCCGCCGCTATGAAGTCGTCACCTACCTGTATCGGTTTGTGCGGCACATGGTGACGATGGAAGATGAGCCAGCATTGATCAAGGCGGCACTGGCGGAGGTGTGGGCAATTGAACCGGACTTTGACCCGGATGGCTATGGCGCGCGGGCACGAGAAGCTGAACAGGAACGCATCGCCCGCGAGAAGGTAGAGCAGGAGCGCAGCGCCGCCTTGCAGCGCGCCCGCACGTTCACCGGCAAACGCAACGCCGACTGGCAACCGTTTATCACGACGTTTGACGACCTGAAAATCCCCGATATGCCCTTTTGCATGATGCCGGTCGGCA
>Ga0163147_10003763_pt1 | contig 19902 bp, 24 predicted proteins | sample OliLakLV19MP6G1_FD_148597 | JGI IMG/M metagenome (GOLD analysis project Ga0163147, IMG submission 148597) | Freshwater microbial mat bacterial communities from Lake Vanda, McMurdo Dry Valleys, Antarctica- Oligotrophic Lake LV.19.MP6.G1 | ecosystem: Environmental > Aquatic > Freshwater > Lake >...
GCAAGCGCTGGTGCATCATACGCGGGGCGATACGGCGGCGGCGCTCGTCCCACTCGAACGCGCTCTGTCGCTCGCCGCGCACGGCGGCTTCTACCGCATCTTCCTTGACGAAGGCGCGACCATGCGCAATTTGCTTGCGATGGCACGCGGGATCATGCCGGAATACGTGGATCGACTGCTGGCGACTCTGTCCGTTCAGCCGTTGATTGACCCGTTGAGTCCGCGTGAACTCGACGTGCTGCGCCTGATCGCGGACGGACTCTCCAATCAAGCAATCGGAGATCGGCTATTTCTCGCGCTCAGTACAGTCAAAGGCTATGTCGCCAACATCTTCGGCAAGCTGCATGTGGAGCGACGCACGGAAGCTGTCGCCCGCGCCCGCGAACTGGGTCTGCTGTAACGCAAAACCCTACTTTCCAATCCTACTTTAGTAGCTGCACAACTCGACTCGCCACAGGCTATGCTGCTGTGCATTGACTCGAGTGAAAGGGTTGGCACAATGTCTCGTAAACTGTTGGTTCTGTTTCTGGTAGTGATGATGATGGCGAGCAACATCATGGCGCAAGACGAGGTGACGCGGAGTAGTGCGCGTCCCGATGCACCGACTTACGGTGTACACGGCGCGTATGCGGTAGGAACACGCGATCTCGTGATCGAAGGGGAGACGTCGCTAGACATCACGGTGTGGTATCCGGCGCTGAATCCCAATAATCTGGCGGAAACGATCACGTATCCCTACGTCATCAAGTGGGAAGGCTTTCCTGAAGGCGCAACGTCTACTGTGAACGGACATGCGCTTGCCGACGCGGACTTCGATCTCAGCGCCGCTCCCTACCCGCTCGTGATCCTATCGCCCGGCTTCTCGGCGGGACGGACGGCGTATGCGTGGTTAGCCGAACATCTCGCGTCTCACGGCTTCGTGGTGGTCGCACCAGAACATCACGAGATGTACACACAAGCGCTGGATTGGTTCTGGCGGGCGACGATTGCCCGTCCGCAAGATATTCTGACGGTGTTCGAGTACGTGGACGCGCAGACTACGGCGGGCGGCGTGTTGGAAGGCGTGATCGATCCGCAAACTGTTGCGGTGATCGGACATTCGTATGGTGGATATACGGCGTTAGCGGCGGCAGGTGCGCCCATCAACATGGAGAGCATGGCAGCACTGTGCGAGGCGGCGCTAGAGGCGGCTGATCCGGCGGCGTGGTTGTGCGATCTGGTACTGCCTTACATCACGGAAATGGCGGCGCTGGCGGGTCTGGATGCCGCGCCAGAGGGCAATTGGCCCGTGTGGACTGACCCGCGTGTCGATGCGATTGTGCCGATGGCGGGTGACGCATATCTGTTCGATCCGGCAGGGCTGGCGCAAATCGACATCCCTGTACTGGCAATGGGGGGTACGCTGGACACGGGAACACCCTATCATTGGGGTACACTGCGTACTTACGAGCATGTGTCGAGTGAGAGAAAAGCACAAGTGGGTTTTGAGAACGCCGAACACATGATCTTCGGGAGTACGTGCGACGTGATGACCTTCTACACAGAAGTCGGTTTCGGCACCGGATGTATAGATCAAGTGTGGGATATGACACGCGCCCATGACTTGATCAACCATTTCACAACCGCATTCTTGCTGGCTGAACTGAAAGGCGATACGGACGCCGCCGCCGCTCTCTCTCCCGACTTGGCGACGTTTCCCGGCGTGAGCTACGCGGCGCAAGGGTTCTAGGGGCGAAGGGTAAACCTCTGACGCTACTGATTTGAACAAGCGTCAGATCGTGGATTTTAAGATGAAGTCGTGGGCGGAGCCGTTCCTCGTTTTGAGGGCGGCTCTTTATCACGACACCCTGTCACAGAAAGTGAAAATCCGCTTTGTAACTGCTCAGGGGTAGCCTAGCCAAACACGAAGAAACGGACTATAAAGTTGGGTATGGACAACACACGCGAAGCAGAACTTCTTGCCATTATACGGGAACAGCAGCAGGTTATCGAGCGACTGACGGCGCCCATCGAGTACCCGGAGGCGCAGTTTGCCAAGAACAGCAGCAACAGTGGCAAGCCGCCAAGCAGCGACGGACTGAAGAAGCCCGCCCCGAAAAGCCAGCGCGAAAAAGGGAAACGGGCGAGCGGGGGACGAACCAGAACAAGCTACGCCACACCGACCTTGACCGGATCGTGAGCGCGTACCGTGTGCGTGAGACGGTGGAAAAGTACGCCTACCGTGCCGCGTTCGCCGAGATCGAGGCGAACGACTTCAACCTGAACATTCCGCGCTACGTCGATACGTTCACAGCCGAAGCACAGATCGACGTGGTGGCAGTCCAGCGCGAGATCGACGACCTCGAAACCCAGTTAGGCGATGTGCGGGCGCGCATGGCGGCGTACCTGAAAGAACTGGGCTTGGATGGCTAAACTGCCGAACGCGGATCAGGCGGTCATTCCGCTGGAAAAAAATTGACCGAATACGCGCTGAATTCGGATCATCCAACCGGGCGGCACAAGGCACATGTATTCAAAGCAGTCTTAGGGTTATCGCTCGAAGATTCCCCGTTTCTGATACAGGCAATTGTGATAAGCCATAAGGCTGTACCTGAAGAGGCAAATTCATATGGCGTGCGTTACGTGATAGACTTTGAGTTAACGACCGATGCTGGGAATGCTATCGTCCGCACGAGTTGGATCATTCGCAACGGGGAAGATTTTCCCCGCTTGACCAGTTGTTACGTGAAGTAGAGAGCGACAACGATGAATCTATACGATGTCGTGGCGCTGCTGAACGACACCTGACGCTCAAGGCGCTGGAGCGGGCGTTGGCAAGCGGATACTGCCCGCTCATTCACCACAGCGATCAGGGGCTTCAGTATGCCTGCAAAGACTATACCGACCTGCTGAAGGAAGAGAAACTCCAGATCAGCATGGCGGCAATCGGCAAACCGGAGGACAATGGCTTTGCGCAGCGTCTCATGCGGACGATTAAGGCGGAGGAAGTCGATCTGAGCGAGTACGCCGACTTTCACGACGCCTATCAGCGGATCGGGCGCTTTCTGGAGGACATATATACCCGCGAGCGCATTCATTCGGCGCTTGCCGATCTCACTCCTGCCGAATTTGAGGCGCAGTGGCGTGAACAACAGCAGCGGGCAATGGTCAGTTAAGCAACATGCTTTTCGTGTCCAATTTTAGGGGTGCAGTACAGTGCACCATCATGACTTGTGATGTACACAGCCGAATGGAAACGACAGAGGAACGCACTCATGACGAGCCAGACACCGCTCACCAATTTACAGGATCAGCTCGATGCCTTCAAAGCTGGACGCGCAGCAGCCAACCCCGACCTGTTCGCTCTGCGTCAGCGTGAAACAGACAACCTGATCGCCACTGGCATCGCCGAACAAAGCGTTTCCATTGGAGAAAGCGCGCCGGACTTTACCCTCCCCAACGCTCAGGGCGGCGATCTGACCCTCTCAGCAACGCTGAAAAAGGGTCCCGTCGTTCTCACATTTTATCGGGGTGAATGGTGTCCCTATTGCAACCTCACGCTTGCTGCCTATCAGTCTATGCTGCCGCAGCTCGAACAGGCAGGTGCAACCCTGATCGCGGTCTCACCACAGCAGCCCGACTTTGCCCGCGCGATGATCGACAAAGCTGATCTGAAATTCCCCGTTCTCAGCGATGTCGGCAATCATGTCGCACATCTCTATCGGGTGGTGTTCACGCTGCCAGAGTCGTTGCGTCCGTATTCGGCTGTCATTCCTCAGTCGAATGGGGACGAGTCGTGGGAACTGCCGATGCCTGCCACATTCGTCATTCAGCCTGACGGAGTGATCCGACTGGCATTCGTGCCGCCCGACTATACCCACCGCCTGGAACCAAGTGCGATCATGGCTGCGCTGACTCAGGCATAATTTCATTGATGAACAGTGCGGCGGCATGTGTAATAAAAACGCAACATCTGCGCCTATACTGAAAGGCATGGCAACTCAAACGACGCACACCATCTGCATCATCGATGACGAAGCCCCGCTGCGCGACGTGGTGCGGCGTTATCTGGAACATGACGGCTTTAACGTCATCGAGACCGCTCCCCATGCGCTGCTGTTGCTCGATGTCATGCTGCCCGGCATCGACGGTTTCGGGCTGATGCGCATTCTGCGCACGGCTGGCGCATCTCCCAGCCTGACCACAGCCAGCAGTGTCCCGGTCATCATGCTCACCTCACGCGGGGATGAGAACGACCCTATTGCGGGATTCGCGCTGGGGGTAGATGATTATGTCACCAAGCCGTTCAGCCCGCGCGAACTGGTGGCGCGCATTAAGGCGGTGCTGCGCCGCATCTATTCAGAGTCCGAAAAGAGTGAGCGCCCGCTGGAATACGGCGCGCTGCTGATCGACCCGATACGGCGAATTGCCCACCATGCGGATCATAGCCCGCATCGCTGCGCGATCTCGTCTCGGACACGCTGAGCAGGATGCGGGCGCGGGCGGAACGTGCCGTGATCCGCTTCAGCGGCACGATGCCGCCCGACATCGATATCGGGATGATCGCCCCAGATAAAATTCAGCACGTGCTGTACAACCTGCTGGATAACGCCCTGCATCACACCCCGCATGGCGGGCATGTGTGGATTCAGGGAAAGCGCACCGATCACATGATCATCATCGCGGTGTGCAACGACGGCAGCGTCATCCCGCCTGACGAAATGCCGCATCTGTTCGAGAGCTTTTATCGCGGCGATTCGGCACGCACGCAGAGCGGCGATCATCGTGGAGGGGGGCTGGGGCTGGCGATTGCGCGCGGTTTCATCGAGGCGCACGGTACGATTTTCCGTTTCACCCCTCCGCTCAACATATGACCCGTCCGGTGCGCCTGATTCTGATCGCCAGTCTGTGCGGGCTGGCGCTGGCAACGATCTTTCTGGCGGGCTTCAGCGCACCGTACAGTCTGCATGACTACGGATCGCGCCCGCGCCAGTCGATTGGCACGCTCACCGGATATGCCAATGACGCGGCATTTCGCTACATCGGTAGCATGGCGGCGCTGTTCGGGGTATATGCCATTGGGTTGTATGCTGTGCGTGCGTCCGAAAGTGGGTCGCGCCGTCAGCGCATCGTGATCGGGGCGATTATGGTCATTGGGGCGATGGGCGCGTGTACCGCTCTGCTCGCAATGTACCCGGTCGATGCGGCGGACATCTACGACTACATCCTGCGTGGGCGCATGTCGGCGCTGCACGATCTGAATCCGCTGCGCGATCTGCCGTCACGCATCGCTGCCGATCCAGTCTACCGATTTGCAGCGTGGCAACGCGTTCCGTCCGCTTACGGACCTGCTTGGGAAATGATCGCTCATGCCACCAGCACGATCAGCGGCGGGTGGTCACTGAACGGGCAGGTGGTCGCCTACAAAGGTGTGGGCATCGCCGGATACGCGCTCACTGGGCTGTTCATCGCGCTGACTCTGCGACGGATCGCGCCGGAGCGTCAGCTCACCGGGCTGGCGATCTTCCTGTGGAACCCGCTGGTGTTGTACATGACGGCGGGAACCGGTCACAACGACGCGGTGATGACCGCCTGCATTGCCTTCGCCCTATACTGCGTGACGCGGCGCTGGTTCGTCATGGCGATACTTGGCGCGGTGATCGGTGTGACGGTCAAGTTCATCCCGGCACTGCTGCTGCCATTTATCGCACTGGCGGCATGGAGAACGTTGGGCGTGCGGCGTGGGCTGCGCTTCACGGTGATCACGGCAGTCCTCGGCGGCGCACTCCTGATCGGGCTATACGCACCGTACTGGCACGGATGGGACACGATTCGCGCCGAACGCCGAGCGATCATGTTCACCGGGTCAGCGGCAGCGGTCGCCCGTCAATGGCTGATGCCGATTCTGGACGGGCAGTCCGACCTAACCACGCCGCCGCGCGACACGCCGAACGCCAGCGGGCTGCTGGCAAATGGCACGCTGGCGCTGTTCGGCACAGTTGTATTGTTCGAGTGGCTGCGCCTGTGGCGGTCGCCCGATCCGATGCGCGTGTTTCAGGCAGTGGCGCGGGTAATCTTCGCCTACCTGTTGATCGCGGCGATCTGGTTTCATGCCTGGTATGTGATCTGGCTGATCGCAGTCATCGCACTGCTGGACGACATGCCAACCCGTCGTCTGGCGCTGTGGTTCAGCTATCTGGTGACGTGGCAGACGCTGCTTTACAATCATTTCAACTGGGGGACGCGATCTGGGTTGTGGCTACCGTGGCTCGACCTGATCCCGGTGGCGCTGTATATGGGCGTGACCTATGCCCTTATCATTCGTTTTTATTGGAAGTCGCTTGAACGCGCGTGGCTGGCGCGAACGCATAACGCAGCGTGACTCCGAGAATGTAATAGGTCGCCAGCAGCGTTCCCCGTATTGTGCCGCTCACCTTCGACTTGCCCGACCAGCGCTTGCGGTACTGCACCGGTATTTCGACGATCCGTGTGCCGCTGCGCGCCGCTTTCACCAGCATCTCGGTCGGATAACCATAGGTCATCTCGCGCATGTCCAGCGTCAGCAACCGATCACGGCGGATCGCGCGATACGGCGCAAGGTCGGTGATCGGCAGGCGATACAGCAGCCGCATCAGTGCTGACACCAGCCGGTTCCCGAACCGCTGATGCGACGGCATCGCCCCCAGCTCGATATGCTGTGCGCGTGACCCCAGCACCAGATCGGCTCGCCCATCGACAATCGGTTGAAGCAGCCCGACCATTTCCGCCGGGTCAAAACTGCCGTCGCCGTCCATGAACACGATCACATCGGCATCCTGCGCGGCGCTCACCCCGGCGTTACAGGCATAGCCATAACCGCGCCGGGGTTCAGTCACCACCTGTGCGCCAGCGGCGCGCGCCTCATCCCCGGTGCGGTCGGTCGATCCGTTGTCCACGACGATGACCGTCAGCGTCACGTCAAACGAAAAGGCGCGCGGAATCTCACGAGTCAGCCGGTGGATGTTGCCAGCCTCATTCAGCGCCGGGATGATCACCGTCACCTGCATCACAGCACGATTCCGTGCAGCGTGCTATTCAGGCAGCGGCGAGTGTGCGCGGCGATGGACTGTGGCAGCGTAGCCAGCTCATCGATCAGGCGTTTCAGGTCCGAGCCGTAGTCGATGTCGTAGCTCTGTGGCAGCAGCGCCACGTGCAGCCCTTGCCGTGCAGCCTGTTCGAGCGTATCGCGGGCGACCGTCTCGGTACTCATGGTAACATTGAGAAAGACCGACAGCGCGGGTTGTTTGAGACCGATGCAGTAGTAGCCGCCGTCATCACACGTCCCGAACGAAACATCGGCGTCATCCAGCGCGGTGAACGCCGCCACCAGATGTTCGACGGGCAGGGTTGGGCTGTCGCTGTCCATGATCACCACCTGCTCGAAACCGTGGGTCAGGCAGTGAGTGGTGGCATTGTCCAGCCGTTCGGACAGGTCGTTTCCAACTTGCAACAGCAGGTCGAAGTCAGGGGCGAGTGCGCGAAAGTAGCTTTCGCCCCCTTCCGGCAGGTAAGCGATGATCGGTGTGAGCGCGATCTGCCCGGCGGCGGTGCGCATCAGATCGAGCGTATCGTGCAGGAAATGTTCATAAAGCAGCGCAGCCTGTTCCCCGGTGAGCGGCGGGGTCAGGCGCGTCTTGGTCTGACCGGGACGTGGTTGCTTGGCGACCACCACCAGCGCACGGCGAATTGTTCCCTCAGTCATGCAACTTTCCTCCACGGAAGCAGACGATCTGGTCGAACAGCGAACCAGACGGCGGCGATCAGCAGGATATACACCGACCAGAACTGTACACCGATTGCCCACGGCTGTACCTGCCAGTCGATGAAGAAAACATATGACAGCGCCAGCGTCCCGGTGAACGCCCACCCTGCCAGCGCCAGATTGAAACGGAGTGGGCGCAGCGCCAGATCGAGCGCAATCAGTGGCAGCAGCCACAGCGCATACCACGAAAGCAGGTTGTGATTGATCAACAGATAAATTCCGATCATCCAGCCGCAGCGCATAATTGCGCTGCGCGCTGTCTGCGCAGCAAAAGCGATGCACGCCAAGCTGACGGCGATGATGAGGAGTGGCATACCATAGCTGCCGACCGTCCACCAGCGCAGCCCAAACGCCTGTGCCAGATCGATCAGCGCCCGCATAAGCGGCGATATATTGAAAAATTCGCGTCCGTAGCTGCCAAGAAAACCGAACACGTTCACGCCAGGCTGAAGATACAAAGCGTACCCCGCGACCACTGTCAGCACGAGTCCGAGCGGCAGCGCCATACGCAGCGAGCGCCGCCCCTCGGCATCGCGCACACTCCACAGGCACACGGCGAGAATAGCCGGATACAGCTTGACCAGCGTCGCCAGACCGAGCAGCCCGCCAATCGCCAGTTCAAAGCGCCAATCCGCCCGCTGGTTGGGCGAACGCGCCCGCAGGAGGAACGCGCCGATCACCAGCGGCAGATAGAGCGCATCGACATGAGAGGCATGAGCGATCTCGAAAATCAGCAGCGGATTCCACAAATAGATCAAAGCGCGCTCCGGCGGCTGTCCGAGCGCGCGCAGCAGCAGGACGAGCAGCACGCCACCCAGCAAGACTGCGCCGATGAATACGATTTTCACTCCGACGACGCTGTTGGGAAACACTCGCCAGATAGCGGCGAAGGCGATCTGTGCGCCTGGCGGGTAGATGGTGACCGCATTGGGACGGTTCATGCGCGGGTAGATGACCAGATCGCGCAGCGGCGCAAGTTCCGGCGCATTTGAGCGGAACCGATACGGATTGATCCCGGCAGCCTGCACCCGTCCATCCCAGATATAGCGGTACATGTCATCGGAAAGCGTTGGGCGTGACGGGATGAGGATGGCATTGAAGATGATAGCTCCGGCAAAGACCAGCAGCAGCGTCAGGCGTGAGCCTGCGATCCGCGCTGCCGCTGGACGCAGCGCGATCCAGCACGCCCCGCCGTACAGCACGAACAGTCCGGCATAGATCGGGAAAAATGGCTCCATCCGTCCCGGACGGAAATCCCCGTGTGCCAGCGCTGCTCCATACAGGATACACGAGAGCAGCGCCAGCAACGCCAGACGCGCGATCATACGCCCGTGAAGATCAGCAGCAGGCGCGCGATCGGGTTGTTCATGCGCTTCAGCCGAGGGATAAGCAAAGCATCCAGCCCATAAAAGCGTCCCGGCGCGGTGGCGATCACCACGACCGAGAGCAGCACCATGTTCAGATACACCCACTCCCATTCGTATGGACTGGGGATGCCCCCCAACCCGACATAGAGCTGTGCCGATACGCCGAGCGCAATCAGTCCTCCCAGACGACTGAACATGCCCAGCCCGACCAGCAGCACGATTGAGAGTTCCGCCAGCCAAATCAGCCAGCCCATGACAGCGATATTCGGCATGATGACATTGGTGACGACCCAGCCGTTGAGCTGACGCAGCGCCGACAGGTCGAGGAACAACTCCGGCGTGCCGGTGTTGTCCAGATTTGCTTCCAGCGCGCGCAGGGGGCGATTTTCCGCATAGAATTTCTGGATACCAAGCCAGTCACACAAGCCCGTCGTGCGTTCCAGCCGGATGCGCCCGGCATCGACCGTCCCGGTGGTAAAGGCATAGTCGGCAGGACAGCCAAAGGTTGGCGGAACCTTCCACCATAACTGTGTGAAGAAGAGATACGCCAGCCCCAGTCTCACCACTAGCAGCAGGATTTTTTCCACCCTTGAGCGGGCGGCGTATGGCGTGACGCTCGATGCGGTCATGTCGGTAGAAGCCATATCAACCTCTTTCACATCTCACAAAGATAAAAATGCGGACGCGCTGTGATGTGACAGTGTATTCAGCGCTGCTTCAGGCGCAGCAGCGCGGCATGAAGCACCGCCGTCACCGTCATGCCATCGCGGATAGCATTCGTCTGCACCATGTGCAGCACCTCATCGAACGGGAAGATCGCCAGCTCGAAGAATTCGGTATCGTCCGGGGGCAGACGGTTCTGCGTTAGGTCATAGCCGAGATACAGGTGCGCCGTCTCATCACACACGCTCTTGGAAGTGTAGTAGATGCTGATCGGCTGCAAACGCTGTGCATGATAGCCCGCTTCCTCACCCAGTTCGCGCTGCGCGGCTTGTTCGGGCGGCTCGCCCGGCTTGACCCCGCCAGTGGGCATCTCCCAGCGAAAATCCTCTTTCTGCACATAGCGATACTGCCGAACGAGCGCGACATGATCGGCGTCGACGAAGGGCAGCACGCCGACGCACTGCCCGAAGGTACACACGCCATAGGGGGTGGTGCGCCCATCGGGCAGCTCCGCGATGTCCTCACGCAGGCTCATCCACTTGTTTTGGTAGATTGGCTTGCTGCTCAGCGTTTTCCACATTTTGGGCGGCATAAATCACCAGATCACGACGCTGGTTTCGATGCGGCGCACGCCGACGGCGTTGGCGATCCCCTGCGTGATGCACTCGCCCATCTCCGGGATGGTCGGCGCTTCGACGAACGCGATCAGGTTATACTGACCGGTGGTGGCGTGGACGGACTTGATCACAGTGTGGTCGAGGGTCATGCCAGCCAATTCTTCGACCAGTTCTTGCAGGCGGGCGGGTTCAGCTTCGATGAGCAGGTAAGCATAGATCACGACGGACTCCTGAAATGAGATGAGAGCAAGAAAGTGTGTTCAACCACAGGTGAAGCTGATGCGTCCCATCGTGCCAGTGCGCTGCATCTCGTCGATAGCCGTCTGCACGGTGTCCATTGCAGGCTTGAGCGGCAGGAAGTGTTTCGCTACCTGCATATCGGCGTCGGTGGAGAGGGGATGCCAAAACACGCCGTCGATATTGACGGTCAGTTCGGGCGAGAGATTGTCCATTCCCAGTTCCATCCCCTCTTTTGAGTAGCCGCGCTTTGCCAGTGGGCGGATGAAATGGTGTTCGGCGGGGATGCCGAGCGAGTCGCGGAAAGCGGTCAGCGCGTCCATGTGGGGGGAATTTGCCGGTGTCTCGGTGGTGCTGAGACGCACGCGAAACCCTTCGGCTTGCAGCGCCCGGATACCGACGACGGTCTTTTCCCAGGTGCCTTTGCCGCGATAGGCGTCGTGGTCTTCGGCACGTCCACCGTCAAGACTGACCTGAATTTCGAGGCGGTCGCTCGCAATCGCCTTCAGCTTTTCCAGCCGGTTACTCTGAAAAAGCATCGCGTTGGTCAGCACGGTGGTTTCGACCCGTGCCGACGCATATGCCAGCATGTCGTAAATATCGTGCAGCAGGAACGGCTCGCCACCCGTGAAAAAGATATGCCCAATGCCCAGCTCGACTGCTTCATCCACCAGACGGCGCACGTTTTCCAAGCCAATCGAGCGGCGCGGCGCATTCGGACTGGACTTGGCGACACAGTACGAGCAGCGCAGATTACAATCGTAATTGGTGTAGATCCACAGCTTCCAGCGGTGCGCCGGAATCGGCACATTGTTGAGCGCAATCAACGGCTGTACGGAAGAGCTGTCCATCGTTTCACCTCACTTGACCCGTCTCAAAAACAGAATAGGTGTACCCGGCAGCAAATCACAGGCTCCAATGCACGCCGCACCCGGCGCACGCCTCATGTGGCTGATCGCTCAACAACTGCTCGCGCCACGCCTGATAGCGTTCGCCATTCCAAACGTCCTCAAACGGGCGCTCGAACAGATTGCCCAGCTTCAAGCTGTCGTAGTCGGTGGTGGCGAACGGCGCGATACAGCACGGCAGGGCGTTGCCATTGGCGGTGATGTAGGCGGTCGTCCACGGACGCATACACGCCTTCCACGGCTGGTGGTCCCGTTGTTTGCTGGCTTCGAGGCTGGCGCGAGGGTTGGTGGCACCGGATGCCTTGAAGATCACGCCGAGCGACGCTGCCAGCGCCTCGCACTCGACAATCAGCGCCTCGACGCGCATATCGAAGTCGTCGAACAGCCCATGTCCGGTGTCCAGCATCCCCGGCGCGGTCTCGGCTTCGTGCATGTAGACCATGCGCTGGAGATACACTTCCGGCACGCCCATTTTCGCGGCGAGGCGAAGCAGATCGGGCAGTTCTTCGACATTCTCTTTCATGCCCGTCATCCAGATCGAGGCGCGCGGCGTGGCTGCGCCCATCTCCCGCTGGAGTCGCATAAACTGCGTCAGGTTGGCAACGATTTTGTGCAGCAGCGGCGCACCGCGAATGGCGGCGTAGGTGCGCGGATCCGCCCCATCGACGGAACAGCGCATCTCATCGAGTCCGCTTTCGATCAAGAGCTTCGACCAGTGCAGGTTGAGCAGTGTGGCATTGGTGTTGAACAGCACATACACGCCACGTGCTTTGAGATGCGCGATCATGCGCGGCAGGTCTTTATTAATCAGCGGCTCTCCAATACCGTGCAGCACCGCCCGCTGCATCTTCGGAAACTGCTTGACGATCCGCAGAAAATCCTCCCACGCCAGCGTTTTCGCTTCTTCATAACTGGTGAAAGTGCGCGGGCAGGTCTCACACAGAAGATTGCAGTGATTGGTCACTTCGATGAAAACGTTGTGCGGGTGTTCTTCGGCAAACGCAGCGCGGGTAGCGGCATCGACCGAACGGTACGCTGCGGGCATATAATCGGCTTTCCCCTCGGTCGGGAAGAGTGCGACGTTGGGAGGACGAACTGCATCGGTCATGGCGTGCCTTTGCCCCATTTTAGGACTGTGTACTGACATGTTTCATATTATACGGCAAACCTTGCCAAATTCTTACAAACTGCCCATTCACGAAAGAACTGTGTAATCGTAACTACTCAGGGGTCGTTTTTCCCCTCATTTTGGCAAATTGAAACGCCAAATTTGTCTGCGATGAGAATAGGCTCTCCCTCAAAAGATTGAGGGTTTTTGTCGAAAACAACCTATTTCTCCCTCAAATGACGGCTGAGTAGTTACGTGTAATCAATTCACAGTATCGTGTCGATGTTCCACGTTTCGCCCACACAAGAGGACTTTCAACCATGAGTCGAGCAGTTCAACGCATCGTAATCGGTCTCATCTTTTTTGCCAGCCTGAGCGCAGTCAGCGCGCAGGATCGACCCGTTATTCGCTTCGGCATCGGTCCGCTGCAACCCACACCAGCAGGGACAGTTGCCGCGTTCGAGCCTTTCATCGCATGGCTGGCGGAAGAGCTGGATGTCGATTACGAGGTAAGCGCGACCGACAGTTGGGCGGGTATCAGCGTCGCCATGATCTCCGAGCAGCTCGATGTCGCCTGGATGGGACCTTGGGGCTATGTGCTGGCGAACGATGCCTCCGAAGTGCTGACCAACGCACCGATCAACGCCATCGCCACTGTGCAATATGACACGCGCCCGATCTACCACGCGATCATCGTCGGGCAGCCCGATCTCGATCTGCCGATGCTCGACATGGGGACGAACCCACCCGAAGAGGAAGTGCGCGCTTGGCTGGATGCTGCCGCACAATACGGCATTTCGTTCGCAGACCTCGGATCGACTTCCGGCTATCTGATCCCGACCGCTTTTTTTCAAACCTACGACATCGAACCGCGCGCACATTTCGCCAGCTACAACGAAGGCGCGACACACGCTGCCAACGAGACCGCCGTCGTCAACGGGCAGGTGCAGCTTGCCACCGACTTCGACCGTAACCGCAATACGATGATCAGTAACGGCGCGTTCACCGCCGATCAATCGGTCATCTATTGGCAGTCCGCACCACTGCCCAATGATGCTATTGCCGTCCGCGCCGGGCTTGATCCTGCACTGGTGGAGCGACTGCAGGAAATCCTCCTCTCGCTCACGCCGGAGCAGGCACAGGAACTCATGATCGGCATCGCTGGGACGGACAACACTACCGTGCGCTACACAGGCTTCGTCGAAGCCACCGATGCCAGCTATGCCTCGATTCGGGGGGCGGGCATCTTCATCGGGCGCGTGGGCGCGCGTACCCGCGATCAAGTGACCGATGGCGGATAAACCGCCCGCATCCTCGACACGCACACGCAGGGGAGCAGGACGGTGGATCGCTGCCCTGCTGTTCATCGTCGCGGTGTTTGGCGGGGCCCGACTGGCGCAAGTTGACATGGGTAAATTTTTCCATAACGCCCCGCGAATCGGCTTGTGGGTGGGGCGGATGTTCCCGCCGTATGACGGCTTTCGCAACCCGCCCAACAGCACCGAACTGAATACCTATTTCCGCAATGCGCTCACGACGGCGGCAGCAGCGCTAGCGTTCATCCCGTCGGTGCTGGCGACGCGCACGCTCACTCGCTCGAAAGTGCTTTTCTATCCGGTGCGCTGGTTCCTCAATCTGCTGCGCGGGATCGACAGTTTCATCTTTGCTATCTTCTTCGTAGCAGCGGTCGGGCTGGGACCGTTCGCCGGGGTATTAGGCGTGGCGTTTCACACATGGGGGAGCATGGCGAAACTGTATGCAGAAAATCTGGAAAACCTCGATCTGACACCGATGCTGGCGCTGGAGGCATCGGGGGTCAGCCGCCCACGTGCGTTGCTCTATGCCCTGCTGCCCGACGCGATGCCGTCGCTCATCTCGACCACGCTGTTCGTATGGGAGCTGAATGTGCGGCTCTCGGTAGCGCTCGGTGTCGTCGGTGCGGGCGGGATCGGGCAGGATATCAAGAACGCTATCGACCTGCTCAATTTCCCGCATCTGGGCGTGCTGCTGCTGATGGTGCTGGCGATGGTGACAATCATCGATCAGATCAGCACTCGCCTGCGGCAAGGGTTGTCATGACGGCGATCATCCAGGTGCAAGCGCTGACCAAACGTTATTCCGAAGTCGCACGCCCGGCATTGGACGGGGTGTCCTTCTCAGTCGAGGCGGGATCGCTCACAACCATTCTGGGGCGCAGCGGCAGCGGCAAAACGACGCTGTTTCGCTGTCTGAACCTGCTGGTGCGCCCGACCAGCGGACAGATCAGGATTGGCGATCAGGACTGGCTCATGCTCGACGCACACGCGCTGTGCCTCGCCCGGCGGCAGATGGCCACCATCTTCCAGCAGTTCAACCTGATCACTCGCCTGACGGTGATCGAAAACGTACTCGCCAGCCAGCTTTCCAACGTCCCGTTCTGGCGGGCGGCGCTGCGCCAGTTCCCGGCATCGCAGCGCGAATGGGCGATGTACTGTCTGGAGCGCGTCGGTCTGAGCGAATACGCCCACCGTCCCGCCGGGCAGCTGAGCGGTGGACAGCAGCAGCGCGTCGCCATCGCACGGGCGCTGGCGCAGCGTTCACGCATCATCCTAGCTGACGAACCAGTCGCCAGCCTCGACCCTGAAACCTCGGCGGAAATTCTGGAGGAACTGCGCGCCATCGTCCGCGATGATGGGTTGACAGTGTTATGCAGCCTGCATCAGGAATCGCTGGCGCTGCATTATGCCGACCGGGTGATCGGGCTGGTCGAGGGAAGACTGGTCGTGGATACGCCCGCCACAACCTTTACACCGGCTCATCGCGCCACCATCTATCAGCCCGGCGATACGCTTTTGGACAGATAAAGGTGTGTCGGGCACGGTAGCCTGTAAGAATTGTGTAATGTTTGTCGCAGATTGTGAAAAGCGTAAGTCTTTTTCAGCCATTTTGCTTTGAGGAGTATGCACAATGAACAAAGTCCGTAGTCTGATTGCCGTTTCTGTCGCTGCGCTAACTTTGATCGCCGTCTTCGTTTTCGCCATGCCGCGCGCGCAGGTCGCCAGCGCCCAGGACGAGATGGTACAATGTGACCTGACCGTGATCTCGCTGCTGTACATCTCCGAGCATGTGTATGGGCATTTCCCGATGACCGATGTCTCGAACATCGACAAGGGACAATATACGCCGCTCTTCGACGCCATGATGGAAGCCATGATGGAGATGACCCCGACCGAAGAAGCCATGATGGAACCCACGGAAGAAGCGATGATGGCGCCGACTGAGGAAGCGATGATGGACGGCACGATGCTGGCGCATGGCGATATTGCGGACGAACCGCAGGTGTGTACCGATCTGCGTCACGAACTCGATACATGGTTCCTCGAACACTTCATGCATGAGATGGAAATGGGCATGTAATTTCGCCCGTTTGGGATTGCATGCGTGATAGGTACATTCACGTACTGGGGACGAGGAAGGTGCGCGGTTCTGCCTTTCTCGTCCCCGCATGTTGTATCGGAGAGGTATTGAACGGGAGAAGATCGATGCCGAACATTCAGCAGGCAGGCTGGATACGCACAAGTGCCTTAGCGAGCGGCAGCGCTGCCATCTTGCTCGGAGTGTTGACCGGACTTTTCTCCTCCACCCCCCTTGCTGACCTGTTTCCCGGCATCCTGATCTATCTGGCGGCGGTGCTGCTGTCTGGTGCGGGTTACGGTGTGCTGCTCAGGGCTGAATATCGTCAGGTGCGCAGGCTGCCAGGCATCCCCATCGGGCTGGTCTATGGACTGGTCAACTGGCTGATCTTTGGCATTGTCATCATTCCCACGTTTGCCGGGCAGTCGCCGCAATGGTCAAGCGAACAAGCGGCGGCGCAGTTCTCGCTGCTCACTTTTTGCCTCACACACGGGATGCTGCTCACCGCTGTGCTTCATATTTTGTGCGCGCGTGGATGGCTGGCGCGCGCGCCAGGAGTCACGCCGCCCGTCTCGGCAAACGCAATCCGCCACATTGTGATCCTCGGCGGGGGCTTTGCAGGCGTCACAACCGCCCAGCAGCTTGAACAGCACATACAGCATGATCCGAGCGTGCAGATCACCCTCGTCAGCAAGACGAACCATCTGCTCTTCACCCCGATGTTGGCAGAAGTCACGGCGGGCAGCGTCGAGGCACAGCACATCAGCCCGCCGCTGCGCGCCTTCTTTCGTCATGTGCGCGTCGTGCGCGGTGAGCCGACGCTGCTCGATGGTCAAGCCAACACGGTTACAATCAAGCTGCTGAACGGAACAACATCAACCCTTTCTTTTGATCATCTCGTACTGGCATTGGGCGCGACCCCGAATTTTTTCAACAATCGTAACCTTGAAGGTCACGCCTTCACCTTCAAGTCGCTGGTGGATGCCATTCATATTCGCCATCAGGTGATCGACTGTCTGGAACGGGCTGACAGCGAGACCGACACTGCACGGCGGCGCACCTTGCTGACCTTTGTCGTGGTCGGAGCGGGCTTCGCTGGCGTCGAGCTGATCGGCGGGCTGAACGATTTCGTGCGCGGCTCGCTGTGGTACTACAAACAGATTCGCAGCGAGGATGTGACCCTGCTCCTGCTGCATCCACGAGACCGCATCCTCCCTGAATTGAGCGAGACGCTGGCGCATTATGCCGAAGAAAGGATGACCTCGCGCGGCGTGACCATTCGCGGCGGCGCAGTCGTGACCGATGCCGGAAACGGTCGGGTATCCGTCGGCGACGAGGTGATATCGACCGATACCTTGATCTGGACGGCGGGTAATATTCCCAATCCGATTATGAAAAATATGGGGCTGGTGACGGACAAGCGCGGCGCCGTGATCACCGACGCGCTGCTGCGTCTTGAAGGACAGTCGAATATCTGGGCATTGGGCGACTGCGCTGCTGTGCCGGACATTGTGACCGGAAAGAATGCCCCGCCGACGGCACAGTACGCCCTGCGTCAGGCAAAGACACTGGCGCACAACCTGCACGCCGTCTTGCATGACCGTGAACCGAAAGCCTTTCGCCATCACTCACAGGGGGCGCTGGCGGTTGTCGGGCATCAAACCGCGTGTGCCGAGGTATTCGGGTTCAGGTTTTCCGGCTTGTTCGCGTGGCTGTTGTGGCGCGGCATCTATCTGTCCAAGCTGCCCACGCTGGAGAAAAAGACGCGCGTGCTGCTCGACTGGATCGTCGATGTCTTCTTCCCGCGTGACATCACCTATGCGCCGTTGTATGACGAAAACCCGGAGGCAGCAGCAAGTGGAGACTGATCTGATAACGACCTCAATCCGCACAGATACCTCGCTCGGTCACACGCTGACGCACCTCGCCGGACGGACACTCATCGGGGGAGCTTCCGGGCTGGTGGCGGGGTTGCTCTACGCCGCCCTGCTCGATAGTCAGCGCATGTCTCCGATGATGAGTCCGACCGATCTTCCCGGTGACACCTTCATACATCTGTTGCTTAGCATCATCGTCGGCATCAGTTACGCGCTGGTGGTTGGAGATCGTGTGACCACGCCGGGCGGTGGACTGGTGTCAGGCATCCTGGCGGGACTGATCTGGTGGGGAGTCGGACCGCTTACACTCTTTCCGCTGCTGCACGGCGCACGTCCAGACTGGGGCATCGCCGCTGCGCGCGACGCGTTTCCGTTGCTGGTCGGGCTGGCTGTGACGTTCGGCGCGCTGATGGGCTGGCTCAATTGGCTCATCATACGCATCGCCGCCTATGCGACCCCCTTTACAGTAATACGCGCACGCCTGCTCGACACGCTGCAAGCGGCGATCAGTGGCGGATTGGCGGGTATGATCGGCGGTTGGGTATTCGGGAAGTGGATGGAGCAGGCGGGCTTGTTTCCGTTGATCGCCGGGCTGGTCGCGGCAGACGATTCTGCGATGGGGCGCAGTGTCCACTTTGTAATCAGCATCGTGATCGGTATCACCTATGGCGTGCTGTTCCAGCGTGACGTGCGGTCGGCGGGTTCCAGCATCGCCTGGGGATTCGCGTATGGGCTGATCTGGTGGGTGATCGGGGCACTCACGATCCTGCCTTTTCTGCTCGGTGACGGCGTGCAGTGGAGCCGGACGGCGGCTCAGGGCAGCTTCGCCTCGTTGATTGGACATCTTCTGTACGGGATCACGCTGGGGCTGGTGTATGCGCTGATCAGCCGGTTCTGGCGCACGCTGTTCATCGAGTCCGACCCGCTCACGCGCGCTGCTGAAGGACCTGGGACGCGGGGCTTGCGCGGGATCGGCTTGGGAGCAGCGGCGAGCATTTTCGGCGGGCTTGCCTTCACGCTGATCATGCTGGCGACCAATGCGCTGCCGACCGTCGCCAGTCTGATCGGGATGACGAGCGTGTTCGAGGGCTTCCTCGTCCATATGGTCATCAGCATCCTGATCGGAGCAAGCTTCGGGTTGCTTTATGGGAGGGAGTCAGCATCCCCGGTTTCGGCGCTCGGTTGGGGGCTGTTCTATGGAATCGTCTGGTGGGTGCTGGGACCGCTCACCATCATGCCAGCGCTGCTCGGTGCGCCGTTTCAATGGTCATTAGCGGCGGCGGCGGGCGCGTTCCCGTCGCTGATCGGGCATTTACTGTATGGCGCGGTACTGGGGTTGGTCTATCACCGCCTGCTGCAACGCTTTGCCCCGCCGCACAGCATCACGTCGTCCGACTCAGATCACACAACCACCGGCTTGTGGGCGATGATCGTGCTGTTGGTGATGATCCTGCTGTTGCTGTCCGTGTAGCAGCGCGGCACGGACGATCACCGTCAGCGCATCATGACTGCCCTGATCGATCCCTTTCTCGAAGTCGCCTTCGATCTGCGCCATATCGCCGCCCCAGGCTGACCGAGCAGCACCGCCTCGCGCAGACTGGCACGTTCCCCCGCCAAATTCGCACCGGGAATGTAGCTGTAGCCCATGCGCTCCAGCAGATCAATCGCGGGCTTTTCGCTCAGATTGTATTCGTTGAGGCGGGTAGGATCGGTCATCTTATACCTATATCAGACGTAACCGTCAAAATCAGATAGATGAGGGTGGGGCATGAATCCACATGAATAAAAGAGCCAGTTCGGGTAGAGTCGAAAGCTCCCACACTGCGACGCCACCGAAAAGGCTCAAGCAAATGATAACGGCGGATCATCCTTTGATGCAATTGTTGGCGCTGATTGATCTGGTCTGGATCGACGCCGAACCCAGTCAAGTGAAGCGAGGCGGACCCAAGCTT
>Ga0163147_10003765_pt1 | contig 19900 bp, 7 predicted proteins | sample OliLakLV19MP6G1_FD_148597 | JGI IMG/M metagenome (GOLD analysis project Ga0163147, IMG submission 148597) | Freshwater microbial mat bacterial communities from Lake Vanda, McMurdo Dry Valleys, Antarctica- Oligotrophic Lake LV.19.MP6.G1 | ecosystem: Environmental > Aquatic > Freshwater > Lake >...
CATTAAATGTCCGCACGCGATAAGTCCCGCCCGTGTTCGGCACAGCAGACTGGATCACCGCAGGTAAAGTACCCGGAATTGCCGTCGCTGTGGCCACCGTTGTTGGGCCATCATAAACCGCTGCATTCAAGGTGCTTACACCGTAGTGGGTACCGTTGGTTGCGGCGGTCAGGCTGATGGTGCCGTTGTTGTCGGGGCTGGCTCCCGTACACGTAGGCGCAACTTGGGAGAACGTGATGACAGAAGGCGGAATGCAGGGTGCCGTACAAACTACCGCTGCCACCGTAACTACTGCATCCGTAAAGCAGCCATCCACACCATTAAATGTCCGCACGCGATAAGTCCCGCCCGTGTTCGGCACAGCAGACTGGATCACCGCAGGTAAAGTACCCGGAATTGCCGTCGCTGTGGCCACCGTTGTTGGGCCATCATAAACCGCTGCATTTAAGGTGCTTACACCGTAGTGGGTACCGTTGGTTTGCGCCGTCAGGCTGATCGAGCCGTTGTTGTTGGCTGTAGCGCTTGTGCAAGTGGCGGCAGCTTGTGAGAAGGTGATTGCGGAAGGTGATGTACATAAGTTAAAGCCCGCATCTAGCGTCATATTATCTTTTGCTACACCAGTTCCTAAAACATTCATTGCAAATATTGGCGTTTGACCATTAGCGATGCTTGCATCACTGTTATTGTCAGTTGCAGCGGTAGTAGTTTGTGTAGTTAATTGATTAATGCCATTTGTTGTTAATGGAAATTTAACATAGTAATTAGCACTTTCTGTAATTGTAAATAAATAGTACCCAGGATTACCCAATCCATCATTCGCAGTATTTGCTGATTGAGAAAGCTGATAAATACCACTACTTGGTGCTGTTTCTTTGTATAATTGAACTGAAATACCATTTACACCTGCTGAAGTAGCTTCATCATTTAATCCATTATTGTTGGCATCTAACCAAACATAGTTTCCTACAGAACCTATAGGTGGAGGACAATTTTCAACATTTACAACACCTACAGCATTAGTTGCACAACCTGTTGAAGTATTTGTAACGCTTAATGAATAATTTTGAGTTCCTACACCTGTAAGATTTACAATAGGACTTGAAGCATAAATATTATTTAATGTTCCATTATTAGGCGCCCAACTATAATTATAGCTTCCCGCTGGTGTAACTACTGGATTTAATGTTACGGTTCCTGCACTAAGACAAGTGGTTACTATTGGAATTGTTATTAATGGTGATGGACTTGGATTTACACCTACTATCACGTCTTTTGTATCCACACAACCATTAATATCTACTGCAGTCAATTTATAATTCATTGTTGAAGAACCTACACATGCTATAGGATTGGCTATATTTGGATCACTTAAACCCGTTGTTGGCGACCAAAAATATTGGACACCAACTTGAGCTGTAGTTAGACCAATTGCAACACAAGTATTTTGACATACTGTTGGACTAGTTATAGTTGAAGGTAAAGTAAATGAATTTACAGTGATGATTGCGGTTGCTATAGTAATACAACCACCTACATCAGTTTTAGTAACAGTTAGAGTATAAGTACCAGCGGCTGTAGGGTTAAAAATTGGATTCGATATTGTTGTTGAGCTAAAGAATGAATTTCCAATAGCTGGATTTGAATTCCAAGAATAAGAAGCACCCGCCTCAGGAGGTCCACCTAATTGAGCTGCAGATCCTAAACAAAAACTTTTATTACCTCCACTAACTGGAATAGAAACTGAAGGAGTAAATGTGACCGCAGCTGCACTGGCACATCCTTGGGCATTGCTAATTGTAAGAATATAGTTTGTTACGGATTGTGGTCTTATTACCAATGAAGTAGCGGTGGGGCCATTGCTTGTATTATTTAAAACAATACTTGCTGGAGACCAGCTATAAGAGGTCATTCCACTTGGGCCTGCAGGCAATGGCATTGCCCCTAAAGTGCTTGGACAAAATGTTTGATTTGTAAATGAAAATGGTGCAACTGCGGGATTTACGATAACAACCACATCATCCGTTACTGAACATCCTGTTATCGTATTTGTAGCCACAACGGTAAAGGTTGAATTTGTTGCTACCGTTACTGTTGGATTTGAAACTGTGTTATTGGGTGTATATGTAGTTGCTGGTGTCCAGATATAAGTAACATTAGGTTGCGAGGCTTTTCCTAATTGAACAGTTCCGCTTCCACATAGCGTGACGTCATCGCCAGCTACATTTGCTGGCAGCACAAGTATTGTAACTGTTGCTGTATCTCTCGTTGTACAACCTGAACCAAAATCTGTGACCAAGACAGGAAATTCATTAGTTGAGTTTACTGTTGCTATTGGATTTGAAATGCTATATGCATTTAATAAAGTAATGTTTCCTGCCCAAAGATAATTATAGCCTGCAACCATAGGTTGTCCTATATTAATCACAGTATTTGAACAAACTGTTGTATCTTTTGCGGTAAAAACAGGTAAACTCCACGCCGGATCATTAACTGTTATTGTATTTGTACAAAAAAAAGTAGGATCAATGACACTCGTTGCTGTTACCGTATAAGTTCTAGAAATATTATCCGTTAAATAAACCGTTTGGCCTGTGGTACTTGATAAACCGGCTGCTGGAGACCAAGTATAAGTGCTATTTATGGGAGATGATACTGTCAGAGCCACAGTTCCACCATTCAAAGGATAGCTAGCACATGAGTTTGGTGCTTCAACTGATATGATAGGAACAGGACATCCACATACAGGGACTACAACTTGATCTGTACAAGTATGACCATTATAAGTAACATCCAATTGATAAACGGTATTACCCGAAGTAGTTGCACTTACATTGATTTGTGGTAAGTTATTTGGACCAATGATATTTCCATCCCCACTGACCACGGTCCATAAATAGGTTTCATTAATATCGGGTGTTCTGTCCCCTAAACCTACTGAACGAGGACCACAACCATCTTGTGCTGCTCTAGCTTCTATAACTGCCGCGACTGTTTGATCTACAAAAGTACAACCACCTTTTTGAGCAGTTACAAAATAGTTGATTGGGTTAGGATTTGGCATTGAGAGACTTCCCGGTTGAAAAGTAACCTGAGCCGTATTATTTGTAACTAAATAATTTCCTGGCGCCCACGTGTATAAAAATCCTGGTTCAGAAGTCATACCTAAAATTGCCGCTGCACCACTACATATTACCACATCTGGACCTGCAAAATTTGGAGTAACAGGAGCCGCTACAGGAGTAACTTCACAAGTACTAGTAGTGCTACAAGTTCCACCACCAGTTATAGGTATCGTCAATGTTAATGTGTATGTTGTAACAACTGTAGGATTCACATCAGGTTGTGCGCAGGTAGTACAACTCATGGAGGGATCAAAAGGAGAAGATGTCCAAGAATAAGTAACCCCTGCCAAACCAGCTATTGGCGCTGAACCAATACGAACTGCTTGGCTATTACATACGCTTTTATTTCCTCCTGCATCCGCAGAATATACATTTACAAGTTGTTGTCCAATTTGTTGACAACCATTATTGTCTGTAACCAATACCGTGAAAATAGTAGTCTCTGATACCTTAACACTTGGGTTTGACACAGAATTATCAGGAGTATATGCAGCACTTGGAGTCCATAAATGAGAGACAATAGATGCTCCTCCATTGGCTGTAGCAGTTGGAGAGCCTCCCAAAACAATAGTTTCATCCACACAAGTATTTACTACATTACCAACGGTTACGGTAGGAGCGGTCATTGCATTGACCAAAACAGCAGCAACCGAACTTGTACTAAGTGGTGAATTACTATCACAAATAGAAGCAAATGCTAATCTTCTATAGTACTTATCTACTAAGCCAACTTGAGGTGTATAGTTTAGAAGAATTGCACCAGGAATATTAGACCACGGACCACCAGCAGAAGTAGCTTCTTGCCATTGATATTTTGATGAAATGGGAGTTTGTGCAGTTGGAACACCATTGCTATAAATCAATGGCATACTATCTGCAGGAAATGTAATTTCAGGGGCTGTTAAAAGGGATGCCAATCCATTTTTACAAACGCTTTGAGTTGCTGGGGTTACAGTATCTGATAGTACATTTAAGTCAGGGGTTAGATTAAATTTTGTCCAGATAATATCATAAAATCCTCCTTTGTAAGTACTAGCATTTGTTACAGGGTAATCATCTGAAGCAGTTTGTCCAACGTAATATATCAAATTATTTTCAATAAATAAATTGCTCTGTTGGTCTGGACCAATACCTCCAACAAAAGTTGAAAAGCATATTTGATTGTTGGAATTAATTTTTGTCAACAAAATATCACCGTCATTACCTTTTGGTATTGAACCATTCGTAACAGGGTAAGTAGATAAAGGAGCTCTTACAATACCAGTAAAATGCAAATCTCCATTAACTACTCTCATGGAACTAAGGTATTCCTCTCCGTTTGAAGGGAGCCAAGTAGAATAGTTTATGCTACCTGTTGCAGCATTAATTTTTGTATAAAAAATCTGAGTAGGCCCACCAGTGTAATCATTAGCTGGTCTCACCGTATGTGGATAACCAACACTACCTCGTGCAGTTCCTGCAATATAAACAATTCCATTTTCCACTTCCATTTGAGCAGAATTTTCCAAATCGGTGGAGCCTAAAAATTTACTGTATAATAAAGCATTCGTACTTGCATCATACTTTCTTAAATAATAATCATAACCTCCTTGAAACGTACTGCCATCAGTAACCAGCATATCATAACCACCGGTTGCGCCTAAAATATATACACCTCCATTTTCCACTTTTAAATCTAATTGGCCCAAGTAAAAATTATTAATTCCAGCTCCCAGGTAAGTTGCAAAAAGAATACTACCATCGCTTGCATTTAGTTTCATATAGAAATGATCATATTGACCTGATATTGTACTACCATCTGTTACGGGTAAATCTGTGGCTTCTGTTGTTCCAAAAAGGTAAATGTCGTTTCCAACAACTTGGAAAAACTCAGCTTCATCATGCGATAACCTCACATAAGTCGCCGAATTATTGCTTCCATAGTGTTTATCAAAAATTATGTTATTTGTGCTAATATCATATTTGATTATATTAATACCAAATTGACCGCTGGTTCCTAATTTAACGCCAATTAAATAAGCATAGCCCCCTGAAACTTGAATATCATAAAGTCCAACTGTAAATGTTGAAAATTGAATTGCACCTGTACTTGCATTTAATCGAGTAAAAACCCCACCATTAATAGTATTAATGCTACCATTGGTTACCGGATAGTTTGATGAACTTGAACCACCAACAATAAATACGGAGCCATTGCTGACTGCAATTTTTGGACCAGCGTCATCTGCATTACCTCCAAGATATCGGCTCCAAAGCACTGTTCCGTTTGAAGATAATTTTGTCACTGTTATATCGACATTTCCACCACCATAGCCGCTACCAATAGTTGTTGGAAAATCTGGTGAGTTAGTAAATCCCACAATGTAAGATTCTCCGTTTAAGACTACAACGCGGGTGAAGAAGAAGTCAAAACCAGAGCCTCCTAAATAGGTAGAAGCGGCAATGTACCCCTGGGCATTTGCTACAGAAGGTGCAGAAAACATGGCAAAGAGCAATACCAAGAAGAAAAGCAATTTCCCTAAAATGGCATTAGCTTTCTTTTTAGCATTAGCATTGTAGTCCCGGAATGCCCTGCCGGTAACATTTTGCGCCTGCAAAGCGCCTGCAACACAAAAGATCACCAGTGTCGCCAAAGCGCTTTTTTGCGCAAAAGCGCCTGTCGGATATATCCGTCGCAATTTTATCAGCAGCCTTTTGAAGGTAGCAGGCAGGTCGTATGCGAAAAACACTGCCAATGAAAATAAGGCCACCGACATGCCTTTCAGCACCCCGGCAGGGGCTGCATCCGACGGATAAAGCTGCTGTAATTGCAGCAATAAGCCCTTCATCGAAGGCCGCAAAAACAGCGCGATCCCACATAAAAGAGGGATTAAAATGCTCAACACCGCCAAAGGGGGAATTGACATTTTGGATGCCACAGGAGCCATCCACTGGAAAATGCCCACCAAGGCGAGGGCAATCACGGACAAAAACACCGAACCGAGGATCACTTGCAGGAATTTCTGATAGAACTGTTTCATTGTCAATACTCTTTTCATGACATTAAGATAAATAAGAAGAATGAAGTGGGCATGAAAATGGCTGGCCGACGCTGGGTCAGCTCACCGGAAACCCGGAATTGAAAGTCAGGCATGTGGTATAGGATTACGGGAAAAAGGAGGTCGCGCATACAGCACTTGCTCAAGCAACGGAGGGCTCGACGAACCAAGCCGGATTAAAATCGGAAACAGGGCATAGCCAGGGTGCTTCTCACCTGACTATGAGACAAAAGTATCCCGGCAAGTGAAAGGCACCAAGACAGTTACCGAGTTTTGTGTCTGGGTAAAAAAGAAGATAAATCTCATGAATTTCATTTTAAACGCCTGAATATCAATCTATTGATGCACACACTTTTTTAAAAAAAACAGTGGTGTAAAACCTGGGAATCAGGGCGGTGCAGCCTCTGTGAACCTGGCCGTTCCTTACTACCCATTCCAGGGCCTTGTATTCCGGCTGAATGCACAATGCTTTAAAAATCAACGATCAATAAGTCTGGCGTTTCCCAGACGGTATAGATGCCAGGTGCAATCCAAAGCTGCTCCAACTGCAACTCCAGTACCAGAAAGGCGGGCAGTTCAAATGCCTCCAGTACTTGAAAGAGCGTCCAGCGAAAGTGTCGCCGCATCATCTTCAAATCCATCGAGTTCTTCATAAAACTCACCCGAAGTTGTCCTTGATCCGCCACACTCATCCATGCACTGACCTTTGGGCATTTGCCTTTCCAGGTCTGTCTGGCGGACAAAATGCGACATACGCCCAATCCACTGCATCCGGCGACCGGCGACCCCAGCACCAGGTCGGCGCGAATACATTTATAATTATTTCTTTCAGCCGCCCGCATCTGCGGGTAGCTGTCTATTTCCTGCTCAAATTTGATTGCCTTCATTACATCATGTGTATTAATCGCATACGAAAACCAGGCTCCCTTAGAGAGCAATCCATCGTGTAATAAATATTTATCATATTGTCTCGACAAAGGTATCCGCAGTTGTCCGGCACCAACAAGACAGTTTAACCATTTCAAGCACGCATGCAAAAAACAGGAAAACATGACTATTATAAAATCAATGATTTGATTTTGAAGCACTTAGGCGTACATGAATTTTTTAAAAGCCGGCGGGCAAACGGCGTTCAAATTATTTTGCCTTGTGGATGGTGAAATCAAGCGAATTCAGCACCATGTTCCACAGGTGCTCATACGGGATGATCTCCACATCGTGCGATTGTTGGGCAAAATCGAGTGGCATGGTGCGTAAAGCGGTCGTGTATTTTTCCGCCGCCCGGAGCACTGCGACGCGGTGAAAATTGGCGGCAGGAATGGCCAGCAGCATTTTAATAAAGCAGTTGCTGCGGAACGTATCGTCCTTCGAGAGATACCGGGTGCTGTATTTGCCGATGGCATCCATGCGGTCAATCGTCTCGTTGTATTTTTTGTTGGCGATGAGCCATACGATCTGAAACACCAGAATGGCGATGTTCATACCGCGCTTGTCCCTGGAGTAAAGCGGCGTGTCGTTCATAAACCTCGATATCCGGAAGCGGCTGAAAATGTCGTCGCCCGGCGCAGATTGCACCAGTCCTGATTCCCAGAGGTAAAACAAATAGGCTTCCTGGATATTCCAGACCTGGCGCACACTTTCCGGGAGCGCACCGAACCGCCGGTGCTGCACCGCTGATTTGAAAATCTCGTAAGCAGCCTGGTATTCCTGGGTATGAAACGACAGCATCAACAACAGTTCCTGGTACTTGAACCAATTGAAGGTACCCTCCTCAATGAGCGTCATGCCGCGCTCCGCCACTGTCTTCCCGCGCTGATAGTCGCGTAATTGCACGAAGCAGACCATTTCCTGTTGCAAAAAAATGTGAAGCGGTACGTTGGCGGTGTAGTCTTTGGCCTCAAAAAAACGAATGGCGCGATCACATACGTCCACGGTCTGCCGGTAGTCGTTGACGCTGGTATGTACCAGCACTTCAATCAATCGCCCGCTCAGGTGGAGGCGATAGGTGTCGTGTTTCGCAAGCGCTGGTTCGATCTGGCGGAAACATTGCAGGGCCTTTTGATGCACGTCCTCTTTGGCCGATTTGTCGTTCACAAAACGTAGCACCAGATCGGTGTAAAGTTCTTCGGCGAGGTTTTCCTGTTGCAGAATTTCGTCGTATTCATGAGTAAGCGCACCGTACTGTTCGTACTTTTTCACGTTGCCCTCAATCGAGCCATAATACAGCCGCAGATTCCGCGCAATATCCACCGTCAGGTCGGTGAATTCATATTTTCGGGTCATGCGCAGCAGGTCGGTCGCCAGGGCGATCTGGCTTCCACGCGCGTTCTTGCCGATGAGCAGTTTCATGGTAGCCCACTGACGGTAGCAGTCGAAATAAGCAGATTGCCGCAGGTGGTAGTGCGGAAGATTGAGGTCAATCAGAAACAACATCCGGTGCAAATAATCGCGGAGGGCATTTTTCAACCGAAAATAATGCGGTGGGTTGGACTGGCCCGGAAACAGCACCGCGATGGCCTCTTCGTCGGTCTGCACTTTGCCGGAAGACACCAGATCGTAGAACTTGCGCATCCTCGGGTTGGGCAGGGCCGTTACGCCGAGGTTGGCAACTGATTTCAGTTTTTTGGGCGTTGCGATATCGGTGAGTTCGCGGAGTTCTTGCATTTTCCTGAAGGAGTAATTTTTTTGGAGGGGTAATTTTTGCACCAAATCTTCAGACCACCAAATTCAGGCGTTGCCAAAAATAAAAAACTCGCTCTGGGGCCAGAAGACCTAGAGCGAGTTTGGGATGTGAACTTAAGCCACATCATAAAAAGAAGAGAATGAGGGGCGTTAGACGCCGGTGATGTCAACGATGATCACGTTTGATGTTGCGTTTTGAATGCAGTAAGCGGAGGCAGACTGGCTGCCGAGGGCGGAAAGACTTTTCATGAAGACCTTGTTTGATTATGATTACAAGGTCAAAAGTCAGGTACGCCACCCGGGGGCTAATGGACAGTCATGTCCCGTTTTTCACAGACGATTTTTGTTGGATCGGTGGTCTGTCTACTTCTCAAAACACTGATTTTCATCGTGTTGAACGAATCAATTTTTTTGAAAGCACTAAAATATCGCAACTTTTCAGGGCGATTTTCGCATCAAAAATATTGAAGACAGCGGGATGAAAGGATTAAATCAGGTACAAGAAAAGAATTTTTTATCGTTTTCCACTTTTGTAAATCTGATTCTGCAAATCTTCCATCGCCATCTCCCACAGGTCTTCGTAGGGAATGATTTCAATTTCATGGGTTTGGTAGGCCACTTCGAGCGGCACGGAATGCAGTTGCTTGTGGAGGGCTTCCGATTTGCGAAGCACCGCTTCCCGGTGAAAGGAAGCAGCGGGGATTTGTAACAACATCTTGATGAAACAACTGCTGCGAAAGGTGTCGCCCTGGGTCAGATAACGGCTGCAATATTTTTCGATGGCCTCAATCCGGTCAATCGCCTGGTGATAATTTTTGTCTGATAGGGAAAAGAGCGTTTGAATCACGAGAATGGGGATGTTCATCCCGCGCTTGTCTTTGGAAAAGGTCGGGATTTCGTTCATGAACTTACCCGGCTTGAATTTGATGGCGCCGTGCGCAGCAGATTTTGACTCGATCTTACCGATCCTGGCAAGGTAGCGGACGTAGGCTTCGTAGATTTTCCACATCTCCTGTATCTGGGCCGGATGCGCCGTGTTCCGGAGAAATGGCGCGACCCGTTCACACACTTCATAGGCCGTCTCGTAGTGGCGGGTGTGGGTGGAAAGCAAAAAATAAGATTCCTGCAACTTGAGCCAGTTGAAGGAGCCTTCTTCAAACAGCGACTGATAATCCTGAATGATAGCCTGGCCGCGTTCGAACTCGCGCAACTGGATATAACACACCACCAACTGGTAGTAAAAGGCTTGCAGTGGCAGGTTGCTGTCAAAGTCCTTTTTCTGGAAGAACGCAATGGCGTCCTCACAGACAGAAGCAGTCGTCAGGTAGTCATTGCGGCTGCTGTGGATGGTGGTCTGGATAAGTCGCCCACAGAGATGGAGGCGAAACGAGTCATTGGTCGCCATGGTCGGCGCTATTTGATCATAGTACACTTGCGCCTTGTCGGCGATCTCGATTTTGGTGGATTTGCTGTTGACAAAATGGCTCACCAAGTGGGTGTACATCTCTTCCGCTTCATTCTCCATCATCCATACCTGCTGGTGGTGGCGATAAGCGTCGCGATACTGGTTGTATTTGTTCTGATCGCCCTGAATGGTGCCGTAGTGCAGCCGCAAAATGCTCAGGATGTTCATCGTGATCTCTGTAAACTCAAAATGCTGAGCGTGTTTGAGCAGGCTTTCGAGCATATCAATGCCGATGAGTTTGGCATTGCGCGTCAGGAGCACCATGATGGCGGCCCATTTGCGATTGCATTCAAAATAGGCTTTATGGCGGGTAGAGAAGCCGGTACTTTTAAATTCCAGCAGAAAGACCGAGTTGATGAGCCGCTCTTTGAGCCGCTCTTTCAAATTCAGGTACTTCGTTCCAGCCGTTTTAGAGCCGTAAAGCAGCAGTGCGGCTTCTTCGTCTGTGATAATCTGACCGGCCGCAATGGCTTCGCAGAGTTGCTCCATCTTGGAATCACGCTCGAACACAATATTCCACAGACCATTGGCCTGGAGTCGCTCGATGTTGATCAGTTTAATAAGTTCAATAAGTTGCCGCATAGCTAATAGTGGTATTTGCGGGTTGGTGTGAGCGCTCCGACGTTTCGGAACGCTCACACCCGCGATATTTAAAGAGAGCAACAATTCATTTTTTAGTTCTTGGTTATTGGTACCGCGTTCCTTATCAGTTTCACAGTTAACTATTATCGTAACTGGTTAGCATAGCCGTAGAGCGGCGAAAGATTTGTAGCGCCTCATCAGGATATATGTTTTGAGGTGCAGCGCACCGAAATGTGTAGGGTCGGTGCGCTGCACCCTCTGAGCACTCCCTTCTTGGTTATTAACCAAGACCAAGAACCAAGAACTAACAACTAAGGACTAAGGACTAAGGACTAAGGACTAAGGACTAAGAAATAAGTCACAACAACCATCAACTATTTCATCTGCAACATCTTGCGCGTGGCGCTGTCGTGCGTCGTTTCCAACTTATACACCAGCATGCCCGACGCACCTTTTAATTTTCCACGTTCCAGCGGGATGTTGTTATAACCTTTGGCAAAATCTCCTTTTTGCGTGAAGATCATACTGCCTGACTCGTCGTAGATGGTCAAGGTAGCGGTGGCTGTTTCCGGCAAGTGGAAGCCGATCACGGTGCGGTTGACGAAGGGGTTGGGCTGGTTCTGATACAGTTCGAAGCCCAAACCGCTGATGGTCATGCCCGTAGGAGAGTTGAAGCGGAGTGCCACACCCTTTTTCGTCATTGCGGCATTCGACATTTCATCATTGCGCTGGTAGGCTTCCGCCCGGGTGATGCGGCTCGATATGCCCAGCATTTCGCTGATGCGGCCTGCTTTGAGCGAGCGGAATTTCACCGTAAACTCGCCACCTTGTTTGCCATCCCAACTCGTAGTCAGGGCTTTTTCAGCCTCCAACACGCCGAAGTTTTCGCTCGCCATCCCTTCACCCGGTGTGACTCCCAACAATTGCAAGTCGTTGTAATTCAGGGTAAACTGGTAGCCGGCAACTGGTTCGGCGGCTTTGAACTTCAAGGTGAATTCCTCGCCTGCTGTGATGCCGTCTCCGTTGGGCAATGCCACGTCGAAGAGCACCACTTCATCCGTGCGGTCTTCCGCGCTGATCAGGCTGTTGGCCATCACAGAGTTGTTCAGGTCGCCAATTTTGATCGCTACAAAATCTTCGTCCATTTTACTGGACAATATCTGTGCCACGGTTTTATTTTCAGGGAGAGGTGTCTTGAACGGGTTGGTCGGATCGGAGAATGAAAACTGTTTGTCTACAAATCGCCACGACGTGTTGTTCGGCAATTCGGTGTAGATGCCGAGGATCAGTTTGCGCAACTCGACGATGTCGAACGTCGTGATGCTTCCGCTGCGGTTGGCATCGGCGGCGATCATTTTGTAGGGGGAACTCAGCGTCTCCAAACCAAGAATATGTTTCGAGATGAGCACCAGGTCATAGGTGGTAACCCCGTTGAGCGGGTTGTCATCCTTGATCGGCGTCATGGTATAATTCGACTGGATCGGAATGGCATTGTTGAACTTGAACAACCCCGTCTTGTCGGTCATACCCAACTGATTGAAGGTCGGCCCCAAGGGATTTTGTCCGGTCACTTCCACGTTGGCCTCTTCCAGTCCGTTTTGCATTTCTGTCTGGAGCGCACCGGCTATGGTGGCGTTGCCGGAGCAGTTGCCGAGGTTGTCCTGAATAATAACATACGTCTCGCAGAAATCAGCGTTGCCGAGCATGTCAATCACCCAGAGTTCGACCGGTTGCGTGCCGATTTCCGCACAGTCAAACGTGACACTGGTCTGCGGGTTGCCGGCTGCGTCGCGCGGGAATCCGGTGGTATTGCCTTGTCCGTCGGGCTGGCCTGATTTGCGGATCCCGAATCGCAGGTTGTCTATGGGCGAGCAGTTGTCGGCTGCAAACAACAGGAAGTCGCTGGCGAACAGGGTAATCCCAGATGGCATTACGTTGGCACTCAGCCCATTGATACACACGACGGTCGGCGGCCTGCAGTCTTTCACGACAAACGTGTATTCGCAGACCTGTTCATTGCCGCATCCGTCGGAGATGATCCACTTGATCTTGTGGGTGCCATGCGGAAGTTCCGGGTTCACAAAATTCGAAGGCGTCTTGTCGGTGTTCCAACGCACCCGAGCGGTTTTCATGACACCGCTGGTGCTGGTTTCGATGGCGAACCGGTATTTCTCGTTGGCCGCCACCTGCCGCTTGTCAAAATTGCGCGCATTGCCACCGCTGAAGTTGGGCGAGTTCGCGTTGCCGTAGTAAACGGTATTGGCTGGCGGCAGGTTGGTACTGCTGACGACCGTCTCCATCGTGCCATCGCCGTCGAGGTCCAGAAACAGGAGGTAACGGATGTCCACATTCGCACCGGAACAGGCATCTGTACCCGTTATATTCAGGTCAACAGCCGCTTCACAAAGGTCATGTATCTGCAATTTGGGATCCCACCAGTAGGTATCGTTCCAAAGTTGCGGGTTGTTCGGCGTGAAATCACAGAATTCGACCGGCGCTTTCGGACATTCGATGGTCGGCTTTTGTGTATCCGCTACTTTAATGATCTGTTTGTAGCGATAACAGTTCGCAGTAGCCGACCAGTATTTACTGTAATCGGTCGCCAGCACATCGCCGGGATTCACTTTCACCACCGTAGCGTTCCAGGGTGCGGGCGTACCGGCTTTGGATACCACGGGGCCGGGCAGGTTGCTGGGATGATTGGCCGTCGCATTCGGGTTCGGATTGGGCACGTCAACACATATCCCATTCGGATTGTAGGTGCACCAGTTGATGATGGTCCAGGTGCGCTCGATTTTAAAACAGGCATCCGGTACCACTGTGTAAACCTCATCTTTGAAAGAAACGCCGATCAATTCACAGTCTTTACCCGAAAAAGTCGGCTCTCCGAAAGGGGTCGTGCCATCGCATACGCTCACTACTTTATCATCCGGGAATCGAATCGAATAGCCGTTTTGATCCGGCAACACGATGACCCGCTGGGTGCACTGGCCGGTTTGTCCATGGCAGTCGAACACGCGGAAGGTTCGGACGATGGTGCCCCGGTTGCAGAGCGAGTCAAACTGGTTGTAATTCACCGTATGCGTCAAGCCCTTTTGCCCCTGATAGTGTTTGCTTGTGTCGAGGCAGCAGTTGTCATATACCAGCGGCCTCCCATAAGCCCAAAGCGAGGGGTCGAAGTTGGTGCAACTCACTGTCACATTGAGCGGCGGATCGCATTGCGGTTTGAGTTTGTCCTGCACATTCACTTTTACCATACATTCATTGTACACCGGTGTACCGTCTGGATAGAGGCTGATGCTGCCGTCGGTATTGAGTTGATACACCCGAAGAATCACCATCTGGGTGGTACCGACTTCGCAGCAGTAAAATTTGATCGAGTCGCTTTCGGTGATCGCAATATCAAACTCGCTCTGGGTCGGCTTGCCCGAACCGCAGTTGGAATCCTTATTCAATCCCAATATACAATCGCTGTAAGGTGCCACCCGGCTTGCTTTGAACAACAGGTTGCCGCAATTGTCGTACGAACCTTTGTTGAGACTGCTGGCACGAAGCCAGGTAATCCCGCCGAATTCGCAGGTGTTGGAATTCGGAAGGTAGCAGTCGTTCGGATCGTCAATGCCCAAAGCCACTACTGTGAATTCAGTGCACGACACCACCGGAGGGGAGAAGTCGCGTACATTCAGTGCGAACGAGCAAGTAGCCGTGTTGCCACAATGGTCGGTGGCTGTGTAGATAGCCAGGTGGCTGCCCACCGGCAAGCAAGGTGTATTCCCCAGAACACCCAGGGTATCTTTGTCTGCGGTGTTGTTGCCGGGGAAAGAAGTCAGGTTGCCGTTGACAACGATAATGTTGGTAGTATCCAGTGTGTAAGGATCCACCACAAAAATAGTCGCAGCGATGCCGATGGTCCGTGAGCACAGGTCTTCCACCAGAACGTCCGGCAGGTTGACCGTTCCGCAACAAGAGAATGGATCGGTGCTGACCGTCACGTTGGCCGGGCAACTGATGGCCGGCCCTACTCTGTCGCGTACTTGTATCACCTGGGTATGGCTCAATACCTGACCCGTACAGCCATCCACAAAATCCCAGCGCCGATTGATGGTGTAAGAGCCGTCGCATACCCAGATGGGCGTGTCGTGCGGTTCTGCCACAAAATTGCAGTTCTGAGTAGATGGAACGCCAAATATGTAAGGATAACCTTGCATGCCCTGCTGCTCGATCCATTGCGGAGTCGGATACACGCCATTGCAGTTGAAAGCAGGCTCGTCTATATCATTGTAATTGAGCGCCTGTATCACATCGTCAATGGTCGGGCGCAATTGCTTGATCACCTGGATGCAGGTGGACGTATTGCCGCTCGCATCGCGGGCCAGCCAGCGGCGGTTGATGGTGGCGGAAAACCCGCTGGCGCAGTTTTCAGGCGTAGTGGTTTCTGTGTACGAGAGCGTCACATCGCTGCAAGCGTCCATGAGGCCAGCCGGTACGCGGTAGCTGTTGTTGCCCAGCGACACGATGGGCGGCGCAGTCAACCCGTTGGGGAAACCAGCGGAATAAACGCCCGTCATATTGATGTACAGTTCAGCCAGTTCAATGCTGCATACGTTGCCGCCCGCATCCACATCAGAGATGCGGATTTTCCATACGCCGTTGGCATTTTGGTTGTCAAAACTGCTCAGACTTCCGATGCCGAGCGGAATCGTGGTGCGTTTATCCGTGGTATAATCAACACATTGGTTGTTGATGCCGCCTTCATCGTCGAATCGCACCAGAAAGGGCAGGTTGCCGCAGCCGCCGAACTCATTCCAGAGGGTCACCACCGTGCCGGAGGGACTTTCTACCTGTATTCTAAGGTTGAAAGCGAATGGGTCGCCTGTGATTCTAAAGCGGCAGTCCACATCGTTCACCTTCGTACCGGCTGGCGCCAAAACGGGGATGTTGAACGTGCGGGTCTGGTTGTCCACTACATTGAGTGGAAGACCCGTAGCGGGAAATTTTTGTGTCACAGCCACCTCTTTCTTAAAGGTGGGGTCGGTAGGGAAACTGCACGGGACGTAGCTGGGAGCGGAAGTGCAATCCAGTTTCGGTGCCAGATTATCCTGCACCACAATGTTGCCCTGACATTTGTTACCCGTATCAGGATCGGTTACCCGCACGGCATATGTTTTGCCGATGTCGGCTGCCGTTAATACCGCAGGCACCCAGGGTCCATTATTGAACGGCGGTATTTTATCCAGTTCTACGATGTACTTGTCATAACATTTATACGGTCCGCCTTCCAGTACCTGGTCGGCGCCGATAGTCGTCATGCAATTCTCCCCCAGTGCGATAAATACCAGGTCATTGCAAACCAACGACAGGATCGGGTTTGGAAATTCTTTTACGGTCACGGTAAACGAACACGCTGCCGTGTTGCCCATGGCATCAGAAGCCGTGAAGATGTTGGTGGTGGTGCCGATCGGGAAAGCGGCGCCCGAAGGGAGGCCGGCTGTCTGTACGGGAATACCCGGCACAGAAGTAGCGTATTTCACATAACCGTTGTAAGCGCGGCTCTGGTTGGTCAAGCCGAATGGATAGGCCACACCGCCGCCCGGGTTAGAGGCTACCCGCAGGGTACCGTCATCGAATTGGCGATTCACACCCGCGCCATTGCCTGTATAGTTCACCGGCGCGCCGGTTTTACTGGTCACATAAATCCCTTTTGTCTGGCCCGGCGCCAGCGTGATGTTGAATCCACCCACCGGCGTACCCATGCCCGGGGTGATAGAAGTCACCGTAGCACCGCCTGCCAGGGTCCAGGCAGCCGGGTTGTTCTGGTTGCCTACCCAGGTGGAAGCGACCGTCGTGAAATACACTTCCATCTGCCAAGTGCCCATGTCGAGGGAAGGACCAAACTCTGTCAAAGTGATCGGAGAGAATCCCAGGTTGCTGACATTGAACATGATACCCGCCTGACCATTGTCGAAGTCAATTGGATGCGACACGCTGCTGCTGTGGTTAAACATGCAGTTGTCCGTAAGCGACACCGTGTAGTTGTAAGAGGCCGTGCATTCGCCTGCAACCAGGTTGAGCGTTACGTTTGGCTGGCAACTGATGGTGGGTGCCGTATTATCTGACACCGTGATGTTTTGTGTTGCTGAAGAGAACACGACGTTGCCACAAGGGTCTATGAGTTCCCATAAGACGACGTTCTGACCTTTCGGAACCGGAATGGTGGTGAACCCGATGTCGGTCACGACCACTGGCGCACCGCCATTCATCCGGTATTGGAGCTGAAAGGAAGCATTGCAACCGCCGGGCGTGAAGGTCGGAAGCGGTGTAGTTACGTTGATGAAACAAGAATTAGAGGCTGGCCCTGTGTTGGTGGAAACATTCGGCGGCGCCGTCATGACACAATTGCCTTTTGGCACCTGTACCACTACGGCTGCCCATCCTGCCGTGGTGTTGGTGGCATCGGAGAGGAACTGGAAGGTCAGCGCTTCTTCGGGGTTGCTGCCGACTGCGGCAGTACCGGTATTGGCGCGGACAAGGCCCGGGCTGATGGCCTGCCAGTTGCCTGCGGGAAAACCGCTGTTGGTAGCCCCTTCAGGCCCAACAATCTGGTTGATGCCGACGGTGTTGCTATTGAAAATATACAGCGCATCCCAACCTGCTTCCAGACTGAAAGCGAGAAAGGCCACCTGTACACGGTGTGTTGTCGAATTGGAGGGTGCAAACGTCACAGTGGCGTTCGCATTTAAGTTGTAGTTACCTACGGGACCGCCGCTGTCGTAAAAATTAAACGAACAGTTGGACGGAGCGGCAATTGTGAAAGGGCTACCAGCGGTAACGCCGGTTGCAGCCATATTCACATTGGTCTGGGCGCTTGCGACAGCGCTCACCCAAACAGCAAATAAAGCAAAGATGTATCGAAGATTAAAGTTGCTCTTTTTCATGAAGGACTAAATTTGTGCGAGATAAGATCTCAAGTTCAGCGTAAGTTTTTGTCTGTCTTGAGGGGCAGGATCGGGGATGGGGAGTTACAAGGATGTTGTAGGAGTTGGATATCCCGCGGGCTGAAAGCGAATGTTGAATGCTTCAATTGCTGAGCATCACCTTTACCTCATCGTACAATGCCCTGAGTATCAGTTTGGAAGTAAAAGAGACTTCCTTGGAACCACCCAGCGTGGCAGCATCGGCCTGTGCGGCTTCCAGTGCTTCCGGCACCTTTTTATCGGCTTTCAACTCGCGGATGATGCCTTTGTAATAGGCTACCCGACGCAGTGCATTATCGTACGGCTGTGTACCTTCCATGAGGCCGGGCAGCTGGTCGCTTACCGTCTCGATGTGGTCTTCCAGCAAAGAGATGGCAGTGCCGGGCGATACCCAACTGGCATTTTGTTGCGCTTGTGTTTGCAAGGGTTGCGCACTGATGCGGGGCATCGCCACAGTAAGGCAAGTCAGCAGCAGAAAGGCCTGCGGATACCAGCAGAACCGTCGTTTTTGGCTTGTTTTTGTCATTGTTTCGAACTTTATGGATGAATGAATGAATGATTACATATCACTAAAAGTCACCCGGTAATACCCTGCTCCTTCCTCGATGGGGTATTTTCCAGACTCCAGTCTTTTAATGCGAAGCCCCAGAAATGCGATCAGATTGCTTGGCAATGCGCACGGTTCTCGTAGTTCGAGGACTTCTTTCATCAGGTGGTTTCTCAGCAGGTTGACACATAGCAATTCGCGGAAAAACACCACCGATACCGCCCGTCCACCGTTCTGGCTGATGAAAATGCCAGTCGTAGCCTGGCAATCCCGGTAGGGCGTAAGGGTGGTCGGAGTTTGTTTGGCTGAGATTTTGCAGACTCCGGTTCCGCGGCAGTCGGCGCTCGGCGATCCGAAAATCACGTCGCAGCTCATGCGTTTTTGTTCTTGCAGCGTCCGCTGCGGAAAAAGTTTCTCAAAAAGGTGGACTGGCGGTTTTCCCAAACCCGGCACAGTCGGTTGCATGTTTTGACTCATATAATTGTTATTTGTTGGTTACCTGGTGATCTTAATCAGTGTTTGCTGACAGCCTGATTCATGCGCCGATCAGATCAAGGCCCGTGATATTGGATGCGCCAAACGGTGCAGAAAATGTGGTGGAAGCGGTGGCGATGTGGGCGGAAGTATTGATCTGTTTCATGACTGCGAACTGTTTTTGTTGTTCCTTATGCAGTCAAAGGTGAGGTGGCCTGTATCCCTGTGGAAGGACAGAAAGCAGCCCTCTATCGCCCAGTTGTTTCGAAGCACTACTTTAAAAATAAAAACATTAGTTGCTGATTTACAGCAACTTACAACAATTTTACAGAACCATAATTTTGGAAACCATCACTTTAAAAACAGGTGTAGCAGCCTGTTTCGAGTCCTTCAGAAGGGCGTTTTCAGATAAATAACCGGGGAATATTGGGCGGGGCAACACAGGCTGCACTTCCAACATTTCATACACACACGGTACTTTCGCCCAACGCGATTCAATTAGATCGCCTGAACACTCGTATGCAAAGCCTTCTTCAATGGGACACGGCACTGTTTCATTTTATCAACGACAGCCTGAGCAACCGGCTCTTCGATGCCCTACTTCCCTGGTGCCGCGAAAAATGGTTTTGGGCGCCCGTCTACCTGTTCGTAGGGGCGTTTACGTGGACTCACTTCGGCCGGCGCGGGGGATGGGTCATACTGGGCCTGGTGCTTTGTGTATTCCTGGCCGATACGGTGAGCAGCCAACTCATCAAAAAAAACGTGCAACGCATCCGACCCTGCAACGACCCTGCCCTATCGGCAACGGTGCGGCTTCGCACCGACTGCGGGAGCGGGTATAGTTTCACCTCCTCCCATGCTACCAATCATTTTGCAGTGGCGGTGTTCCTGATCGGGATATTCGGCGGGATGGCGCGTTGGGTGCGCCCGGCGGCCCTTGGTTGGGCCGCTCTCATCGCCTTTTCGCAGGTATACGTAGGCGTACATTATCCCGGCGATGTGATCTGCGGGGCGCT
>Ga0163147_10003771_pt1 | contig 19882 bp, 14 predicted proteins | sample OliLakLV19MP6G1_FD_148597 | JGI IMG/M metagenome (GOLD analysis project Ga0163147, IMG submission 148597) | Freshwater microbial mat bacterial communities from Lake Vanda, McMurdo Dry Valleys, Antarctica- Oligotrophic Lake LV.19.MP6.G1 | ecosystem: Environmental > Aquatic > Freshwater > Lake >...
GTTCCAGCTGAGGTATGTGCGGATGAACGCGCCGGGGGCGGCGCCGGGGTGGGCGGCGTCGCGGGATGTGTTCTATCGGTCGGATGCGTATGACGGGGCGGTGGCTGCAATCGGCGGGGGGGTTGAGGGCAAGGACGCCGGGGAGTTTGCGGCGCTGGATGACCTGCCGTATGTATTTGGCGGGCAGGATGTCTCGACGCCGACGCACGAGGCGCTGGCGCGGTATCAGGAGGCGGGGTTCCTGCACGACTACACGCTGAACGACCTTGCGAATCTGTATCACGAGGAGGGGATCACGTTCACGCGGGAGGACCAGGCGGGGATGTCGGCGCGACATGTGCTGGAGGGCGGGGCGTCGCTGGTCGCGCCGCTGGCGGGGACGGCGGGGTTCGCGAGGCTGTTCCAGGCGCCGCGGTCGGCGTTCCGGCCGAGGTCGGAGGCGCTGCGCGAGGCGGCGCGGGTGGAGCGGGAGAGGCTCAGGGAGATGGGGTTGGTGGAGCCATGAGCCACTGGCCTTGGAGCGGATTCGGATCATCACAAATGGAGGTTTTGCAATGAGCGTTGGCAGCATCCACATGTTCGCGTTGGTCAGCCTGGCTTCGGCGGCTCTGGTGGGGTGCAATCAGGCGCCGGCGTATCGGCCGCCTCCGGGCTCGCTCGAGGAGCCGCTGCCGCAGAATCAGTACCCGAACATCAACGTGCATCAGCCGCTGACGCCGTGGATCATGGTGAGCGATCCGATCGTGACGCGGGACTCGATCGGGACGCTGCGGGTGGAGGTGCCGATCCGGGCGATCACGCGGAGCGAGGACATGAACGTGCAGTATCGGTTCCAGTTCCTGGACGAGATGGGTCGGCTTCTGCAGCCCGAGCCGGCGTGGCAGTACATCCGGATGGAGGCGCAGATCCAGGTGTTCATCCAGGCGAACGCGATGGACAACCGTGCGTTGGACTGGCGGCTGGAGATCAAGCCGGCTCGTTAGGAGTTCACCGCAGACACACAGGGGCACGGAGCAAGGGCATGAGATTGGGGTGCCACAGACTCATACGGATCGCCGTCGCGACGCGGGCGTGCCACCGATCGTGGCTCCGCACGATCGGCGCGGATTGACCGGTTGGGACCGAGGCACCGATCGCTCAAAGCAGCGATCGGTGGCACGACGACGCCCGGGTTCCATCACGAGTTCGTACCAAGCCGGCTTTGCGGCTGTAGTCGGCGCGAGAGTGCGGCGGCGCAGGCTTGTCTCTGCGCATCCGGCTGATCGGCACCAACTCACCCTGCGGAGCCGGGGTGAGTCGGTGGCACGGGCGGCGCTATTCTGCTACACCACGCGGATGAGCAGCGCACTTGATCGTCGGACGTTTCTCGGGGCGGCGGCGGGAACGGTGGCGGGTTTGGGCGTGGGGATGCCCGCGTCGGCGGCGGCGCGCGCCAGCGAGCGCGGGGCCGCGGCGTTCAAGCTCGCGTATGCGCCGCACTTCGGGATGTTCCAGAACTCCGCGGGCGGGGGGGACCCGGTGCGCGAGCTGCACTTCATGGCCGAGCAGGGGTTCACGGCCCTTGAGGACAACGGGATGGCGGGGCGGCCCGTCGAGCAGCAGGAGCTGATCGCGCGGGTGATGGGCGAGTTGAGCGTGCGGATGGGCGTGTTCGTGGTGAACATGGGGACGGCCTGGGCTCCCACGCTGTCGACCGGCAAGCAGGATGCGCGGGACAAGTTCCTGGAGGAGTGCCGTGCGGCGGTGGACGTGGCCACACGGGTGAACGCGACGTGGATGACGGTCGTGCCTGGGACGCTGGACGGTCGGCTGGAGATGGATTACCAGAATGCGAATGTGATCGATGCGCTGCGGCGTGGGGCCGAGATCTTTGAGCCGCACGGGCTGGTGATGGTGCTCGAGGCGCTCAACCACCGGCGGGACCATCCGGGCATGTTCCTGAGCCGGACGAGCCAGGCGCACATGATCTGCCGGGCGGTGAACAGCCCGGCGTGCAAGATCTTGTTCGATGCGTACCACCAGCAGATCACGGAGGGGAACCTGATCCCGAATCTCGATCTGGCGTGGAGCGAGATCGCGTATGTGCAGGTGGGGGACAATCCGGGGCGGTGTGAGCCGGGGACGGGTGAGATCAACTACCGCAACGTGTTCCGCCACCTGCACGGCAAGGGGTTCACGGGGATTGTCGGGATGGAGCACGGCAACAGCGGTGGCGGGGTTGAGGGGGAGCGGGCGGTGGTCGAGGCATATCGGGAGGCGGATGCGTTCTGAGCGGGATGACGGCCGCGGGTTTCATTGTTCAACGCGAAGGTCGCGCAGCGAGGAGTTCGACAGGGTTGCGAGCGGGGGCGGGGCGCGAGCGTCGAGTGAGAAAGAACCCACCGGCGGATCGCGAGGGGCGCGCGATGACCTTCGCAGTTCCCTGCGGCGGGCCCGCTCTGCTTCGAGTTCGCCTCAGATGTTCCAACCCATTCCCGACCCCGCTTGGCGGCCTTGGCTGCCTTCGCGTGCTTTGCGTTGGGAAAGAATGCCCTGCGTCTCGAGTGTTCTCACATCGCCGAGCCGAGGCCCATCATGCGGCGCCACGCGCTGACCTGGCCCAGGTGGACCATGGTGTGTCCCATGAAGTAGAAGGTTGTGAGGGCGGCCATGGTGGGCATGAAGGTGCGGGATTTTTCCAGGGCCGGGGGCTTGGCCAGATCGGCGTCGGTCATTTCCGCCAACGCCTTGAAGGCCTCGAGATGGACGCGCTTGAAGTTGGCGACGACCTCTTCGAGGGGTGGGTAGATCGTGCCCTGGGGGTCGTCCTTGCACTCGACGCCAGCGTTGAAGGCGTCGGTGTAGCGTTGGGGCATGAGCAGGGGCTTGAAGTCGCGCCCGGCGTTCTCGAGGAACTTGGCGGGGTAGAGGCAGAGGTGCCCGAAGACGAAGGTCGCGTGGTTGGAGACGATGGGTTTGCCGGCGGGTGCCGCGAAGCGGGCGGCCATGGCGGGGGTGACGCCCTTGAGCATGCCCTCGCCGTAGCTGAGGGCGCGGGTGGAGGCGTCGATGATGGCGCGTGCGGTGAGGCTCATGGGGTCTCTCCTTAGTCTGAGGAATGGTATGGCCTTTGCACCAGGGGAGCGGCACGCGCGAGCGGGTGGGTGGTGGTGGTGCGCCGTGGGATGCACGCCCCCCACCCTGCCCTCCCCCCATTGCCCAAGGCGGTAATCGGGGGAGGGTGGTGACTTGAGTTGCGGGGTTGTTGCGCGGCGGTTGCAGGCTCCGGCGGGCCGTTTATTCCGGCTGGGCAGCAGAGAGAATCCCAAGTGGGTGGCTTCGGCGGGTCCGTATTCGATCTTTGGGGAGTCGGGTGAGCGGGTCGGTGCTTGCCAGTTGGTGACGGAGCACATCTCAATGCGGAGCCAAGACGTGAGCCGGATCAATCTGCCCAGCGTGATCTACGCCCCGATCCTCCGTGAGATCGACCCACCGCCAGCCAGAGCGTTGGTGCGGCATGGGGCTCGGGCGGAGAGGAATGCCAAGCGGGCCAGGCGGACCGGGCGGCGGGCTCCGCTGCCGCGTCGGTAGACGCGATCGGGTCGAGTTGATGCAGTCGGTGATGCGAGAACCACCCCGCGAGGGGCCGAGCGCTGTCGTGCGCCGCGGCCTCTCTGGTCCGCGAAAGCGGACACCCTCCCTCGCCCCGGGTTCCGAGCCTTCCTCGGACCCGGGGCATTTGGAAGTGACGAAGAGACGAAGTGACGGAGCGACCAAGCGACGAAGAGTGGGCCGCGGGTTTGGCGGTGTTGGTCAATGGGTTCGCGTGTAGACGGTTCGCAACGCGGGCCCCGCGGTGCCGTCGGGCAGGAGCGCGGTGAGGGTGATCCAGAACTCGTCGACGGATGGGGTGGTCATCGTGACCAGGAAGCGCTCGTTCTGCTGGTCCGCGGAGGCGTACTGGGCCTGGAGCGAGACGATGCGCCCGTCATCTTGCGAGGTGCCCCGCATGCGCATCGTCGCGGTCGAGCCGGTGTAGAGCCAGGTCGACTCGTAGACGCTGGCGGCGTTGTTGTAGCCGATGATCTTCATGGACGTGAAGGCCTCGCCCATCATTGTGCCCGACTCGTGGATCGCGATGAATCGGCCTTCCATGATCGACTCGACGCGCGCGGAGCCGGGCTCGGAGGCCGGCGGCTGCTCGTCCGGGGCTGTTGCCTCGTCGGCGTCTGGCACGGTGAAGGTCGTGGTGGACGTCCACACGCCGACGAGCGAGGCCAGGGCCTGGTGGGGCGGGCCGGGCAGGTCCTGGACCGGCTCGGTCGGCGGTTCGGGAGTCTGGCTGTCAGGCTGGGCGAAGCACCAGCCCGAGATGGCGGCCAAGCCCATCGCGGCGCAGGCGAGGGCGACGTGAAGCGGCCGTGGGGTGGACATTGTGAACTCCGTGTTGGGTGGCGCGGCGTGCGGCCAGCGGCTTGCGGTTGTCTGGAGCGAGGGCGATGCCCGGGTGGTCAGGGAGCCGCGGGGGTGATGGGTGCTGCGACGGGCGACGGGGCCGTGGGCTTGGCGGGGGTCACGACTTTCAGGCCGATGATGCCCCCGGCGACAAGGGCGAGGAAGGCGATCTGGGGGATGGTCAGTCTCTCGCCCATGAACGTGGCGCTGACGAGGGCGGCCCCGACGGCACCGATGCCGACCCACACGGCGTAGGCGACGCCGGTGGGCAGGGTGATCATGGCGCGGGCGAGCAGGAAGAACGATCCGAGCATGGCGACGATGGTGAGGATGCTGGGCCAAAGGGCGGTGAAGCCGTTGGTACGTTTGAGCGAGACGGCCCAGACGACTTCGAGCAGGCCGGCGATGAGCAGGAGGATCCAGGCGGTCATGCGGGGATCGTTGGCGGGGACAAGGAGTGAGCACAGAGGCACAGGGCCACAGCCTTGGGCAGAGAGCGGAGAGGGCTGGGGATTGGTCGCACCGGGATGATGTTGGGCGGGAGTGGCACACTTGCCGAGGGTTGCGGGGCCGGAGGCTCCTTCCCCTGTCGCCGAATCGTCGCCTTTGATAGGCGATGGACATCCATGACCTTTACGAGTTGTGCGTGCAGTCGCCGGGGCATCTGGCGCCGATGCTGCGGGCGATCCATGGGGGGAGTCCGGCGGTGCTTGGGGAGGATTTTTCGGGGACTGGGGCGTTGTGCCGGGTGTGGGCGGACGGGGGGCCGAGCGCGAGGGCGATCGCGGTGGATCGCGACCCGGCGGTGCTGGAGCGGGCGCGGCACGGGCGGGTGGCGACGGTGGCGGTGGATGTGCGCGACGCGGGTCGGCTGCGGGGGTTGAAGGCGGACGTGGTGTTTGCGGGAAACTTCTCGATCGGGTATCTGCACACGCGGGGCGAGCTGCTGGCCTATCTGCGGGTGGCGAGGGAGCGGGTCGGTGACCGGGGCGTGTTTGTCTGCGATACCTACGGGGGCGCTTCGGCGTTTGTGCCTGGGGTTGTGGAGCGGGCGCACCGGGTGCCGGCGGGGCGGTATCCGGGGGTGGCGGATGGATCGCGGGTGCTGTACTCGTGGGAGCAGCGGGAGGCGGACCCCCTAACGGGGCGAGTGAGGGACGTGCTGCACTTCCGGCTGGAGTCGCCGGGGAAGGACGGCCCGGAGATCGTGGGGGAGTGGCCCGAGGCGTTCGTGTATGAGTGGAGGCTGTGGTCGGTGCCGGAACTGCGGGAGGCGATGCTGGAGGCGGGGTTCGCGAGCACGGAGGTGTACAGCACGATGCCGGACGCGGTGGATGATGAGGGCGTGGCGTATGTGGAGCCGGTGAGCGGCGCGGAGGTGGGGGAGTCGTTTATTGTGCTGGTGGCGGGGAGAACCCGCACGCGGGCGTGAGCACGCGAGTTCTCCGGGTGCGTGTCTCGTGGGAGTTGGCGAGCGGCGGTTCGTGCGGGGGCTTGCGCACCCCGCCTTGTTGTGCGCCCGCGGCGTGCGGACGCCGCGGGCGGGGTTCATGCCGGCATGGAGCCCTGGACGGGGCGATCCTCGCGTGCGGCGGGGTTCATGGGGGCGGTGAAGACGAGTTCGTCGTCGGTGGGGTTGAAGCGCGAGCCGTAGAGCTTGAGGCGCTTGTTGGGGTTGTACTTCGGGAGCCAGGGCTGGATACCCATGACGGCCGCGAACAGGGCGAGGTTGACCGCGAGCATGGGGCCCCAGGAATCGAGGCGGAAATAGACCATGACCGCTGTGACGACGAGCAGCAGGATGGAGAGCGGGATGATCGCCTGCCACCCCATCATCATGACCTGGTCGTAGCGCAGGCGGGGGAGCGTCCAGCGCAGCACGATCATGAAGTTGACCAGGATGAGGACCTTGCCGAAGTAGACGGTGAACTTGGCGAGCGGTGCCCACCACATGGTGTCCTCGGGCTGCAACCCCGGAATGCCCGGCAGGTGGTACCCGCCCAGGAACAGCAGCGTGAAGAACGCGCAGCTGGTCAGCATGTGGCAGTACTCGGCCAGGAAGAAGAGCGCGAAACGCATGGAGGAGTATTCGGTGTGGTACCCGCCGACGAGTTCCTGCTCGGCCTCGGCGTTGTCGAAGGGCGCGCGGTTGGCCTCGGCCAGGATCGAGATGAAGAACACGACGGCCGCGATGGGCTGGACGATGATGAGCCAGCCGCCGTTGACCTGGTGCTGGATGATGTCGGTGGGCAGCAGGGAGCCGACCAGCAGGAGGACGCAGAGGAGGCTGGTGCCCAGGGGGATCTCGTAGGAGAGCATCTGGGCGGTGGCGCGGAGGCCGCCGAGGAAGGAGTACTTGGAGTTGGAGGCCCACCCGCCGAGGGTGACGCCGTAGACGCCCAGAGCGGCCACCGCGAGCAGGTATACCACGCCGATGTTGATGGGAGCGCCCGAGACTTCGACGGGCACGCCGCCCACGGTGCCCAGGAGGGGGAGCTCGAACTCGGGCATGTCCCAGGTGCCGCCCCAGGGGATGACGGCGAAGCCGATGAGTGCGGGGATGACGATGGCCATGGGGGCGATGGTGAAGAGCCACTTGTCGACGTGGTCGGGGGCGTAGTCCTCTTTGAGGAGGAACTTCATGCCGTCGGCGAGCGACTGGCCCAGACCCCACATGCCCTTGAGGGGGGCGAGGATGGGCAGGCCGAAGTCGAAGCCGACGCGGTTGGGGCCGATGCGGTCCTGGATGTAGGCGGAGATCTTGCGTTCGAGGTAGATGAGGTAGGCGGCGGCGATAAGGAAGACGTGGACCACGATCGCGAAGACCGTGACGCTGACGAGCAGCTGCGAGACGTTCAGTGTGGCCAGCAGTGGCATAGGGCGGGAGTGTAGGGCATGGAGGGTGGGGCGTGCGGGCGGGTGGATGCGGATGTAGAATGTGCTGATGCCGCGTTCGCTCCTGAAGATTCGTCTGACGCTCACGCCCGACGAGGACCGTGGGTTTGTCGCGACGTCGCCCGATCTTCCCGAGTTGGTGACAGACGGTGAGACAGCCCAGGAGGCACCGGCCAACGTCCGAGACGCGTTGGAGGAGGTTCGGGAGTTGTACGAAGACTTGCGAAAGCCGTGGCCCGCGTCTACGGCGGTCGCGCCCGGGATCGGGCCTGTGCAGCGTGAGGCGTTGATCGACGCGGCGTGACTCTGCGCCGTGCAGTTCTTGTTCAGTTTGACCTGAGAAACCTGTCGGCTGGTACGTTGGCCCGGCGTGGCGAGAAGCCGCGCGGCGGAGTCACCGATCCCACATCGCGAGGTCGCCGGGAAGCTCACCGGCTTGGGATGCGTTGAACCGCCGCGTTGGGGTTGGAGGCAGCCATCGCAAGTGGTTCAATCCATCGACGAATCTGGCGACCGTCATTCCGGATCACGGGCCGAAGGCCCTCAAGACTGGCACGGTGCGTGGGGTGGTCAAGCAACTCGGGATCGATTGGGACCGCTTTGACCGCGGGGAGTAAGGCTGTGTCGTGGCCGAAGCGCCGATGCGGTCGGCGGCGGTCACCGCCAGGTGGGAGTGTGCAGGTGAGTCAGGGGAGAGATCGCTTCCCGCGCGCGAAATGGGTCTTGGCCGTTAGGGGCCGCTACAATGGGGCTGCCCCGCTCTGTCGGGGCGTCGTGGGCACCCTCTGATTCGCTGGAGCGGATGGCGGGTGTCATGCGGCGACGGCGTGGCCGCCCGAGGGCGGCCAGAAGCCCGGATGGTTGTGTGATCCGAGCCTGCGCACCGTCGCCCCGCGGCCCGCCGCCTTCGGGCGAGAACTGGCCGTGATGATCGGGAGTCGGCCATTTGGCCGTCCCCGCCGCCCGCGCCGTTTGCGGCGCGAGTCCGTGTCCAGAGACCGCCAATGCCAGAGACCACTGATTCGTCCGCTTCGTTCGGGATTGACAGCAGCATGAACCATGAGGAGACGCCCGGCGAGGGCGGAGCCTCGATGCCTCACGGGCCTGCGGCGGGGCAGCCCGCCCCGGACGCCGGCGGTGGCGAGGGTGGTGAGGGCGGCGAGGGCGGGGGAGTCAAGAAGAAGCGGCGTCGTCGTCGTCGTCGGGGCGGGGTGAAGAAGGCGGGCGACGCGGCGGGTGAAGTGGCAGAGGGCGACGGCGCCGCTGAGTCGGGCGACGCGGTCGAGGGTGAGGAGAATGCCGAAGGCGACGCGGAGGTTGCGGCGCCGAAGCCCGCGCCCAAGGTCGCCCCGAAGCCCGCCCCGAAGCCCGCGCCGAGGTCCGAGCCGAAGAGGGACTCGAAGCCCAGCCCGCCGGCGCGGGGGCACCAGGCGCACGATGATGATGGCGACGACTTCGACCCGGCCCAGGCGTATGCGGACCCGGACGCGGCGCCGGACCCGAAGGCCGACGAACGGGACAACCTGCCGCCGGTGGAGCACCTGCCGCTGAACCCCGAAACGTTCGCGACCAACATGACGTTCGACCAGCTCGGGCTGCATCCGGCGATCGCGCGGGGCGTGGCGGACCTGGGGTTCCGGCATCCGACGCACATCCAGGCGACGCTGATCCCGATCTTCCTGAACGGGCGCGACATCCTGGGGCAGGCCAAGACCGGCACGGGCAAGACGGCGGCGTTCGCGCTGCCATTGCTGCACATGGTCGAGCGCGGCGTGTGGGGGCAGGCGCTGATCCTGGCCCCGACGCGCGAGCTGGCGATCCAGATCCACTCGGAGTTCGTGAAGCTGGGCAAGCACATGCCGGTGCGGGCGGTGCCGATCTATGGCGGCCAGCCGATCCGGACACAGGCGCTCAAGCTCGAGAAGGGGTGCGAGATCATCGTCGGCACGCCCGGACGCCTGATGGACATGATCGAGCGGCGCCTGATCGACCCCAAGGCCGTGCGGTTCGCGGTGCTCGACGAGGTCGATCGGATGCTCGACATCGGATTCCGCGAGGATATCCGGCGCATCCTGAAGATGACCTCGAGCGACCGCCAGACGGTGATGGTGTCGGCGACGATCCGGTCGGACATCGAGGACCTGGCGCGGCGCTACATGCGCGATCCCGAGAAGCTGGTGACGACCGCGGGCGCGCTGACGGTTGACCTGGTGGCCCAGCACTACCTGAGCGTCGAGCCCTGGGACAAGCGGCGCCTGCTGCACCACCTGCTCACGCACGAGGAGCCCGCGCTCACGCTGATCTTCTGCCGCCTCAAGAAGACGGTGGACGATCTGGCGTATCACCTGAACAAGCACGGGATCGAGGCGCACGCGATGCACGGGGACATGAGCCAGTCCAAGCGCAACTCGACGATGCGGCAGCTGCGGGCGGGCGACCTGGCGGTGCTCATCGCCAGCGATCTTGCGAGCCGCGGCATCGACGTCGAGGGCATCACCCATGTGATCAACTACGACCTGCCCGAGGACCCGGACCTGTATGTGCACCGGATCGGGCGCACGGCCCGGGCCGGGCGCGACGGGGTGGCGTGGGCGTTTGTGACCCCTCGTCAGGGCAAGCTGCTGTCGCAGATCGAGGACCTGATCAACGCGCAGATCCCGAAGATGGACTACCCCGACTTCGAGGCCTCGCCCCGCCCCGAGGGGTTCCGCGAGGAGGCGATGGGCGGGCGGCCCGTGTACGAGGTGCAGAACGTGGGCGAGAAGCCGCGGAATCGGTACGCGGAGATCGAGCGGCCCGACCTGCCCAAGGCCAAGGAGACGGCCGTGGACATGGCCAAGTTCCCGGGCGGGATCGTGCCGACCAAGATGCCGCCGAACCGGATGCGGGGGAAGATGAAGTCGGGGCGGTAATCGGCGCCCCGTGCGTGGGCACCCGAGGGTTCCGGTGTTTCAACGGTGAGCGCGTGGCGAAATGAGGCGGGCGGCGCGAGCCCCCGCACCAAGGCGCCGTTGCGCCCAGACTCGTTGCCACGAACCTTCCGGCGCAGGCGAAGCCTCGATCGAGGAGCAACGCGACGACCGTTCGGCGGTTCGCGCACCCCGCCTCGTGGCGACCAGGCTCGCACGCGTCAACTCGCGTGTTCACGCACGCGGCTCGGTTTTCTTCATGATGAACAGGTAGTTGAACCCGCGGAGGAAGAAGTTCTGTTCTTCGGCGGCCTTGTGCCAGTTGCCGCGGGCGAGTTTCTGGTTGTGGCGGACCACGGCGATGATGTCGATGGGCTCGAAGTAATCGCGCAGGATCGAGAAGAGCTCGAAGCCGATGGGCATGAACTGGCCGCCGCCCGCGCCCGGCTCGCCGCGGCGTTTCTTCCAGGAGTCCGAGACGTAGAGGGCGAGGTAGCGCCGGTTCTTCAGGACGCGGTGGCACTCGGCGATGACCTCTTCCATGGCGTCGTAGTACTCGGCTCCGGTGCGTTCGGGCGTGGCGGGGTCGTCGCGGTCGTCATCGCCCGCTGAGTTCAGGCGGGCGGTGTGGTCCGCGCGGTCGGTGGCTCCACCCGACTCGTCGTGGCGAGCGCTTGGACCTGAATCGGCCGGCTCCTCGCCGGCGTCGAGTTTGCCGATGCAGCGAGGGTCGTCGGAGTAGTCGATGTGGGTTGAGTAGGGCGGATCGATGAAGACGAAGTCAGCGGTCGAGTCCTCAATCGGCAGTTCGCGGGCGTCGGCGTGCTGGATGTCGGGGCGGCGTGGGGCGAGGTCGAAGCCCAGGCCGCGGCGGCTCAGGTCCTTGCACACGTCGAGCGTCGTGCCCGAGCCGCACATGGGATCGAGGATCAGGTCGTTGTCGCGCGTGTAGCGGGTGAGCACCTGCCAGATGACCCATGACGGCGTGGCACCGGTGTAGTTGGGGTCGCCTTGGAGCGGTGCGTTGGCGGATTCATAGTGCTGGCTTGGGTACTCCCAGAGGGTTGTGGTGAAAACCCGCAACGGCGGCTTCTTGAAGCGTCCGCCGTCGGATGCGCGGCGTTGGTCGTGGCTCATGCGGCGGCTCCAACATGGACTCGCGACCGCACGCCCGGGAGGGGGGAAGGGGATGTACCACAGAGGCGCAGAGCGCACAGAGGAGGGCAGGGGAAGAGCCTTCGCGCGCTGAAGCGGAGTACTGGAACGGTGGCAACGTGACGCGAGGAGGAACCGGCGGCGCGCCGGTCCCCCGGGCGGTTCCCAAACTTCGCCAGGTTGCCACTTCGCCACTCTGCCACTTCCGCTGCCTTTCTCTGGTCTGTCCGTGCCCGCTGCGCCTCTGTGGTGATTCGCTGTCTTCATTTGAGCGCGTCGGTGATGGCCGCGATGATCTGGCGCTTGGCCTCCTCGACGCCGACTTTGAGTCGGGCGCCAGCGGCCTGCTTGTGCCCGCCGCCGCCGAATGTGCGGCAGATCTCGTTGACGTCGACCAGTGCCGCGCCGGGCTTGCTGCGAAGGCTGATCTTGGTGATCGGGCCCGCGCCGCCCTCTGGGGGAGCCTCGGTGATGAGTGCGGCCACGCGGACGGACTCGACGGTCTGGGCGAGGTCGAGAAAGCCGCCGGTCTCTCCCGGACTGGCCCGGCACTCCTCGATGTCGCGCATGTAGATGGTCATGATCGAGGCCTGATTGGCAGCGAAGTACTCCATGGAGGACAACGCGCGGGCCAGGATCTTGAGGCGCGACGGCAGCTCGCGCTGCTCGATGAGCGTGTACAGCGCGGGCCCGTCCACGCCCGCTTCGAGCAGGTCGGCGGCCAGTCGATGCACGGCGGCATCCGTGCTGGCGTGCTTGAACCATCCCGTGTCGGTGGCGATGCCCAGGTAGAGGGGCGTGGCGACCTCGACGGGAAGTTGGGCGGGGCCGGTGACGCCCAGCAGTCGCACGCACAGGTCGGCGACGGGTTGGCAGGCGGCGGCGGCTGAGGTCTGAATGATTCGGCGCGTCGCGATGTCCGCGTCGCCGTGGCGGTGGTGGTCGATGATGAGGGTGCGCTCGGCGCGGCCTTCGAGTATCGGCTTGGCGAACTCGACCTGCGACCACGAGCCTGTGTCGGCGACGATGATCGCGTCGGGGTCGCCCCACTCGCCGTCCCGCGGGGGAAGGCTCTCCTGCTCGATCCATCGGACCTTGGTGTCGCCGATGACCTCGCCGGCCCAGCGGGGCTTGGGCCCGTGATAGAGCGGACGGACCATGAGGCTGCCAGCGGGAGCGTTCATGGTGGACAGGCGCAGGGCGCGGGCGAGGGCCAGGGTCGTGCCAGCGGCGTCGCCGTCGATCTTGGTGTGGGTGATGATGAGGACTTTGCGTTTGTCGCGGAGGAAGTCGGCGGCCTGGTCGGGGGTCAGGGTGGAGTGCCAGGTGTTGGCAGGGGCCGTCCCCGTGGGGGTCATGGACATGTGGCGGCCTCCTTGCCATTGGTGCGTTCGTTTGGGTGGCGTGCTTGCTGACTTGCGCAAGCATGGCTGGACGTGGGTTCGCCCGCGATCGCGGAAGGCGCGGTGCTGACTACCGCGAATCCAGCCGCGCCGATCGCCGGCTCCGGCAGCGTGCCAAACCGCGCGACCGCCTCGCGGGCACGGGCGCAATCGCGTTCGATCTGATCGACGAGCGCTGGAACGCCGTCGAATCGGGATTGATCGCGGAGGTAGGCGATGAGGTCGAGGCTGATCCGCCAGCCGTACTCGGGGAGGCCGGCGATGGCGGGCGAGCCGGGCGTTCGCGGGACGTCGAGCAGGAACGCTTCCAAGGTCCGCGCGGCGGGCGTGCCGGACGCGGTGAACTGCGGCTTGGTGCCGACGCTGACGGCGGCGATGAAGGGACCGATCGCACGTCCTGCGGCGTCGAAGGCGGTCGCGCAGCCTGCGTAGACGCCGTCCGCAGGAAGCATGGACTCGGCGGCGACGTTGGCGGTGGGATAACCCAGCGTGCGGCCCCGGCGGTCGCCGCGGACGACGACACCCTGGATCGCATACGGAGCGCCCAGGACGCGGGCCGCGTCGGCGACGCGCCCGCCCTCGATCAGCCGGCGGGCGATCGTGCTGGAAGCGGTGACGATGCTCTGGTCGCCCAGCGCGACCTCGACGGCGTCGACCACATGAATGGCGAACTGCTCGGCCTCGGGGCGCTCGCGCCCGCGCGTGCGGAGCAGGGCGATGTCGCCCGCGCGCTTGTGGCCGAAACGGAAGTCCGCGCCCTCGACAAACGCGACCGGGTTGTGACGGATCACGAGGCTCGTGATGAAGTCAGCCGGCGACATTTCCAGCAGGGCGGGGGTTGGTTGGAGGCGAACAATCTCGTGGGCCCCGACATTGCTCAGCAGCGCGTCACGCCGGGCATAGGTCGTCAGTCGGGCCGGCTCGGAACCGGGGCGAAGCACGCTGGCGGGATGGGGGTCGAAGACCAGCGCAACAACGCGCGTGGGCTGGCCGGTGCGATCCTGGTGCAGGACGGCGAGGCAGCGTGCGGCTTCGACCAGCGCTCGGTGTCCGAGGTGGACGCCGTCGAAACTGCCGATCGTGATGACGCTGCGGCCAGAGGGGGGCATCGACCAACAATAGCCGAATCGGGCGGGCTGTTCAGTCGTACACTTCTCGCCCGCGCCCCACCGGGCCGATCGGGCCGCCCGACTCCCCGCTGCATACCCCCGAGGACCCTCATGGCCCTGTTCTCGCGCAAGTCCGCCGTCAAGCCCCGACCGACGACCGTGGTTGTTGATGCGCCGACCGGCGGGGCCGGATCGGTCTCGACGGAGGCCCGGGTCCTGGCGCTCGGCTCCGAGATGCTGGACCGGGCCCGAAAGCACTCGTCGGGCATCCTCTCGAGCAAGTTCTACTCCGAGAAGCTCATGGAGTGGTCCATGAAGGACCAGGACTTCAAGGTCCAGATGTTCCGGTTCGTCGATGCATTCCCGGTGCTGACCACGCCCGAGATGATCCACGACCACCTGACCGACTACCTGACCCAGCCGGGCGTGAAGGTTCCCGCCGCGCTGGAACTGGGGCTCAAGGCCGGCGGCGTGGCCAAGGGGCTGATGGCGTCGACGATCTCCGGACAGATCAAGGGGATGGCGAGCAAGTTCATCGCGGGCACGGACGCGGCCAGCGCGCTGCCCGGCCTGAAGGACTTATGGAAAGACGGCATCGCGTTCAGCGTCGATCTGCTGGGCGAGGCCTGCGTCTCGGTCGAGGAGGCCGACGCGTACGCGACCAAATACCGCGATCTCATCACCAACTTGCCGCAGCAGGTGGCGGGGTGGGCGACCAGCGAGCGGCTCGAGCGCGATCAGCTCGGTGGCATCCCGCGTACAAACGTCTCGATCAAAATCTCCAGTCTCTCGGCCCGGTGCGACCCCATCGACACCGAGGGGTCGATCCGCGAACTGATGAGGGCGATCGTGCCGCTGCTGGAGGCAGCCAGCGACCGCGGCGTGCTGATCAACTTCGACATGGAACAGGCGTCGATGAAGGACCTGACGCTCGAGCTGTTCATGCGATGCTGCGAGGCGGTCGACTTCCAGGCCGGGCTGGCGATGCAGGCGTATCTCAAGTCCGGGCCGGACGACGCGAGGCGGCTGGCGGAGTGGGCCACGCGGACGGGCCGCGTCGTCACCGTGCGCCTCGTGAAGGGCGCGTACTGGGACTTCGAGACCATTCACGCCGAGGCCCAGGGCTGGCCCTGCCCGGTGTGGTCCGAGAAGTGGATGACCGACAAATGCTTCGAGGACATGACGGACATCCTGCTGGACTCGGCGGCAGGTGAGCCGGCTGTCCGAGCCGGACCCGCTACCCCGGCTACCGACTCCTCGAACTCCAAGGGCACGGATCGGCACCCAACCACAACCGAGCCTGGGAGAAGCGCTGGAGGGTCCGGCTCGGAGAGCCGGCCCACCTTGGGGCCCACCAAGCTCTCCCCCGGTCAAGGCGGAATCAAGCTCGCGCTCGGCTCGCACAACGTCCGCTCGATCGCGTACGCGCTCACGGGGCTCGAGCGCCGGAACCTGCCCAAGGCCGCCATCGAACTCCAGATGCTGCACGGCATGGCGGACCAACTCAAGCACGCCGCCGCCGAGATGGGGCTGCGCGTCCGCGAGTATGTGCCCGTGGGCCAGATGATCCCGGGCATGGCGTATCTGGTGCGGCGACTGCTGGAGAACACCTCCAACGAGTCGTGGCTGAGGGCCGGGTTCCTGGACAACGCGGACCCCGCGACGCTGCTGCGGGCGCCGGGGCCCAATGGGGCGTCTGCGGCGACAGCGGGGGTGAATGGAACGATGGGCCAGAACGGAGCGGGCGTCGGGCACGCCGGCTCCGCTCACGCCAGCTCTGCGCCCGCCGCAGTGTCCCACCGTGCCAAGCCGGACCTCTCCACGATCGGCCCCGAGCGGCACCAGATGTCGCCCGCCGTGTCGGGCGTGGGGGACTCGCGCCCGTTCTTCAACGAGCCGCTGCGGGACTTTTCGAAGCGGGCGGTGCGCGAGGCGTTCGCGTCGGCGGTCGCGGGGGCGAGCGTGCCATCGGTGCCAAGCGACAAGCCGGTGGGCGAGGCCGATGCCATGGTGGCGCGGGCCCATGCCGCGTTCCCGATGTGGCGAGATGCGGACCCGCTGGTGCGTTGCCGGGTGCTGACGCTCGCGGCCGACGAGATGCGTCGCCGTCGGGATGAACTCTCCGGAATCATCATCAAGGAAAACGCCAAGGGCTGGCGCGACGCCGACGCCGATGTGGCCGAGGCGATCGACTTCTGCGAGTACTACGCGCGGTTCGCGCCGCAGTTGTTCCGCCGCCAGCGCATCGGGCGGTTCATCGGCGAACTCGACCAGACGGTGTACAAGCCGCGCGGCGTGGCGGTGGTCATCAGCCCTTGGAACTTCCCGCTGGCTATCGCGGCGGGCATGACGGTGGCGGCCCTGGTCACGGGCAACACCTGCATCCTGAAGCCGGCGGAGCAGACGGCGGGCATCGCCAAGGTCCTGTGCGAAATCGTTCAGCGAGCCTTGAACAAGGCCGCGTCGGAGCCGACGGTCTCGCCCGCGCTCCGGCACGCGATGGGCACCGAGGTGCTGCAGTTCTGCCCCGCGCCGGGGGAGACCACCGGGGCGTATCTGGTGCGGCATCCCAAGGTCTCGCTCATCGCGTTCACCGGCTCGCGCGACGTCGGCTTGGACATTCTAAACGCCGCCGCCCCGCGCTCGCCGTTCGGTGGCGGCACGGGCTTGCAGCCTGTGCTTCCCTTCCATCTCAAGCACGTCGTGTGCGAGATGGGCGGAAAGAACGCGATCATCATCGACTCGTCGGCGGATCTGGACGAGGCCGTACTCGCGGTGCGTCAGTCCGCGTTCGGCTACCAGGGCCAGAAGTGCTCGGCCTGTTCCCGCGTCATCGTCGTCGATCCCGAAGGTCCGCGCGGCAAGCACATCACGACTTTCACCCACCGCTTCGTCGAGGCGACGCGGGCGCTGGTGATCGGCGACCCCACGAAGCCCGGCACCGATGTCGGCCCCGTCATCGAGGAGGCGGCCGCCGACAAGATCAGGTCGTTCGTCGAGACCGCCAAGAAGGAAGGCTGCACGCTCGAACTGGCGATGGACCTGCCCGAGTCCCTTGGTGGCACAGGCTTGCACTCGGTGTCGAGTGGCCCAGGCTCGCAGGCTGTGTCGGGCGGCCCAGGCTTGCAGGCTGTGTCGGCGGCCCAGCCGCCGTCGTGGCGATCCCGCTTCGTCGCCCCCACGATCTTCTCCGGCGTGCAGCCCACGCACACCATCTGGCGCGAAGAAATCTTCGGCCCCCTCGTCGCCATCGCCCACGCCGCGACGTTCGACCAGGCCATCGACCTGGCCAACGACCACCCGTACAAGCTCACGGGCGGCGTGTTCACGCGCAAGCCGGCCCACATCGAGCAAGCCAAGGGCCAGTTCCGCGTCGGCAACCTCTACATCAACCGCGGCTGCACCGGCGCCTTGGTGGCCCGCCAGCCGTTCGGCGGCTTCGGCATGTCCGGCGGCGGCACCAAGGCGGGCGGGGCCGATTATCTGCTGCACTTCGTCGAGCCGCGGGCGATCTGTGAGAACACGCTGAGGCGGGGGTTTGCGCCCGAGTTGTAGAGCCAGGCTGTCCCCCGTATTCTGATCAAGTGAATCTCTCGTCTCAACCTCGCCGCATGTCCTCCGCCTCCGCCTTCCTTTCCTGCCTGATCGAGCTCCGCCCGCGCCTGTACCACCTGACCGCCGTGTCAAACGTCGAGGCGATCGTCTCCGGCGGCCTGCTGCACCCCGCGGCCTTCCTGCTGCGCGAGGCGGGCGAGACTCGGGCCATGCGCGAGAAGCGTCCCGATCACACGATGATCGAGGTCGCCGGGCGACGCGTCCACCTGCGCGATCAGGCGCCGCTCCACGCCGGGAACATGACGCTGTCCGACGCCTGGACGCTCGCCGACTTTGTCGCCCATCTCAACGAGCATGTATTCTTATGGCCCGGCACAATCGCCGGCCCCAGCGACTATGGACGCCGCCACTTCGGGCGATACCAGGGCGAGGCAAACGCCGTGCTCGTGCTCGACACCGCCCGCCTCATCGCCGCCAACACCGATCCCGGCGCGCGCCTCTGCCGATACAACTCCGGTTCGCCGCGATGCAGCGGCGGCAAGCCCTCGCCTCGCGGCAAGCGCACGTTCGTCCCGCCCGGACAGTTCGAGGGCGGCCCCGCGGCGGTCGTCGAAGTCACCTTCCGCGGATCGGTCCGTCTGCACAACGCTCTGGTCGTCGTTTCAACACCCGCCAGGTTCCTGTGAACCCTGGTGCCCGAAGAAGTGGCCCCGGTGGGGGTCGAACCCACACGCCCTCGCGGGCCGCGGATTTTAAGTCCGCTACGTCTGCCAGTTCCGTCACGGGGCCTAGGCGCGAGCGTGCCGCCAGTCTACGCGCCCGGGTTCGGGCCGGCCCGCGCGATCGATCCGCCCTTACCGAAGCGGCGAGATCCCGCCCGGATCCACTCTCAACACCGTCAGGTCATCCCACCACTCCACTCGTCCCCGCACCTCGACGCCGCGACCCACCCACTCGAGCGCCCGCTCGCCCAGCGGTTGGCCCTGGTCGTCCAGCAGCAGACAGAACCCCTCGCGTCCCGCAGTCCCATCGGCGTTCGGCACCCCCGCCCAGATCAGACCAGCCGGGATTCCACCCGCGATGCACACCCGCGCGCAGGACCGATGCACCTCGCCCTGGCCCGGCCTCATCGCGCCAAGGTAGCACTTGGGATCAACGATCTCTCCCTCGATCGTGACGCTCGGCCCGGTGCGGATGTCCCATGCGTACGGCCCGGGGAGGTCTGCCTCGCGCCGCCCTGCCACCGCCCCGCGATCCTCGATCGCTCCCGCCCGCGGCGCAAGCTCGAGCACGCGCCGTCCGTTCCGCTGGATGATCGTGCCTCGGATCCGCGCGAGCCGCCCGCCCACTCCGGCCGCGGCCACCGCACGGTCCGCACCCAGCTTCCCGTACTCGACCAGCAGCACCGTGCTCGTCCGCCCATCCGGCTCCACGATCCGCAGCACCGGCCACGGCTCGCTCAGCACCACGCCCTCAAGCAAGACCTCATCGCCCGCCCACTGCCCCGAGCCCGGATGCCGCATCGCCAGCGCGACAACCCCCGCGACCCCCGCCAGCAGCCACACGACGCCGGGAACCACGATCCTCAGCGACCGCCTCAGCCGGCCGGGCACCGGCAGGTAGTTCACATAAAACTCGGGTTCATCTGGTGCCCTGGTGCTCACGCGCGCGCTCCGCTCTCGCCCACTGGCGGGGTCGGCTCTCGTTCCGCCGGTTCCAGCCCCGCCGACCCGGGCTCCGACGCCTCGACCAACGCCGGGTCAACAGGCGTCCCCGCCGCCAGCGGCCTGGGATCCACCTGCACACGCCCCGCCACCACACGCACCCGATATGTCGGGATCCGCTCCGTGAATGGCGGCGGCGCGCACCCGTCGCCCGGGCGATACTGCCACCCGTGCCACGGGCACGTCGCGCACCCGTCGATCACCTTGCCCTCGCCCAGCGGCCCGCCCTGATGGGCGCACACGTTGGTCGTCGCCGACACCACCAGCCGACCATCCTTCGGGTACTTGAACACCGCCACCCGCTCGACACGCCCGTCTTCGTGCCGCACCGGACATGGCCGCCCTCGCCCCTCAGGAATCTCGTCGATCGCGCACGCATCGACCCACGGTGCGTCGGCGGGAGTCGTCCGGCCCCGCGTCCGATCGCGCCGCGCCTCGCGCCACCCGGCGAACACGTGCAGCATCGTCAGCCCCGTTGCCCCGCACGCCAGCAGCCCGGCCAGCAGCAGGCTCCGCTCGCTCCGCAGCACGCCCAGCGCCACATGCAGCACGACCAGCCCATACGCCACATACACCAGCATGTGCAGACGCTTCCACCACCGATTCCCCAGGTTCCTGAGCCAGAAATCGTGGCTCGTCGCCGCCAGCAGGAACAGGATCAGCAGCGCTCCCGCCCCATACACCTCGAACCCCACACC
>Ga0163147_10003780_pt1 | contig 19861 bp, 9 predicted proteins | sample OliLakLV19MP6G1_FD_148597 | JGI IMG/M metagenome (GOLD analysis project Ga0163147, IMG submission 148597) | Freshwater microbial mat bacterial communities from Lake Vanda, McMurdo Dry Valleys, Antarctica- Oligotrophic Lake LV.19.MP6.G1 | ecosystem: Environmental > Aquatic > Freshwater > Lake >...
CCAGATGTATTTGAAGACGATGCGTAATTTCCCTGCAGTGTTTCTGAATTGAATGCATATGGCACCGCACTCAATCTCTTACGTGGACTCATTTCCGAGTCTCCAGCTACCGTTACTCCAAGATACAGACCATCCTGATTCCAATCGATATCAAGCGCATTCTGCCCAGCGGATGTATCACCGAGCAGCACGCTAAATAATCCATCCGTTAAAGCCACTGTCACCGCTGTCGGCGCTCCCGTTGTCCCAGCTGCCGTCCAAATCGGCGTTCCACCAGAAGCAGTATTGTAAATTGAAAATTTCACGCTGTAATTTCCATCCGCAACATTAAGTCCATTCGACGCCAATAAACGGCCCTGATAATTAATCGAACGATTAATCCCCGTAGCAGCAAAAGCCGGTACAGCTAAACGAAATATCCCACACACCATCAGCGTCAATAAAATCAGACCGATGCACAATCGGCTGCTGAAGAAGGGGCGAGAGAATCCTCCGTACATGCTGTGGGTCTGGCCTAATAGGGATCAGGCTCTGACTGCATCTATCATAGCGGAATTCAAAACCCTACATTTATAAGGGCTTTCTAAAAAGTACCCTGTGGACAACCTGTTTCAAACAATACATAGCAACCTTTTCGATACAACAGAGGAACCCTTCCTTATCTACTTCATTAAAATATATCCACAGTTTATCCAGAAACAAGAAATACACTTAACTCAGCCAAATTACTCTTCAATCACCGGACTCTCAATCTCAGGAAGCGGTTCTTCAATGATGCCTGCAGTCGGTTGTACGATCTGACCCGTTAATGGATCGAATGGTTCCGACGTATTATCCGACAAAGACATCCGATCACCCTCAAGAGCCGGCATCACCGTCCAAGAGAACACCGTGTCTGCAATCACCGGTTCAGACACCTGAATGGTAAAACCAGTATCCGTAACCTGAGAAACCCAATACCCCTTCTCAACAGCTCCATACGGCGTCACCGTGATTAACGGATATGCATTCAAACTCGCAGCAAAGTATACTTGAACAGAATATTGGCCACCAAGAATCTTCGCTAAACCCGTCAAACGCTCTCCACGATCAACTGAGGATGACACGGGCTCTGCAATAACACTCCCCATCGCTCCACCGGTTTTCACAAACACACTAATCAAACCAATCTCTAAACCTGAATATGCCTGCAAAGCATACCCCACGATCGAACCCTGTCCCTGAAACTTTTGTGCCACACCCGGAATATCCGAAACTGTCAGCGCATCTCCAGCTTGAATCGCTCCATTCGCAACCGTAACCTTGGTCGGCACACGTCCAGCCAAAGCAATCGGATATGTTCCCGTCGAATAAGCACCCGTTAAAAATCCAGGTTTGGTCGACACAATCCCAATCACCGTGTCGCGCACAGAAACCGTCCGTTTCAAATAATTCGTCCCCGCGATCGGATCAATCATCACCAATTCACCCGCTTCTAATTGATCCACGGATGGAAAACGTTCTGCATAATCATACGTAGATGAAGTTTGAAACCCATCGGCATTCGTTGCAATCATAACGGAACCAGGCGCCGTATCATCAACAAACAAATACGTCGACGTCGATCCGAGCTGCGAAGATTTATTTGAAAGATATAATTTCCCATTCACCGTCATATCACCCATATCAGAGATCGTCAGTAATGAAGTCCCAGACGCATTCGCAACCGTAAACAGGGAGGTAGAAGCATTGATCGCATCCGCAAACAAACGGAATTCTGAATGCACCGCGGTCAAAGACGACTCATTCCAAGCCCGACTCAAAAAAGTAAAATACGGAGAATCCACCAAGGCCGTCGAGACAGAAGCCATCGTTGAAGATGCTACGGTCAAAGATTCCTTCAATAAGACATTCCCCGATCCATCCGTTCCCAACAAATCACCCGCCCACCATTGCGGATTCACATACAAAGTTAAAGTTCCCGTCCCACTTGCCAGTGACTCTAAAGCTCGACCCAAAATCATCCCCGGACCACGAGCTTTAATCGCATATCCATCTGCACCAACCATTAATTCATCACCAATACCAATCGATTGATGCAAAGCGGATGCCTTTACCGGCACCTGACCATGCAAACTCACCGCCACATAACCCGGATCATCCGCCCGACCTTCTACCGCATTCCCTAAGAAACCCGCACGCGTCGTCACCACACCCAAAGTCCGGGCACGTAATGCATTTTGAGCCAATATAACCGTCGACGATGTCCCCGTAGTGACATCAAAAGCCACCGCTTCACCAGGCAACAGGACGGTAGATGTATTTTTTTGAAAAAACTCTGCAAAGTCTGCACCCGCTCCGCTATAAGCCCCATCCGCATGTACGGAACCATCACAACGCACACTAAATTTACGAATATCCGTGGTATTTCCAGCTAAAAATAAATCTGTACCATTACTCCCATTGCTACAACCTCCAGCAATCTGAAGCACGGCCACCGTATTCGACGCAGCATTCATAATACTGGTCGACGTTGCTGTCGTAGAAGAAGCGTATATTTCCAAAACACCTCGACTAAAGATTCCACCCATCCCAACCGTTAAACGACGACTAACCTCCATATTCGTCGATGACACGGCATACAAAAATGTCGACGTCGTATTTGTCGCTGAAACCGAAAGGGCACCCGTAGAAAGAATCCCTCCCCCATCAACCGTCAAAGCTCCACCAACAAAAAGGTCGTCCACAATAACCGCATCAGACAATACCTGCAAAGTACCAAGGGCAGCACTATGCGCAATCAACCCATTCGTCTCAATCCCACCAATATCAATAATAGATAATGTCCCCTCTTCACTCGAAGCGACATAAGCATAGCGTCCACTTACCGCAAGACCTAGCGCACCTGGAGTAACCATCACCTGCCCAATCTCTACAGGCCGAGTAGAACTTGAAATATCAATAATCGACAAAGAAGCTCCATCATTATTCGCCACATACGCATAAGAACCGCTCACACGAATCGCAACCGGGAATGCCCCAACGCTTACACTCCCTACAACAAACGGAGACGTTGAGCTTGAAATATCAACAACCGACATAAGACTACTCGTTGCACCGACAACATAGGCAAAACGACCACTCACCGCAACAGCATACAAATCGCCTCCAACAACCACCGAGCCAACCGTCACAGGGCGCGTCGGAGCTCGCACATCAATCACCGACAAACTATCACTTTCCGTACTGACACTATACGAATAATTTCCCTGTGAAGCGATAGACAGAAAACCCGCACCAATCGTTGAGGTTCCAACAACAACTAATTGCGCTGGATTTGAAATATCGAGCACCGAGAACGTATTACCTCCTGTTGTCACAAAAAGATACCGCCCATCCAAAGACAATCCACCATCGCCATCAACAGCTAAATTACTCACCAGCAAAGGGTTCGTAGGATTTGAAATATTAGCCACATACAGATCTCCCGAAGAACTATCAAGGACATATGCATAATGTCCATCCACCACAATCCGATCCGGATTAGCACCAAGCCCAACAGCACCCACTGAAACCGGAAACCTTGGATCCGAAATATCAACCACCAATAAACGATGATCACTCGCATCCGCCACATAAGCAAAACGGCCCTGCACCGCAACATCAGAAATCCCCAATCCATAATCCACGGCTGACATTGTTTGAAATGTCTGCCCAGGACGCGGAATATTCTCAATATTTCCAGAAATATCCAATCCACCCCGTGACACAATTCCTCCAAAACCAACACTCAATCCACCACCAATCGAAAGGTTATTCGCAATTTCCGCATCCATAATCACCTGTAAAGAACCTACCTGTGCGCTATGTGCAATCAATCCATTTGTCTCCACTCCGCCAATATCGATAATCGACAAACTCGCACTCCCTCCATTCGTCACATAAACAAATCGACCATCTACCGCAACACTACTCGGCGATGTTCCAACCGAAACGGTCGTCATCACAGCGGGCAAAGTTGAACTTGCAACATCAACAATTGAAATTGAAGCATCTCCTTCATTTGTGACATAGACATAGCGTCCACTTACGGTAAGTCCAGCTGGAGAAATCCCGACCAAAACCGTTGCGACCAATGTCGGAGCGCTCGGACTAGAAACATTAATCACGGACAGTGCATCTCCCGTACCATTTGTAACATATGCAAAATGACCACTTAAAGCGATCCCTTCAGGACCAGATCCAGCATCTGCAATACCAATCACGCTTGGAGAAGAAGGATCCGAAATATCAACAATAGACACCGTGTCCTCTCCAGAATTTGAGACATAGGCATACTTCCCACTCACCGCCACACCACTTGGCGCCACTCCAACCGTAACCGTCCCCACGATGACTGGAAGCGTAGGGTTAGAAACATCCACCACCGACAAACTATCTGCACCAAAATTTGAGACATATGCATAATGCCCCTGCACGGCAACTCCAGACGGAATAGCACCAACCGAAACCGTTCCCTTAGACACCGGACTCGTCGGCACTGAAATATCAATCACAGACAAATTATTGCTTCCTGAGTTCGATACATACGCGTACAGTCCTTCAACCGCAACCCCCGACGGTGAGCTACTCACCGCAACTGATGCCACCTGTACGGATTTTGCAGGATTAGAAATGTTCACAACAGACAGGCTATTACTTCCACCATTTACGACATACGCATATTGACCCTGGGTCACAACCCCAGACGGATTACTTCCAACCGTTACCGTACGAACCAAGCTCAAACTCTGACCCGTCTGCAAAAGATTACTCACATTCCCTTTCACACTCAAAGCCTCCGTCGGATTTGAAATCCCAATCCCAACATTCCCACTCGAAGCCATCGTCAATGTTGTCGTCGCCCCGTTCACAAAACTCCAATTACTCGCTGCATTATTGAGTTTGAAGTTAAAATCTCCCGCATCCGTCTTATACATCGTGCTATTCGCCAAAACCACCGTCCCCGTTCCAATCGATACCCCGGTCGCCGAAAACAGCCCTTCCATCGAACCAATCATCCCTTGCGCAAAAATATCATTCCCAGACAAAGCAAAACGCGAATTCAAACCTCCGCCATACGTGGAAGTTCCAACCAGCAAATTCGTATGCGTTGCCCCACCAATAATCAAAGTCGAGGTTCCATTCGAACTGGAATCAAAAATAAATCCAGATGTATTCGTCGTATTCCCACCCATCAATACATCACGCGTCGACGTAACCAAGTACACTGTATTTCCAGTCGGATTCTCTCCCCAAATCGTCGTCGTACCCACCACCGCTCCAGAACAATTGGTCCCATTTGAAAGACAAACGCTCGATCCATTCACAAATAACTGCGTTGTCGACACAGTTCCAGAAGCAAACAAATTTGTCGTCGTTGTCTGATTCAAGGTCGCATTCCCCGACACCACCAAGTTCGTTGATGAGACCGTCCCCGAATTAAAGATCGAAGTCGAACTCACCGTTCCCGCATTCAATCCAAGAAAACGAAGAGCTGGCGATCCCAGGCTATACACAAGATCCTGTGACGGCAGCAAATCCGTATTCAAACGACCATTCACGGCAAACAAATCAGACGAACTATCACCAATCACAAAATTCCCAGTAGAAGTCACATTCCCACCTCGGGAAATCGTAAACACATCTGCACCATTTGTCGGCCGCGCTCTCAAAAGATAATCAAAAAAACTCGATGTCCCCGCCGTCTCAATCAATAAAGCTGTTCGCGTCGCTGTCGCGACCGTCGACGAAGCCTGATTGAGATACATGAGCGTCCCCGTTCCAGATGATCCAGATGTATTTGAAGACGATGCGTAATTTCCCTGCAGTGTTTCTGAATTGAATGCATATGGCACCGCACTCAATCTCTTACGTGGACTCATTTCCGAGTCTCCAGCTACCGTTACTCCAAGATACAAAGAATCCTGGTTCCAATCAAATGCAAATGGATTTTGCTGTTGAGCTTCAGCATCCCCTAAAAGGATACTGAACAACCCATCCGTAAGCGTCACCGACATCGCTCCAGGAACCGCCGTCGTTCCAGTCGCCGTCCAAATCGCAGTCCCCCCCGAGGCTTGTGTGTATAAAGAAAACTTAAGGCTATAAGCTCCATCCGTCACATTAAACCCATTGCTTGAAAGTAATCGTCCTTGATAATTCACCACGCGATGAATTCCCGTGGCAGCTTCAACCGAAGCGCCATTCCCAAACACTAAACCAAAGGCAATAGCAAAAAACACCACCAGATAGCGGAGTAGACCAAAAAATCGAAACCACTTGTTCAAAAGAGACATTTCCAAATGAAAGAAATACATCGACCTCCAAGATCTGAAATACTCAGATCCCATCTATCGACGTACACATATATAATAGTCGAAAATAAAAACCAGCCTGATCAGGCTGGTTTTATAAAAACCGGATTGTGGATAATCTGTATATATCTTTTTAGATCTTTTTATCCTGTAGTTTCAGCACAATATTCTGGTCAACCACAGCTCCTTCCTTACGAGTCAAATCTAGATCTCCACTCACAAACAATTCATAACCCACCTTCTGAGCCGTCACATAATACACACTCTTTCCCACAAAAAATCCATACTTCCCATTCCGATCCGTAACCTGAGTTTCCAACAACTTATTAAACTTCTTATCAAAGATACGAACCACCACATTTTGAATCGGCTTCTTCGTCCTTCCATCAAACACCGATCCCCACTTCGACACGATTCCTTTTTGGCTCAAACGACGGAACAATAAATAAACAGCCACCTGACCAAGCAATAGAAGAGCATTCACAAAAGTCGGCTGAACAAAAACCACCACACAGCCCAAGACCACACCAGCCAAAGCTAAAGTCTGGCGCATAACCCGTAAAGCCTTGCGCCATAACACGCGCTGAGGCGTTTCTTCCCGCACCAAAGGATCAAGCGCAATATTCAAAGCAATAACCCCACTCAGAGCAGAAATCTCAACCTTTGTCCCAAAATATAAATCAACAAAATCAACATCTTCTTTCTTATCCTTCAAAAATTCGCTAGGAAACACATATCCCGGCTTAACAATTTCAATCAAATAACTTCCTTTCTTCACATCAAACGAATATCGACCAAAGACATCCGTCACCTTCGTCTGGACAATCAGACGCGTCTCAAATTGAAGCAAACGAACAATGGCTAACTCTACAGGTTTCTTCGTTAATGAATTGTAAACCACACCCCACTTCTTTTTTCGCTTTGGAAAGAGCAGTAAAAGAGGCTGTGTAAATAAGTACTGAAGATAAGCCAAAATATTGAACAAAGAAAAAGCCGAAGCCGCATTCAACAAAGCAAAAGCCACCAATGCCGGAGCCATAACCTGTGCCGCATCCTGAACGACTGGACTGCTCACAATCTCTTGAACCAATGTCGAAACATTCTGAGCAAGTGCTTTTCCAATTTCAACAGCCTGAGGCGCGAGCGGCTTACTTGGATCCAAAACTGGAATCTCTCGCAACTCTTCGATCAAAGCAATTCGTTCACCATAAACATTGTACGCAATAAAAACTGGCACGGAGACCGTTTTCTGATACCCAGGTCTTGTTACCTCAACAAAATACCTTCCATTTGGCACCACAAAGGCATATGAACCATCTGCACCTGCAGTCTGTCGTCCATATTCACTCCAAATTCCTGCGACCTCACGAAACAGCACCACCTCCGCCTCAGGAATACGAACCACTCCCTCACCAATCAAAACAGAAGTGACAACCACACCTCCTCCTTGAACTTTTAAGGTATGAACAACCTGTTGTTGCGATCCATCTTCAAAGAGAACCGTAACCCGAGAATTAACCATCCCAGGAGCAGGGATAACAAATGTTGCTGCGAACACAGCTTCTGAAGGAATGTACTGCAATGCATACATGCTTCCATCAACCATAACCGTCACACTTTTTGGAAGACTTGATAAACCCACCAAAGGCAAGACGACACGAATCGGCGCACCAGCTAAAGCACCAATCGTACCCGAAATATCAGCCGCCAACGGAACACTTCCATTCGCACCATAATACTGAACCGTCATTCCGGCACTAGAAGGAATTCCTGGCGTACTCGTCGCACCAGTTATCGGCTGAGTTGATGCTGGCGGGAGATTCGGCGGCGGATTTGGCTGCACTGGAGGCGTACTCGTCGGTGGAACAGGTGGCGTTGAAGTTGGAGGATTGTTAATGACTGGACCAACAGGCGTTCCCTGCGCTAAAGCCCCAGAAGCAAAATTACCCTGAGCATCATATGCATAAGCCGCATAATAATAGATTGTTCCATTCGTAAGTCCTACATCTACCGTATTTACCCCAGAACCGTCATACACCATCGCTCCATCAAATGGTCCCGTCGGAAATGCGCCCACCGTCCGTCTAATGCTCACACCAGCAAAATCGACATCCGGCGGCAAAGTCCAATTCAATGCATTAATACCATCACCCGGAGTCACCGAGAAATTAATAACATTTGCTGGCGGAGTAATGTCACCCGATGTCACAAAAACTAAATCACTACTTGTCGCCGTATCACTCCCGCCGTCATTCGATAGAACAGAAAAGTGATAAGCCGTTCCTGCCAAAAGACCATTCAAAGGAACGGAGTGACTTGTCACGAATCCAGGTGAACTCGCCATCTGTCCATATGCAGCCGTCATTCCAAATTGAACCAAGGAACTAGCCGACTTATTCGTCGACCAAGTAACCAAAGCGGAACTATCTGTAATGTTAACAACGCTCACATTCGAAATTACGAGCGGGACCGGAACCACGTTATTCCCCGCACCCAAAGTGGTAAACGTATAATCTCCGGACACCCCAGATAAACCGCTCGAACTATTCAATGAACGCACCTGAAAATGATATGTGGTACTCGCAGTCAATCCAGCCAAATTTAAAGAATGTGAAATCACTTGCGCCGCATCACTCACTGTTCCGCTTGCATATAAAACTGTGAGCCCATAAGACACACTCGAATCAGCACTCAAATCCGTTAACCACGTAATCGTCGCCGAATCAGCCGTAATGTTTACTGCTTGTATATTAAAAAGAACGGGCGCACTCGGATTAGACCCACCACCGCCGCCGCCACCTCCAGGTGAACTCGATGTAGCCACAACGGTCGCCGTCACATTCACGGCATCTGAAGACAAAATCGGTACAGAAACCGTATTTGAATCACCAAATGTCCCTCCAATCACAATCACTGCCGGACCTGCCGATGCAGGATTCGTCAATTGGTCTGAACCACCAGCATTCGTACCAATCAAAATCCCAATTTTTTGCCCCCCAGCAATTGAAGACACCGTCGCAGCATCCGTTGGAGCCGTGAGCGTCAATGTACCCCCTGCAAACGAAGCACCCCAAATCCCAACTCCTGCTACAGCTGCCACCGATGAAGTATGTTCAAATCCTGTACTTGCCCCCCACGATACAGCAACATCATTCGCACCAATTGAACCCTGTGTAAAATCAGACAAATCAATAGTAATTGTATCAGCCGCACTATTAATCCCACTCGGGCTCAAAAAAACGATCTCATGATCTGCCGCAACCCCAACCTGCTGTCGACTCAAACGGTCAGATGCCGGTGTCGCTAAAGCTGCCGAAACATGTGCGATCTGCACAAAAAACATCACACCCACGACAGCGGCTACGATACGTTTCACAAAAGACATGTGTCCAAAAATCATGGTGGCTTATTTCTTCCGACCTAAAGCAGAAAAGATGACCATCCGATTATACGCCTTAAACACACAAACGAGGAGCGCCAACAAAATCAGCCCAATAAGACTCAAGCGCCAAGGAAAAACCCAAAATGTCACTTGCGAAATCATGTTCTGATTTGTGCTCCCATAGTAAACATCAGCCGTGGCAACATATTTACCCAAAGCAAATCCCATCCATTCATTTTTCAACGATTGAATGAACGTTTCTTCTTGAGCCAAATTCATTGGTCCCCATACGGAACGTATACGTCGAACACTATTCGGCAATATCCGACTATCTGCTGGATTAACTGCAATCTGCGTACTTTTTTGAAACAAGGCATTCTGAACAGAAATCGTCCCTTTTGGATGTACATGCACGCTCCCTTGATTTCGAATGCGTAATTCAAAATTCGCTGGCAGATGAGACAACCACACCGTCTGACGCTCACGAGTGGCATATTCCCCATCAAACACACGAAATGACTCAACCACCGCCTCCTCCCGAATATTTCCATGTACATTCACTAAAAACAACACGCCAATCTTAGAGCCAATTCCAACCGCTCCTCCTTCTGCGCTTGGAGGTAAAGAAGAAAAAAACATCGCCGCATAATGTCCACCCGGCTCAGCATTCAAAGGAACATACAGTGTCCACCCAAAATCCATCATCTCTCCAGGCTTGATCGTAACCGACGAATTCGCTGGTTTAAGCCATGCCGCTAAACCCGCCTGATTCGCTTCTGGTAAAAAAGTCTGCTGACCATCTTCTCCTTCTGCGATAAAATTCTGAACCGAGGAAAAATATGTTTGATTAGCCTTCGTTTCATTAATAAGACGAATCTTCCCGGTCAAAGTTCTTCCTGGTTCTAATGCTTCATCCACAATAATCGGCGACACCGTTAAAGCCAAAACCGGCTGAACAGAAATCAGTCCACCAAGAGCGATTAATCCACACAGCAATAGGAGGCTTCTACGAATCATCCCAAACATAAAAGATAGCATCACTTGAAAACTAGTAATTCGGCGTCAAACGATAGTATACCAGGTGTCCATAGCTTCCAGCCGCCGTCGAATCCGAAATAGAAACTTTATATACCAACACAACTCGATCCTTCAAACCCTCAGTAGAGCTAATCTGTATCTGCCTAGGCGTAGACGTAGAAAACGCAAAATCACTCCCCGTACTTGTCGCTCGCCCCCCAAAAACAGCAGCTCCATACTCTTCAGAACCAATCGTAACCGCTCCATCAGCAACATTCAGGATCGAAGCGCTCCCAGTGCGTAAATTTCCATCATCCAAGACCTCCAATGTATATCCATTCGTCGCATCAGTACTAACATTCGTCGTCGTAATCGACGTTTTACCAATCGCTGAGGTCAGCGTACCCAAAACAGCACTGGAACCATTTAAACGATAGATAAAATCGTCCCCACCACCCGGAATAGCACTCATGGTTGAAGTCACCCCACCCCATTGATCAACCTCAATCGTATTCGAAGCAATTGATACAATCTGTCCAACACTAACCTTTTGGCTCAAGCCTAAATTTTCAACGGCACCAACATAGTCACCCACGGCAAATCCAGCCGCTGAAGCAGCTGCAATCGTTTTACCAGCAATATTAATCGCAGAATAAGCAACCTGAGTCGCGTTCTCTTGCGTTCCAATTGAAAAAGTTAGAAAAGGGAAATTCTGATCACCCGTTCGATAGCCGGCACTAAGCGAATACAAGGTACTCGTCGAAAAACCGGTCGCCTGTTCACCCACCGTATCTCTCAAGCGATAATTCGTCGAAGAACTCACATCATCACCTCCAGAATTTATCGAATCCCAATTAATCAAATAATTCGTGCTCGTCATCGCAAATCCAAAAGGAGCTGCAAGCAAAAGCCCGAGGAGACAAAAAAAAGAAACAAAAAGCCTCTTCATGTAGATATGCCTACATTGTATCAAACTTTCAATCACTAAAAACCAAAGTCCTCTATCTTCAGAAACCATACTCTACTGTATTATTATGCGTCGTAAAATGTTAATAATGCTGTATTGTAAACATGATATCAACAGTTAAGAAATTTCATGTATGAAAAAGCTAAATATGTTTCACGTGAAACATATTGCTCATACAAAATATACATAGGCGTGTTTTTCAGAATCTATAAAAAAATTTAAGTTACGGATGTTTCACGTGAAACAAAAAAATATTTTCTAAATAGTTCAACCTTCGCGCTCCATTAATAAAATTAACCTAATAGCTATTCATAGAATAATCCGCTTCGCAAAGCTAAACCAAGAAACAAGAAATGTTTCACGTGAAACATTTACTTCACCAAAAAACATCAGCTGAGATGAGGTCTTGGTTAAAAATAGGATAAAAAAGTGACCTCATAAGAGGTATCTAAGACACTAGAAAATGCTCCTAGGGCATTTAAATGGCTCATCTGAATTTTCATAGAGAAAATAAGCTCAACACAGCAAAATAAATCAGACCATAAACGCTGAATAGCTCTGATTCGAAAAAAAATAAATTTAAAAAATGTTTCACGTGAAACATTTTGCACAATCCTAAACTAAAAACTTTCCTAAAAGAAAAAGCATAGGATTCTAGAATGTTTCACGTGAAACATTCATACAAATGAAACAGCAAGAACTAACATAGGGTTAATTAAAGAACAAAATTAATCCGCTCTGATGAGCTGCGCTTAAACAAAATATATACCAAGATCTAGATCAACAAGTATACTAAATAACTAAAGTTTACAAATAGAAATGTTTCACGTGAAACATTTATACAGCTAAAACTACTAGACAATGAAACAAACTTCGAAAAGAGAAGCAGACATTCCAATAACTTAACGAAAAAATATCGTATTGTTTCACGTGAAACAATATTTAATACTAAATTAGGCTAAGTATTAGTAAATAACCACTTAAAGACACAAGAAATTAATCAACAAAGCTTAGCTAAAAAGAAACTTCAATAAAATGTTTCACGTGAAACATTTCTACAAAATAAAAAACCTCTTTACGAGGTTTTTTATATGGTGGACCGAGCGAGAGTCGAACTCGCGACCTCTGCAATGCGAATGCAGCGCTCTAGCCAACTGAGCTACCGGCCCAAGGTATAAAACCCGAAGGGGATAGGTCATAACAAAAAAATCTCCTTCTCTATCCTGAAACGTTTTCTAAAATTGTTTCACGTGAAACAATTCTACCTACCTACATTTGATTGTCCTGTGGTGACCCCAGGTGGACTCGAACCACCATTTAGGGCTTAGGAGTCCCTCGTTCTTCCCTTGAACTATGAGGTCTTGTGTCGTAAAACGCTTTTCATTTTACGAACCATCTTTCAAATGAGATAAACTCCATTGATTGATTCAAAAATACAGCATTGAACACTGCCAAATGATACGTTTGAAAAACCGAAAAGTCAAAGCAAACGCGCTATAACCGCAATGAAAACAATCGATCTTGACGTATACCTGAAAATCACCTAATGTACGGGCCATCTATGCCAAATAAGCAAGCCGCCATTAAAGACCTCCGGAAGAACAAGCGCCGCGCGGCTCAGAATGCTCGCGTCAAAACCAACGTGAAGTCTTTGTTTAAAAAAGCCAAAGCTGCACTCTCTTCAGATAAAAAAGAAGGAGCCAAGGAATTGGTCACAAAATTCCAACAAGCCGTCGACAAAGCAGTGAAAATCGGCGTTCTCAATAAGAACACCGCCTCCCGCAAGAAGTCGAGCCTCATGGGCAAAGTCGCAGCCAAATAAAATAAAAAACCCTCGAAATCCTGTCTACAAACAGCAAATCGAGGGTTTTTTATTACTTAAAACAAAGTTTCAGCTTCTTCACCAACAGTCAAACCCGTACGAACGGCCGCATGCGCACGTAATAAACGCCGCAACATCAACGGAAATGGACCCGGCTTAACTCCAGAAAGTTTTTTTGCAACATAAGGATGCAACCCATCCGTCGCCCGGTCTTTAACACGAATCGCTGCACGTGTTTGTGATAAAAAAGTCGCCATAACCGCCTCTGTTTCCAACTGAGACACATCTTCACGCCAAGATTTTTGACGCACAAACGAATCAGCAGCCTCAAAGACACTCGGGTCAATCTCCATACTCGAAGCCAAGGGAGCATTTGGATTCGCACTCGCTTTTTCAATTTCAAGCGCGGCCTGCCACACATCACCCGCAAATCCATCCGCAATTTGTTGCGCCTTTTCTACCGAAACTGCCAATGTTTTTGCATATTCTTTGCACCAATCCACAAAACTCTTTCCCATCATCGCCGGAAAAGGATAGGCAACGAATTTTACCTCTGCCAAAGCTTCAACGGTCTTCTGCGGCAAAGGCTCTTCTTCAACACTCAATAAAATCGTCTGATCCGCATCATCCAACAAACGCTTTGCGACCTGGCGAATTTCCGCAATCTTCAAATCAGAAAACAACCCATCACAACGAATGAAACGTTTTGGAGCAAATAAAGAAGGCGTTGCTAACTGCCGAATCACCGTCTGGGCATCTGTTTCTTGCAAAAGCACCGTCGAATAGCCCAAAATGTCATGCTTATCTCGAAAAGCCTTCGTCAGCTCCCGAGCCTTTTTTCGTGCATGCCAAGTATCCGGCCCGCTACAAATAATCAACATAACTAAGAGAGTAACGGCAAGGAGAAAGCACTGCAATACCAACAAAAAAGCCACCAAAAGGTGGCTAAAGATTCAAACCATCACCGCGATATAGGCCGTCACTCGCGGCCGCGCCTTTTCGTCCAAAATACCCATCTGCCGATCCCGACGATACGAATGCAAACGATCCGTCGCCTCAAAAGTACATTCAAACGAAGTCTGAATCCGCGAACGGGGGACGCCGGCTTGAATCAACTGTCCCCGAATCGTTACTCGCAAATCCAAATACCATTTCCCATCGCGCTCCATACAAACATCTGAACCAAAACGCAGAAAACTCTGCGCCATATCTTTCGGAACCGCATAATGAGATCCGCAAATCCCCGGACCAATACAAACGCTTGCCTGTTCAACCTTCGTCCCAAATCGATCTCGCATCTCCTTCAACAAAACCAAAACAATATTCGACTCCGTTCCTTTTCGACCAGAATGAACCAAGCCCATCGCTTGATTTCCCTGATCCCAAACAAAAACCGCCGGACAATCAGCCCCCGTCACCACCAAAGCCGATCGAGGAATCGCGCTCACAAGCCCATCCGTCTCCAGCGAGAGCAGCTCCGTTCGATTCAATCCCACTTGTTGGATCTTCGTCCCATGCACCAATTGCGCCACACCAATCGCTTCCATCGCAATATCCGTCTTCACACGGATGCACTGCAAAAGCCGCTCACGATGCAAAGACCACTGCTCAGGATCTTTCGGAGAAGCAAAATCTCCATCAGTCATCGAAGTCCCAAAGAAACGAACAAAACGATTAGAAAAAATATCTGACATATCTAGCTCCTTCCCAAAGAACGATTCAAAGACGCTAACAAGACACCCCAAAAAAATCAAGATTCCTACATCCAATCCGTAGGGGCACAGGACAGGGCAAAAAATGTTCTGATACTGTCCGAGCCATGCACCGTACGGTGCATGGCGAGCGAATCAAAAGAAAACAATAAGAATAATCGCGAGTTTTGAAGAACATTTTTTGCCCTGTCCTGTGCCCCTACAAAACAATCAAAATATATACAAAAAAGCCCAGTTACCCAGGCTTTTTATTTTCCAAAATCTTAATCTTTAATCCGCTCCATCTCCTCCCAATTCTTCCCAACCTTCGCATCCGCCACAATCGGACAACCAATTTTCTCCACATTCTCCATAATATCCCGCACCGCCTTTGCAACTTTTTTCACTTCCGCTTCTGGCACCTCCAACACAACTTCATCATGCACTTGCAATAACATCCGAGTTTTTGGGGAAATATCCGGCAATTTCTTCGCAATTTCGATCAAAGCCAATTTCACCAAGTCACCCGTTGCCGTCCCTTGCACCGGCATATTAATCGCCATCCGTTCCGCCGCGGCCCTTAGTTGATGCAAAGGAGAATTAATTTCCGGAATCGGACGACGTCGTCCAAACAATGTTTCTACATATCCACGTTCACGCGCCAAAACCTTAGTCTCCTCAAGATAATCACGAATCCCAGAATACACATTAAAGTATTCTTGAATAAAATTCTTCGCATCTTCAAAAGAAATCCCCGCCGTCTTCGCAAGCCCATGCGGTCCCTGCCCGTAAATAATTCCAAAATTAATCGCTTTCGCCGCACGTCTCTGATCCTTCGTCACTTCATCCAATGAAACATGCCAAATCGCCGCAGCCGTCGCGGTGTGAATATCCAAACCCTGTTCAAATGCTTCCAACATCCGCTTATCCTTCGCCAAAGCCGCAATCACCCGCAATTCAATCTGCGAATAATCGCATGACAACAGAACAAATCCCGGCTTCGCAATAAAGCCACGACGAATCTTTCGCCCAAGCTCCGTCCGAATCGGAATATTTTGCAGATTCGGATCAATCGAAGACAGTCGGCCTGTTGCCGCAATCGTTTGTTTAAATGTCGTATGCACCCGTCCATCTTTATCAGCCAATAAAGGCATAACTTCGACATAGGTTGAAAGCAACTTCGCCACTTCACGAAAAGCACTAATCTTCTCAATAATTGGATGCGTTCCTTCCAATTTTTCCAATTCAGGTGCTGCCGTCGATAATCCCGTCTTACCACGCTTAATCCCTTTAACCGGCAATTTCAAAACCTCAAATAAGATATGCGCCAATTGCTGCGAAGAGCCCGGATTGAAATCCTCGCCCGCCAAAACCCGCATCTCCTTTTCCAATTTCTCCTTTTCTTTCCGAAAATCTTCATTCAACGATTGAAAATACGGCCGATCAATCAAAATTCCCCAGGCCTCCATTTCAACCAGAACCGGAATCAAAGGCAATTCAAAACGTTCAAACACCGAAACAATTCCCATATCTGCCATCTCTCTCCGAAGTTCATCCGTTAAACCCAAAATGGCTTCAGCCTCCTCAAAGACTCGCTGATCACCATCTGAAAAATTTAAACCCAAACGCGCCGCAGCTAAGCTTGGCAAATCTGTCCCACCCTCACCCGCTGCCAATAAATACGCCACGATCTCAACATCAAAGGCAATGCCCTCAATCTTCCAATCCCTTCCCAACGCCCAATGCATCACGGTTTTCAGATCATGACCCAATTTCGCCGTCTTCGAATCCGCCAACAATTCACGCATGATCGGCTCCACGCTCTTATGCTTCAACAAAGAAGAGGGAATAAACACCGACTTCGTCCGCATCCCAAGCACCAAGCCCGTATTCTCAGCCAACAAAGAAGCCTGATCAATCACCACCGAACGAATCACGACTTCTTTACCAAAAAAATCAGCCAATTCCTTTCTCGCTTGCGCATCATTCTCAACCTTAATCCGCTCTCCAAATCCCAAACTCTTCTTCGCTAAAACCACATCCACCTCTTTCGCGACCTTCATTTCTTCCGACCCAGAAAACAGATTGGCCGGTTCTTCCTTCTTTGGATTTATCTTATCTTTTGCTTTTACGCCCAAACGCACCGCTAAGCTCTTAAAACCATATGCTAATAACATCGCTTCAGCTTTCGCCGGATCCGTTTCCGCTCGTTTCCAATGTTCCGCATCCTTCTCAATCGGCGCATCCATCATGAGCGTCACCAAAGGATAAGTCGATCGCGCCGCCTCTTCACCAGCAATCAACTTCTTTCGCACCGCTGGTGAAATCGCTGACATTTCATCATGTGCTGCCGCCAAGATGGCATCCAAATTTCCAAATTGCTGCAATAATTCCGTCGCTGTCTTTTCGCCAACTCCCGGAATCCCTTTCAAATTATCAGAAGAATCACCACGCATCGCTTTATAATCCGCAATCTGATCCGGTCTCAATCCCGTCTTCTCAAGCACCATCGCTTCATCATACACAATCGTCTCAGTCACACCCTTTTGAAAGGCCACCACGCTAATCCCAGGCCGAATCATCTGCCACATATCCCGATCGCTCGTCAAAATCGAAACCTCAATCCCTTGTTGCTGCATGCGCAAAGCTAAAGTCGCCAACAAATCATCCGCTTCATATCCTTTCAAATCCGAATTGTGCCCGCCAAAAACTTCCACCAATTCCTGCGTCATCGGAATCTGATCATAAAATTCTTGTGGCTGTTCCTCACGTTGCGCCTTATATTCCGGCGCTGCTTCATGACGATAGGTCGCTTCCTTCCGATCCCAACACACCACCAAATAATCCGGATGCCTCGAGGGCAATAATCGCATTAAAATACTCGTAAACCCATAGGCCGCATTCACGAGCCGCCCCTTTGGATCATGCATCGGCGGCAACACATGCCAAACCCGATGAATCATCGCATTCCCATCAATCAACAGAGCCGTTTTTTTCATAATCACACGTAGAGGCGCATGGTCATGCGCCCTGATCGAATTAGATTCAATTTGCCCTACAGTAACACGCAATCCAAAACAAAAAAGACCCCCCAATAAAAGGGGAGTCAACAAGACAATTTGCGGGCAATGACCCTCGACACAACACAAGTCATCAATTCGTACGTCATACATACGACAAAAAGAATTGATCACCGCAGGACGTTTGAAAGACAATACCCGTGAAGGTGTAGGCATCTCATCAATCGCGAAACATTCAAAAAAAGGACTCCCCGTCTCAAGCAACCATGACTCAATCAACTGACCACGCATCAGAACATGAGCCAACTCAATAAAAGTCAGATTTCGATAACCACATTCTCTCAAAGTTCTTCGAAAAAAATTAAGATTACCTACTTCCCCAGGAAACATTACTTCAAATCGACTTCGAGTGAATCCCCAAAAATCATTCATCGGAACTTCTTTCATGAATGGTTCCAAAAGACCTTGTACAAGCTCCTCTTTATCCTGTTGAACACATCTTTCTGAAAAGTATTCAAAGTAAAGGCGCGTTCGCGGACGAGCCACCCGAAACTCCGCCGACTGTTTCTTAAGAAAACTCTCAAACTGAGCTTTTTGAATCATGACCTATCTCCTTGGTAAAGAACCACCCACACTTCACCCAAATTCAACCAACCTGTCAAACCCCAATCAGGGCGCATAACCATGCGCCCCTACAGAACATCAACCCGCTTCACAATCGCTACATCCACATCCAACGATTGAATCCGTTTCGCTTCCCGTACCGTTCCCCGCAAATCCCAAGCTCCCACCGCAAATCCCGAATCCCGAATCGCCTGCACCCGCTTCACCGTCAAAACCCGCCCCGGAAATCCCAAAGCCCAAGGCTTCATCCGCCCCATTCGCGTCCAAAAAGACGGACCTCGTAAAGGTAAGGGCCAACGTGAATGCAAAACCAAAGTTCGCACATCCGGTACCTGCTCAAGCACCCGCTCAATCACCTCAACATGAAAAGAAGACACAATTGTCCGTTCACGCAATCCCTGGCTTGTCTGCAATTTTCGAACTAATAATTCCGCAGCATCAACATCTTTCACCTCAATATCCAACTGCGCCGGCGCATGAATCGTCGAAGTCACATCAAGCAAAGTCCCAATCGACCCCCCATGCCGCAAATGGACCTTCGAAAGTTCTGCCGCCGTGAGCTCATGTACCGCATGTCCATCACCCGCAATCCGGCTCAATGTCGGATCATGCACAATCACGAGCTCACCATCACGTGACAAACGCACATCAAATTCAATTCCCTGAGCCCCCAATTCCAAAGATCGCCGAAAAGCCGGCAAGGTATTTTCCGTCATCTGCCGAGAGGCAAAACCCCGATGTCCCAAAATCAACATAGCGGAAAGAATAAAACAAAAAACCAGCCTTGAATAGCTGGTTTTTCTCTTCGAGAAGTCTCGATGGAGGCGTGAGTGGGAATCGAACCCACGAATACAGGTTTTGCAGACCCGTGCCTTACCACTTGGCTACCACGCCCCGTAAAAACGCTTCGCGTTCACGGGGCTCAGCCCGCGCTCGTAAGCGTCCAGAATGTAGCAACCACCACCCCTTTTGTCGAGCCTCCCAACCCAACACATATATATGACAC
>Ga0163147_10003782_pt1 | contig 19853 bp, 21 predicted proteins | sample OliLakLV19MP6G1_FD_148597 | JGI IMG/M metagenome (GOLD analysis project Ga0163147, IMG submission 148597) | Freshwater microbial mat bacterial communities from Lake Vanda, McMurdo Dry Valleys, Antarctica- Oligotrophic Lake LV.19.MP6.G1 | ecosystem: Environmental > Aquatic > Freshwater > Lake >...
GCATAGTAGCCTGTGGTGCAGCACCTTGTGGAACAGACATACTTGGGTTGCCTGTAGGTGGCGTAGGTTGCGCACCTTCCTGTCCCGTATCTATAGATGGGCTAACTTGACTAAGTGGGCTAACTCCCTCGCCTCCACCTTGTCGTTGGGAGAGTGCCCTCCCTAAAGCAGTCCCGTTACCTAATACCGATCCGAAATTACCAGATTCATTTGTTGGGTTCATAAGCCAAAAAAAAACCACCCTCTCAGGTGGATAAACTTCCAATAGCTTAATTATAGCAAATTAAAAAGATGTTATCTCACTTCGTTGTTTTAGCTTTAGGAAGTACACCCTTAGCTGCCTGATACTCTGTACGGAGTTGGGAGGTGGTTTTGATTTGGAGGTCGGCACGTCGTGCTTTGGGTAGATAAACCATTTCAACAGAATCAAAGCCTCCACTATTAACTCTCATTAAAATCAAATCCTCTGATTTGACCGTATAATTGGCAACATTTCCAAACTCTCCCTCTACATAACCTCTTGCAAGAGATTTACTTGGGGTAACATAATCACCAACCCTTAACGGTGCGTTCATTAGATTAGTCCCACGATATATTTTGATTTCACGAGGTATCGTACCACCATAAATATCTCTCAATAGTTTGACTTTTTCGCTTCCTGAATTTCCCGCAATACGAACACCGTCAGACTTAATCCTGTCAATGTAATTTTGATTGATGCTGGTTACTTTTTCACCTAATTTATTTACAAGTTTTGTAGACCCAGCTTCTTTTAATTTAGTAACTCTATTTAATAATTTATCCGTAAGTATCTCAGTCGAAATACCCAAATTGTTAGCTGTTTCCGAATTATCAAGCAACTCCATAAAATTATTGACTCCACTAGGAGACTCTAAATCTATCGCTTCGTTTGGAAAATCTTTTTTAACAGCATCCACTGCACCCTTGTATTCTATAAGTCCATCTTTAGGCATCCCCTGCCTCTTCACATACTGCTCCTCTGTGAGACCTGCCTTTACTGCTTGTTGAGCTGATGAGGGTTTAGAAAGACCTTTGGCTGTTTGATACTCTGTACGGAGTTGGGAGGTGGATTTAGATTTTATTCCATAGTCTATTACTTGGTCGTGTTCAAATAGTCTCCTTAAGTTTTGGGTGTCTTGATAATTCGCCATCTCTACAACGACACCGTCATGTCCCATTTCAATAATTCTTTTTCTGGTTTCCTCTATTTGTTTTTTAACCATTTGTGGTGTTATCCCAGCTTTTTCGCTAACAACAAGGTTGCTACCACCAGTTATGTTCCTTAATTCTTGGTCAGTTTTAATTATAAGTGGATTATTTAACTTGACTACTTTTTCTTCTATATTTTTTCCATATCTTGCAGCCTGAGAAACACTAGCATAGTATTTTCCTTCGCCAAAAGCATTGCCTATATCCGCCCTAGCCTGTAATCCACCTCCACTACCAGAACCTCTATATAAAGTTTTTTCAAATGGCGTTCCCTGCCCCTTCACAAACTGCTCCTCCGTCAGTCCTTTAGCGATGGCTTCTTGTACTCCTCCTGTAGCTTGGGTAGCCGCTTGATACTCTGTACGGAGTTGGGAGGAGGTTTTGATTTGGTCTGGCAAGATAGCGAATGCCTTGGTTCCGTTGGCGTATCTATCAGAAAAACCAATGGCACTATAGCCCTGTTCCTTCATTGCTTTTTTTATTGAAGACATATCTAACATGGAAAAATTTCCCTGCGAGTCTTTTCCAAGCGAAACGCCTAGTTTTTTACTCGCTTCCCCAAATGCTTCAAAGTCTGCCATTTTACCCTCTATCTCAAGAACTTTTCCGTTGAAATTACCATCAACAACAGTGGGGTTTTTTATTCCTAATCTATCAGCGACATACCTATCCGCGCTGGGTTTATTCCCAGTAGCATACACAAAGTCGGATGAGCCTTGCCCACTAACACCCTTGCCAGCTCCAGCCCTAAATCCTTCTTGAGATATTTTTGTGGCATTTTCAGAAGATGTCCCGTGGAAAACAGGTGTTCCCTGCCCCTTTACGAACTGCTCCTCTGTGAGTCCTTTAGCGATGGCTTCTTTAGCACTACCTGCATTAAGTGGGTTTTTTGTCATTGCCTTTACCTTTGGTGCTATTGCGTCCTCAATTGGCGGAAGTTGTTTTGGAACTAGGCTTTCAATCTCAGAAACTAATGCTTTAATATCTGGTAATGTCTTGATGGCCTTTGGTATTGCCCTAAAGGCGTCGTCTACTTTTGGAACTATTTTTCCTACCATTCTAGCAGCGTCATCTGCCTTGTTAATCAATCCCAAAGCACCGCCTGCGAACATAATAGGTGGTGATCCTGTCGTAGCTGAGGCTGCATCCCATGTAGGAACAAGCTCACCCATTTTACGCGCGTTCGATATCCCGGGTTTATTTAGTTGATCGACATTAGCAAATACTCCACCTGCAAAGTCTTTAATTTGTTGCGGAATAAGTCTTGTAAGCGATGGTCGTTTGTCTAAGGGCATTGAAAGCTGTGCGGAGTCGTCTTTTACACGACCAGACTTAACTAGAGCACGTTGTATAACGTCCTCTGGTATTCCTCGTTTTCGTGCGCCTTGTACTTTGAATAGTAATTCTTCATCCATAGCATATTAAAATTCAGCACCAATGTCTGGTAAATATTGATTTGAAGCATTTGGAGAGTATTGGTTCGTTGTCTCTGGCATTCCACGCGTTGCGTTAAGCCCATCTACATATCCTTGAAACTCTTCTTTAAGTCTTGATAGCTTTTCCCTTTTAGTCGCTGGGTCATCTAGCACGCTTGGAAACATGTATATATAGTCTTTTCGTTGATCTGCGGTTATAGCCGCACCCGTCCTAAAGAATCCAAGAACGTCAATTGCCGACGCTATATCAGCGCCGAGCATGCGTCCTGCCTGGTTTGTTGGATTTAGCTTCTTTAGTATAGCGTCAGGGTCTCCTTCCAACACCTGCGCAATTCTGTCAACTGACTTTATAGCGGTTTGCGCCTTGTTGTAGTTAACAGAGATAGGACCCGATAGCGGCTTGTTAGCTTTACCACCGAGTTTGCCCTTTGTCTCAAGATATGACTTTATAAGAGCAATTTGTTTTGTGTTACCTGTCATTACCGCCTCGTCAAGTGCTTGTTTTATCTGTTCGTCGGTTACGCCAGACCCACCACCGCCTGTTAACTTATCGGCCTCAGCGCGTGTCATTGTCTGAACTTCACCCGTCTCGTTGTTGGTAACATCCACCATTTCATCTGGGTTATTGACATCTTTGGAGCCTTGTGGTACACTATCGTTCATATGATTATCTGGATATTGATTATCAGCGGGGTTGGTATTGCCGCTTTGCTCTCCGACAGAGACCTCTGGTGACATTGGTGGATCCATAACGTCTGCGACCTTACCTGCCTGATACATTACTCCTCCAGACTTACTAACAACCTCTGGCACCTTGGCTTTATTTAATATGTTGGCTCCGAATGTCTTTGCTCCTGTAGAACCTAGTATTTTTTTTGCTGCTATTAATCCCATGGCGGGTATTCCCGCACCAAGGGCTAGTCCTCCTCCTCCTAATCCTACGTCAGTTAAGCTAAGTACATTATTTCTCTGTTCTCTAGTCAACTTATCAACCATTGAATCTTTAATACGCCCATAGACTGATAATTCCTTGTTTACTTTATTTATGTCTTTAGTTTTTACTTTACTAGCAATGCCTTCTTTAAGGCCTCGTGCAATAGCTTTTAGTCCTTCCATTTCTTCACTAGCGAGTTTGCCATACCCTTTACTAGCTTCCTCATAGAGCGTTCGCTTAATCTCTTGTGCGGTTGCGAGTGGTATGTTCTCACCATTGTACGCCTCAAGCTCGGCAATTCTATCATTAATACTTTTGACCGCATTTGCATTGCCCGATTTGGAATACTTATCAATTATTGGTTGTACCGTTTTTTTAACATCTGATATTGGAATGACACGTTTTGATCCTGTTATGGCACCAGTCAATTCATCTTCCAATTCTTCCATTTTCAATACTGATTTCTTGTATATAGACTCCGCGTCTTTGCCTTTTATACCTCGATCCATCGCTTCTTCTCCGAGTGTCTTACTTCCTTTTTTTAGAATACTTTTTGTAGTAGGTACAGTTTCCTTAAAAACACTGTTCATTAGTCTTTTTGAAGTTCCACCTGCTACACCACTCGCTATTTTAGCTGTAGCTGCCCCAGCGACCTTACCTGCCTGCGATATCGGATCGATAGCCTTTGATATGTCAGCAAGCATTGTACCCGCCTTAGCGAGCCTTGATGACTTAGATAGTGTCCCTGCTCCTTTTAATGCAGCACCACCACCGCCAAGCACTACAGAAGCGTCAAGCGCTGCACCAACGGGGTCTTCGTATAATGTTTTGCCGATCTTATCAATACCACCGTATCTATCTTTGTAGAAAGCGGCCACCATACGCGCGCGGTTGTCCTTTTCTTTGTTGCCTCCTGCTAGTTTTACAGCGTCAACGCCAAGACGTCCCAGGTTAGCTACGGTATTTTTCTTCATATCGGGATTAAATACGTTTGCTATGCCTCCAACGATATCTTTTGCGTTTCTTACCCCAGAGCTGACTACGTTGCCAGCAAACCCCCTGGCAGATGGTTGAGATACGTCTAGAGATATATCATTTCTTAATGATTGTTCGTTTTTAGGTTGTGGGACTTGTGATACTTCAGCGCGTAAAAATTGCTCAATCTCATCGTCTGAGTAACCCGCATTTTTTGCTCCTTGATAATCAAATTTTGGCATTTTTATTTATAGAAACTATTAAGAGGTTGCTTTTTTGTTGGTGTTACTGAATATGTTGATTTCTGTGGAGTAGTAGTAATCCCTGTACTTCCAGCACCACCACCGCCACCACCACCAGCTTTTGTAGCTAGAGCGTTCCGTAATTGTAGATCATACTGTTGTGTTAGTTGTTTACTTTCATATTGATATTTTTCCTGGTTATCGGCTAGTTGATTAGCTCGTGCCATCTCGGCCTGTGATAACGCTCGTCCTGCCTGCAAGCTATCAAGTGCAATAGATAGCTCCTTTTCGGCAATATTATTCCAACCTGTCATTTCACGCGCTAACCTATTGGAAACCATAGTCATTTTCTGTTGAATAGGCATCAGCTGTCGTGCAAAGTCCTCTTTCTCAAAACCGAGCGTGCGACCGATTTCTGCCATGTCATTTGATAAGTTGCCAGACATTATTCCATACTGCCGTGCCTGTTGTGTAATACCCGTACGCAGTGGCTCACTTCGAGCTTCTATAATACGCTTCATGCGGTTAGCATTAACATCAAAGCCTCGTTTTTGATCTCGTATTGTCTGTGGTAGTGCCTCAAGTGTGCCTTGTAAGTTCTCAAGTTGATTACCTGCGGTCTGAACTATGCCTTGCTTTTGTTGTATACCGCCTTGTGTTTTCAACTCGTCATATCGTTGTGAAGTTGTAGGCTGCGAGCTTATCTTGGCTTGAAACTCGTCAATAAGTCCCTTTTCCTCCATTGCCTGTCTATCAAACAAAGCCTGTTGTTGGTTTTTTTGATCTTGTAATACCCTGTTTGGATCGACAGGGTTAGCACTTGTGCTGTCAAGTGGCGTTCCCCCCATGCGGATATATTCGTTATAGTCCCGTGTTTCACGTCCACCGACTGAACCGATGTTTTTTACTTTATCAAAATATCCTTTTGAGTCTGAGTAGTATTCTGCCATGATTTATATAATAAAAAAGCTACCAACAGGGTAGCTAATGTGCCAATATGATAATTATAACAAAATTACTTAGTCTTTTTGACAACAATACGACCATTCTTTATTTCATGCTTGTCAGGCTTTAGTAGTAATGATCGTACGATCTCCTCATTTTCCTCGATCTTATCTACCGTATCAACGACTCCGCCTGTTTTGTGGACTGATATAGAGTCGGTCTCATACCCAATTGTTTTGTCTTTATAAGTAATGATTTTTATTTTCATAATATAGAGTTTGAACTTTTTGGTGCTAATACAAATATCTTCTCTCTAACAAACGCCGTTACAGTAATGCTTCCAGCCGAAACATTTTGAATAATAAGCGTTGAGACCGCCGTGTACTTAGTTCCATCCCATCGAGATTGATCCTCAACTGGCCCCCGTATATTAAGTCCAGTCGTGCTAATTGAGTTGCCAAATATGTTATTTGCCTCAATAACTGTTCCAATGTATGCAGACCAATATTTCTCAACCAGAATAGGTTGCTCATCCAATTGCGTCCTGGTTGATGTAAGGCGCAGTGTCTGACCGTTGCCAAACGCCGTCGGGACAAATGAGGTGGTTTCAGAGACTGCGATAGCAGTATTTGATATATTACGTCCTTTTATAGAACGTGGTAATATGTCCTGCTGCGCTACGCGTTTATCCTGTTTATATACAAGTGGATTGACAGTTATCATAAAATGTCTTCTTTTCCAAGAGCGTCAAACTCAAACACAACGCTGGTAACTATTATAAACGTATTTGACGAACTGGCAAGTGTAAACCCAAACTCAATTTCATTAAATGTTGTGTTTATGTGTTGTACTATTTTAGTATCACCTAGCACCGCAGCGTCCCCTGCGGTAAATAACGTAGTACGATCTATTTTGTACTTTGGTGTTACGGTTTGGCCTGTGGTAAGTGGTTCAAACGATACAATAAGCCGTCCTGCAAGTTTTGGCTTGAGAGGTGATCCGTCATCAAATATCCGTGACTCCCAAACCCCACCGTTAAATGCGGTACTTGTCTTAGTAACCGTATCAACTCCGTATGTAGCCCCGTCCCGCCAACAGTAGCGCAATGTGTTACCGTCAGCAAATACCGCCCCTATCTGAACGGTGGTGCTTTGTGTTGTGCCTGTTGATATTGTATATGCTAGAGTCATTGACTCTGGAAACTTATCGTCGCTGTTTCCCCACTGATATATACCTTGTGATAAACCGGTATTATCATCGGTTGACCCTGCAACACCTATCATGGTGTTACCTTGCCACTCACATACTGCCCCGGGGTATATTTCAATCTTTTTCCCCCTTGCCAGCTTTGGAATTGGTGCAAGCTGTTGAAAAGGTGAGTATCCCAAGTATGTTACTCCACTTGATCCAAGCCCGCTTAGTAGTCTGTTTTTGCTATTGTGTACAAAATTAGGTAGTCCTGCGGTAGTCTCAACAAAGAAGTTGTACGTTGTCTCTACAGAGTCCCAAAAGTAGAGCCGTCCTGCCTCAGTACCGTCAATATTAGTTCCACGCCACACACCCACGACAATAAACTCGTCTATTTTGGTCAATGTTCGCACCTTAAATCCCGCAGGTAATACAATAGCATTTGGTTCGTATACCGCCTGATCTGATAGTCTAGCCAAGTATCTACCGTTACCAATAATAATATCCCCGTCCATCTCAATCATCGGATGCCATTTAGTATCTGGTACAAGGATTGAAATATACTCATGATAATCGACCGTCTCAAAATCAGATGCGGTTGTGGTCGTTACCGTGCCATCAGCAACTGTAGACGTTATATGAAAGTGATAACTATCCTGTATTAGTATGTTTAGTGGTGTTGTAAATGTAAATGTATTGTCTGTAGAATTGGTCAAGCTAGCATTCGTCACAGTAGCCGAGCCTATAAGTATATTCTTCTCGTCATGTACCGTAAGCGTCCAGTCTCCCGTGCCTTTTGCAGCTACTAATACCTCAATTTTGCTTATAGGGTCTTTGGTAGGTACAAACGTCTGTCTATGCGTTGCCCCTTCGTTAATACTTGTAGCGAGTGTATAGGTATTACCGGACGTGTCGAGTGATTGGTCAAGGTTGGTTACTCCATCTGATAAGAAGTCATCGGCGTACGTTGGCGTACCTGAGAGTTTGCCCTTCCGTCCTATGGTGGTACTTGTTGTGTAGTAAAGATAATCGTCAAACGATAAAAGCCCTTGTCCTGCGGCTCCATTTGCTATGGTAGCGCCTGACCTATCGACAGTGAATACATTTGATGAATCCTGCTTATATATATTACCTGATTGATCATAATAGTAAAAAGAGTTTTCAAACGGCAGTGTGTACTGTATCCATTTAATAAGATCAACAATCGTAGTTCCTGATATTTTAGCTGTCTTTGGATGTTGTGTAATGTAGTTTGGATCCTCGTGTATATTAAGGTTTTTAATAAACCGGGCGGAGTGTTCTATACCACTTTTTTGGTAATTTGTGATTCCTCCGACAAAGGAGTTCTCAACTATAGTTTGCATTGCCATAGGTTAGCTTATTAATGATCCCCATAAAATAGAATCAAATGGTTTACCCGATTGCCTGTGGTGAATGATGCGCGAGTCCGAGCGTTGCGCGTATCGCTTTATAGCTCCTAGAAATCCACCTTTAGCGTCTTCAAAGTTGCGACTATTATTTGTCGGATCCTCGTTCCAGAACATATTTGACCAAAAGGCTGATGCGTCCTTGTCCCGACGCTGTGAGGCAAAGTAAATAGATGCCACGCGGTATGCGATAAGCTCGTGTAATTCTGGCGGCATTTCTGGCGACTCGCCTATAAGATATGAAAGTGTCGCTCCTGTAATACCCTCATACGCCGACTCTATGCTCATGGCCGTTGTCGAGCTAAATGCGGATAGTCTGTACCACTCCTTATCGCCTTGTGCTTGAAACCACCTATTTGCCATTGCGGCTGTAAACGTTGTACCAGAGCCTGTTATGGTTTGGCTGTTCTCTGTAGCTGTAACTGTGCCTGTTGCGTAGTCGTCTGCGGTCATCTCGACCTGTCTGTATGGATATACTAGCGTCATTGTATATATCGCCTGAGGTTTTGGCCATATACCAAAGTCGTCACGACGTTGAAAGAAGAAGCGCGGTATTGCAGTTCCTGAGAACGGTACCGTATTTAGTTTATTCCACTCCTCATAGCTGTCAACAGGGGTCAAGGTATATGATACCGTCCCGCTTGTTAGCGTCATTGAGTCTATTTGTGTTAAGTCCGGTGGATTATGGTAAAACTGTTGATTGACCACGGTAGCTGCAGTTTGTACACGTTGTACCTGATAATCCGCAAGCTCGGCCATCATGAAGCTAATAGAACTATTTATCTCGTCTTTGATAAAGGTTAGACTAGAAGAACTGACATCTTTAGTGTGCCTTTGGCAAAGGGTTTGAATTTGACCATTTAACATTCTCATAGATATAAAAAAAACCTACCACGACGGGTAGGTAAAATCCTAATATCTTAATTATACATTAAAAATAAACCTAATCGATTATGAACCGACACCCAACATCGTGAGAAATTGCTGAATTACACCTCCTCCAGTTGCAGATACAGTGAAGGTCGGCGTGGCTACGATAGCGTTTCCCGCTGTAAGCGCTGTACTTGGTATAGTGGCCGTTATGGTCTCAGTAGATGCTATGTTGTACGATGCAAAAGCGTTTAACGTTATTGTAACAATAGTGTTTGATGTTCTAATTACCCCTACTACGCCTTGCGTTGCCTTAACAACAGCATCCCACCCTGTAGCCTCCGACTGTGCTGAGTCTATTCCGTTGATAATATTTTGTCGTTGTCCGTCAAACGTCGCCCCAGATGCAACCCATGTGTCATTAGTAAGCGTTATTATTATAGTTTTGCCACCTGTTACTATGTCGGCCTCGGTAATACTATTTGTAGCCGTGCCAGTTACAACAGCACTTAAAATTTGAAAAAGATTGTTAAATCCTCTTCTTAATTTCCAAGGCGTCCATGTTCTGCCAAATCTTGCCATGTTATTTAATAAGTTGAAGCCCTTTTTACAGCTTGCATGTATTTATAAATTTTATGTGGAAAAGACGTAACAGCTGATGGGATATACTCAACCAATAACCAACTTGTAGTTCCTCTTGCTTGCCCTCCAAATACTTGATCTAATCTATACCCAATTTGTGCTGCGTCAAGATTCGTTGTAGTCCATGCCGAGGTTGATGCACCTGGAAGATCATACAAGGTCAATCGGTAAATATAATCTGTGTTTCCGCCTACTTTCTTGAATGTTTCGTAGGTATTTGTTGCGTTAGGATCAAGTGCACTACTTTCTTCCACTGTACCACCTGAGGAAGCCTTAATACGGATGTAGAGGGAAGTAAATGAGCTATCAGCCTGATAGCTACGAAGACCTACTTGAACGAGCTTAATGCTATCAACCGCGGGACCGCCTGCATTAGTGAAGCTTTCCAAGTTAAAATCATCTATAGAGTCTGCGGATGAATAATTATATGTTGTTCCATTATCTGGTGTCACCTCATCAACATTCTCCCAATTTGATCCACTAAGCGGTGTAAATTGAGTATTATCCCCTGCTGCATTAGGTTGCATGTGAAGAATACTCCCTGCTCCAGGTAATCCAGTTTGAAAACTTCCACTTGTATCATTGAAAGCTACATCATCGAAGAACAAATCACATGTTGTGCTTGCGGTGAAAGCTCCAAGCATAAATCTCTCAGAAGGAGAAAGACCAGGAAAAGCCCCGTGAATAGCAAATTGAGTACCATCAAGGTAAGCAACAGCACGACTACTAGAGAAATCCATCTCAATTCGATACCATGTATCAAGAGACAAAGCTGAGCTGTCTGAACCTCCCTGAGCAAATCCAGCAACTGAGTCGTTATACCACATCTCTAAAGTTCTATTAGAGTTGAGGCGAATCTCCATGTTGTTTGCACCACCTGAATTCGTAATCCTTGCAATAATGGTAAGCCCTCCAGGAGCTGTTGTAATACGGAGGTAAAAACGAAGAAAAAAGTTTGCTGTTCCAGCACTCGCCAAAAACTGATGAGTCATGTAGCCTGTAGCAGCTGAAGGATTGGAACGGAAAGCATAGTCACCACTTCTTTTGGTAGTAGTAGATATGCTAGATGTACCTGTATTAACATGAGAAAGCTCTACACCAGCAGTTAAGCTGTTGAGTTCAAAGCCAGAAGACCATAATCTTGCCACGTTAGATTTCTATAACCATATAAGCGATCGCATTTACGGCCGCTGCTGCCTTGACCCTAATACGGACAGAATTACCGATAATACATTTTGGTTCTCGACCTAATGGGAATTGTTTAACGTATTGATTTGTTGGCGCGATAAACTGGACATCGAAGAGCTTTGTTGCTGTTATTGTACCTTCTGCTGAGGCTGTGTACCCTGTTGCTGCCGTTCCAAGAGTAAGCCCTGCGACTGATGCAACCGCACCCTCTGCTCCGTCCAGTTTCATTATGTCTGCATCTGCATTAGCCGTAACCGTAGCAAATACGGTACCAGTGTCTACAAGCTCAACCTCAATGGGCGTTGCAGCTGCTGAACCATCAAATGAGATCCCCCATTCAATGATCTTTACCACATTAAATGGTTTTAGTTGAAGTAACGTTTTAATTGCGGTACCTGTAGTAACTGCTACAAATGATGCAGTTGTAGGCATTGGTCCGTTTTGTATTGTATATAGTGCCATATATGAATTATATAATAATTTTTAATAATTAAATTTTATTTGTAATACACGTTGATAACTACCTCTGATGCTGCTATGGCCGTTGCATTTGCGTCAGCAATTCCCGTTACCATAGTTATGGCGATCCCTGTTGAAAACGCTATGCCTTTGTCTATATTTAATACAAGCCCAGCTCCTGAAGTATTTCCTGGAATTAAGAATGTGTCAGTTACCCCAGCACCCGCTGTAGGTACTCCTGCTGTGTTGTGAAATTTAAGATAGCGTGGCGATGCGTTTAAATTGAACGCTGTTATTGAGTATACTTGACCTGCGCTGGCCTTAATGTTTGTCGCGTTGTCTGTAGCCGCGCCTACTAAGTGGAACTTAGTTAGACCGCCTGATGCTGCGGGCGTGTCTGTTGTAAGCCACGGAGTAGAGTTCGGTGTGTTTCCAGGTTGTACTGTCCATGTACCGCTTTGTGAGGCAGGAACTATGTCATCGGTGGCGATTGTTACTCTTTGAACAGTTGCAGCTCTCGTGCCTGTTCCAAAAGATGGTGCCACTCCATTGACTGTTAGTACATCTACATCTCCAATATCAACGCCCGAATTAGCCGCTAATTTTCCGATTGCATTAGCTCCTGCAGGAAGCGCATTTGTAATAGCTGTTACTGCCCCAACCGTTGTTACAGTCGTAACCGCTGTAAGCGTACTAGCAGGCTTTAGAAGTGTATTTATTGATGTGTCTTGAGTTGATTGAAGGGCGGAAGTAGCGAATCCTGTAATGGCTGCAGGAGGTGTCAAGGTCGTTATCTGTGCAGCTGTAAGCACTACTGGCGTTGATGCAGCCGCTAAAGCTTGTCCTTGCGCGGGTATATTATCTGTTTTTGCCTTGATTGATGCGAGGTTTCCGCCCGCCTCAAGAGCGAGCGCTGAGGTGTTTAAGTTGGTTCCCGCATTAGCTGTAACAGTTCCCGTAACTGGTACGGAGTCGTTAGTTGCAATGGTTACTCTTTGTGTGCCTGCGTCTCGTACTCCTGTATTAAGTGATATTGCCGCGCCACCCATTTGTGAGAGGTTCGTTACAGTTGAGACTGTTGTAACCGCAGAAAGAGTGCTGGCAGGTTTTAGCAATGTGTTTATAGAGGTGTCTTGAGTGTCTTGTTTCGCTGCAGTTGCAAGCGTCGCAACGGTTCCTATATTAGCAGTAATTGTACCCGTAACTGCTACAGAATCCGTATGCTTAACGTATAATTCTCCAGCGTTATTTCCTCTTAATGCAACGTTATCTCCATCTGCTGAGGTCAATGCCCCGGCCCTAGCATCCTCGCGCACTACTATTAAGGCGTTGCCTGCAGGATTAACGGCAGCGACTGCGTCTTCTGTGTATTCAGTCCCGCCACCAAACGTGTCTACAAATGCTCCTGCTGAGGTTACAACCTGAGTATACGCTGCTCCGTAATTCGTACCACGTTGGCCGACGTTGTCCCCGTCAGTTGTAACTAATGTCGCCGGTGTGTCTTGACGTATAAGATTAACGCCAGTACCTGTCGGGTTTGCAGCGGCTACTGCGTCCTCGGTATACTGCGTGCCTCCGCCTGCGCCTACATAATCACCATTAGTATCAGTAAGTCGTACGGTAAGTGGATTAGAGTTTGCATAGTTGACAACGGTAGCTTTTAATGTACTAGCCACGCCGTCAGAAATAGCGCCACCGCTACTTGTGAAAGTACCTGCAACGAGTAGTTCATGATCGGCATTGACCGCTACCGTCTGAGTATCTTCAAACGATATGTTATCAACTCCAATAAGTGATGGTACTCTATTCGGATCGCGACGTGCTTGGTTATCGGCCATAATTAGATTTCTATATAAAAAAACCCGCGCTATGCGGGCTAAATGTCCTTTGCTTAATTATAACAAACTTACTTGATAATATTCATTATTCTATCCGACTTTTTCTTTAATTGCCCTTCTTGATACTCCAGCTTAGCCTTAAATTCTCTTACACCTTCTTGCTCCTTCTCAAGGATGCTTTTCAAGTTGTTAAGCTTACTTTCCCTTTCAGTGATATTCGTATCCCGCTCAGACAATACTTTTTCCCTTTCTATCAATATACTCTCACGTTGGTCAATTTCCTTTGCCTTATCACTATATAACTCAGTTTGTTTATCGACCAGTGTTTGTCTATTTGATATGCTTTTGTGCAGCTCTTCAAGCTCTTTTTTATCATTAGCAAGCGATATAACCGATTGCTTATTCTCGTGCAGTTTTGCGTCCACCCGTGCCTCCACATCGTGCAGTTTTTGTAGTTTATCGTTGTATTGCTTATCAAGCTGTTCAAGTTCCGTACTCCATGAAAGGATAATAGATAGCTCATTTGTCAGTGAGTTGGTTAGTGTTGTTATTTTCTCTATATTTTGTGCAATCATATAGTTAGTTCTTTCATAATAGCCTTCATATCATCTTCATTATTAGTTTTTCCACCTCGAAGATCATATACGGCGGTAGCGAGGTGTTTTTTGACATGATTTGCAACGACCTCATCAAACTCTGCTGTTTTGTGGGCCTGAACGGTAAACGTGACAGGAGCGCCCGTACCATTAACGTCGTAGGTTACTGAGAAGTCACTTTTTAATGGGTTGAATACTGGTATTTTCATGTACGTCGATATATTTACAAATTTCTAGGAGTATCTCATTTTTTACACGATCATCGAGCCGTCCCGCTCGTGAAGACTCGGCAAATGCTCTGTCCCATGTTTCAGCACCTATCGCAAGTCCAAGAATTAGCCCTATTTTTCGTCTAAAATTCATGGTTGTTGTATGCGGTTTATAATATCGTCCTTTTTAGCAGTCTTCTCAACGTCTATCCCCATGTCCTTTGCAATTGATCGAAGCGCAAACACTCCCTTACCTTGTAACTCCTCACTATTATTGAAGTCTGCGTGCTCTTTCGTTGAAGCGTTGTCCTTAATATATGGTTTGTTCATGGTATCAAGCAGTTGTTCATCAATAGGTCGATTATCTGATATCATGGTGTCCTCAGGTGTAGCTGGTACGTCCATTCCATACTCGTGATACACGCCAAGCCATACAGTATCAAGTGTTTCTTTGCGTTTCTCAGGGTCGTTAATACGAAACTTAGTCTCAAATACAGGTTGTTCTTCATACTCAGTCATCTCCTTCATACCCTTCTCAATACGACGTCCATTCTCGGCATTAGTTGCGTCATCGAGGAGCTTTGTAAGGAATAGGTCGGTCATTTCTTTAACGTATTTGTTAGCTAAACCTCGATCAAGAAGTGCGTTACCCTTGCCGTAGCCTTTGTCCTGTGTAACAGCCGGAATAAGTGTTATAAAACCGTCCCACTTGAAAGGGTAAGGCTCACTGAGTGGGTTGTGAACCATTATCTGGTCGTGGCTCTTTCGTTCCATTTCCTTTAGAGTCGCCGCCGCTCGTTGTTTTTGGTTGTCCATATTGTATTGTATAAGAAACTACTAATGTTGGTGTTGCTACATGCCATGAGCCGTCTGTTGCTTGCACGGGAATAGGAGTATTAAGGTTTATAGAAAGATTATTATCGGTGAGTAATGTTTGCAGTAAATCCGCAGCTTTCATATAAACAATGTATCACAAAAGATATTGCAATGTCAAGAGGTAACCCACGCCACACCTTATATCGAGTTAGCAACCAGGGATTTATTAACATATTATTTAGTTAACAATCACTCAATTGACTCATATATACGAGCCGACATAGGCTACGCTGCATCTACCGAACCATCTACACTTAAAGGAATCCAGCGACAGAAAAACTGTATAGCTCCTGTTGTTGGACTTTGATTAGTTGCATACACATATTCGATTTGTGTTGTTGCTCCTGTTTTCTTTACTACTGTAAATGGTGAATATAATTGTAACTTGACAGCTGTTGTGTCAGTTACCCTGCCTGCTGCCGACGTTGAAAGAGTTAATGCGGTTGCCGCAACTCCTGTTCGTTGGATAATTGATCCGACTGTAGCGGAGGACATTACGGTTCCAGCGACTGCCGATATATCAACCTGTGCCGTTTGATCGTTAAGTCTCCACGCGGCTGCCGTATGGTTTGATCCTAATGCTGTTGTCACAACTCCCCATAGGCCGCGCACCTCAACGATACCCGTAACGGTAAATATAGGATTAACCGAGGTGGTATTTGTTGCGTCAGTTGTTAGTGACTTAATTGAAGTTATACCATCCGTTGTTATTGGTACTCCATTTCCGTCTCTTGAAAATGCCGCTGTAGTTGTTGCCATAATTTATATGATGTTTAATATGAAGGAGGTTTTTACGCCTCCTCCATTATTGTCAATCTAATTAGCTTGCTGCAAATATGCCAGACTGAGCTACCATTCTCCAGACCGTACCGTCACAAACTAAGGTAATAGTGTCGTTTACGACCGCTGTTGCCTGTGTGTTTGTAAGAGTAGTGCCTGAAAGTGTCGATCCTACTGCTGTAGTCTTAAACTTCATAGTTCCACCTGTAATGGTGAAGCCTGTTGTAACGTCAGAGACGGTGAATGAGTACCATAAACCGTTTGATGCGGTTGGTAGTGTCCACGAAGGACTTGCACTCGTTGATCTGTTGTTAAATGTCTGACCGTTTTGTGCTGCGGTAAGAGCAACTGTTGCTCCAACTAATGCACTGTCGGTTATCGTTCTAAGTGCGCCTGCACCAGATGATCCGGCTGTAAATGCTGTCGATCCTGTGAATGTAGCAGCTCCTGCGACTGCAAAAGTGGAGCCAAGGACTACTGCCTTGTCTGTATTTAACCCGTTGTATTTAATAACTGGTAAATGATCTTCTAGTAAAATTGCCATAGTTTTTGTGTTCTAACCCTCTCTCGTCTAGCGAGGTAAAAGGTAAACTTTTAATAATATTTCCCTGTTCCATCGCACATTGAGCACAATGTATGCTCGTCCTGTAATCCTAACCCTTTACATGGCTCACAGTTGTAAGCTAATCGGTTCTCTTCCTTAGTGTCTGCATAATTTTTCTCAATTTTGTTCTCGGTTTTTTTTGCGTGCTTCATAATAGTCTTTTAATTCTCTAAAGCTGGCGGCAGCCTAAACCACCGCCAGGCTCTTTCCAATTAGTCAATTTGCAAAAATGCTGAGATTCCTTTTGCTGCTGCTGCTACTTGTCTAGCTGCTCCAACTCGTACTTTTGTAGTACCAGCTGTTCCAACTGTTACAGCTCCTGCTGTTGAAGATCCGCTTGATAAGTCAGATCCTACAGCGAATGTTGAGCCGTCAGACAAAACTGCGCATTCTCCATGTGTTTGTACCCATCCATATTCGTTTGCTGCGACTGGGAAGACGGCTACTCCACAAGGTACTCCTGTTTGAGTAGTTGGGAATACGATAACTCCGCTCCACATTGAACGCTTCATGTTTACCTTTGCTGAGGTTGTCCATGCAGTTCTAAGTGGTCGGTCAAGTGTCACTACTAGAGCGCCACCTGTCGTTAAGGTACCTCGTACTGAAACGATTGTGTACTCATCTGCGACTGCAATACCACCTGCGGTATAGACTGAAAGTGTTCCACCTTCAAACTGTTTGCTGGTAATAGTGGCCGTACCGTTTGTAACATTTACATCTCGTTCACCTGCTGCGGTTGCAGTGACTGCCATATTTGCGTAAGTCGTATCGTTTGCAGGTTCTTGCAAAAGATTACCTACAACAAGTGCGACTGCGCCATTTAGGGCGTATCTAAACTTTTTACCCGTGTTACCGTCTGTGACCATTGCTCCTGGATTCAAGCCTCCCTGTCTGTCGGCGGTACTGGAATATAAGTCGTTAGGCGCTATTGATACTGTGCCGTTGATTGTTGCCATATTAGTTTTGTATTAACTTATAACTTAGACGCTTGTGATACCTGTTAATCTGCCTGATCGGCGAGGTTGTGAGGTACACATTTGTCCAATAACGTATAACCGTGCGACCATACCTGCTTGCTGTGGAAGCATCTGATATGGTTGGAAAAACCATCCGTAGGATGTAGGCATGTCGGCCGCTACTCCTTCGATTGTGGTAGGTGTTCCAAGATCGACTTTTTCGATCTTTCCTCGATACTTGGTAGGTACGCTATTTCGACCTCTCCATTCAATGTATCGCTCGTTTAACGCAAACCAGTTGCCTGATGTACATTTGTCATCAGCGATAACCGGTCGTCCTCGGTAGGTAAGAGCTGTAAATCCTGCGTGACCTTTAAGGTCAGGAGTTTTTACAATCTGTGTACCTCGTACTGCAATCTGATTGTATCCGATTGAAGCGTATTCAGCTCGAACAGTTGGAGACAAAAGACTTTCAAATAACGACCAGACAGTTTTTGTCGTGACGTTTATGTTTGGAGTCTCAGTGTCAATACCTGATGCTGAAATGGTGTCGTACAACGTTGCAAGTTTTGCAAGTGTAAGAGTACCACCTGACGCTGTTCGTGTAGCGTTAAGTGCGCTAAATGTCGTTCGTGATTGTCCACCAATTGTGGATACATCAGTCCCGTCATCAACGATTGCACCAAGTCCCAATGGTTGATCCCCTGATCCTGTACCAAAAACGGCTGAACCAAGTCGTGATACCGCCTCGGCTTTTGCTTCTTCTAATTTGTAAACGTCCATATCAATAGTCCCTTCAGGACCATCGTTGGCGAAACTCTCAAGCATGATAGACACAACTGGTTGTGCAAATGCAGTGTGTGCATAGCTCAGCGCAATTGTGGTGTCTGATGCTGAAAGTGATAATGACTCAAGACCGGTGAAAAATTCACCTAAACCAGAATCGGTTATTTTGACCGTGTAGTCATAGGTTTTACCACTCATTGGTTTTCCCATGCTCATTACGCGAGCAAAATACGAAGCTGAAGATAGTACATTATCGACAACTTTAGCGTAAAGTTTTCTTTCGCTGAAGTTATCTACTCTGTTTCCGTATACGATTCCGTCGTATGCCATAGTATTTTGTTTAAATTTATAAAATTGGCACAAAAAAACCGCCCGTAAAGGCGGTAAATTCCGTATCAATTAAATTATAGCAGATATTCGTTTGAGAATGTCAAGAAGTTTTTATGTAGATTCTGAAATAAGGTCATACATGGACTTGCCTCGGAGCTCGTTGTAACTATATGGTTGGTTGTCTCCACTTGTTACCGACTTCTTACCAGTTCCGACAGGTGCGTCAGCCCCTGCAGGTTGTTTTACTTTATTTTGACGTGGCAGATAATGTTCGTAGTATATTTCTTTAAGGTTTGTGATCATGGGTTTACCCTCAGCTATGCGTTTGTCTTTGATCTCCCCCATTATTGCGAATAAATCTAAACGCGCGGCTTTTCCTTCTTCTCCTTTTGGTATCTTATTGCTCGCCTCAAGCTCGGCCATCTGGTCGTCCCATTCTTTGTTTATTGACTTTTCAAAAACACCAAATTGTTCCTCGTCCAATTCATGAGCTTTTTTTTCCGACTCTGCCGTCTCAATTTTTTTAGCCTCTTGTTTTTTCTCGATCATCTGTGCGGCATAGTTTGCGATCTCTCTATACGACTGTGGGTTCCTGTCTTCTTTTTCCCATAGTGGAGCGTCGTCATCAATCTCCTTGTCAGATAGTCCAAGATCTTTAACTAACTTATCTCGTACCCTATCGGCTATCGACTCGACCATCTTGTCCTCATCAATTACAGGTTTGTCGACAATAGGTTCTGCAGGTTTATCTTCAACAACTGGCTTATCCTCGGATTTTGGTTCCTCTTCTTTTATCGGTGTTTCTTTCTCGTTCTCTTGTAGGTCAAGTGTTGCGTCCTCGTCAAACTTGCGTGATAAAAAGTCATCTCCTAAATAAGTTTCAATTTTATCAAGTACCTCTTTTGTATCCTCTGAAGTTACATCTGTAGTGTCGTAAGGAGTAATTTTTGTGTCATCATTGACCATATAATGAGTATAACAATACTAATGTATTTGTCAAGCGTCAACTTACCATCGGTGGCATTGGCTGTTCTTGTTGACCTCGACTTATCTCAATAACCTGTTGAGCAAATTCGGCAATTATAGATTGTTGCTCAGGTGGTAGTCCCGTAAACTCAACCGATTGAATAAATTGATTAAGTTGTGCCAAATAATTATCATCTGGCGGTTGTGTTATTTGTGGTTGTTGTCCTTGCATGAGTTGTTGTAAATCACCCTCGAACGTATTGGTGGGTTGTGCCAGTTCCTGCGATAAGTCTTGTGGCATTGCGTCTTCTGGTCCTGGTTCGGGTTGTGCCATAAGCGCTTCTGGTGTTTGTCCTGTTAGTGCGGTTACCTGGCC
>Ga0163147_10003792_pt1 | contig 19826 bp, 19 predicted proteins | sample OliLakLV19MP6G1_FD_148597 | JGI IMG/M metagenome (GOLD analysis project Ga0163147, IMG submission 148597) | Freshwater microbial mat bacterial communities from Lake Vanda, McMurdo Dry Valleys, Antarctica- Oligotrophic Lake LV.19.MP6.G1 | ecosystem: Environmental > Aquatic > Freshwater > Lake >...
CCAGAAAAAACTACTTTTCCTGCAATATTCAACAGAACAAACATTTTACTCAATGAATCATTCCAAAGATTTATTTGAGTGGAATCAGTGTACCTCCATTGATCCTTGAGTATCACCCTTTCTACAAGTCCACCTCGCGTATTAAAATACATGTCGAGAAGATCTGTTTCTACGTGTACCAATTTTTCTACCCCTCCAGCAGATTGACTGAAAATTCCAAATTTCGATGCCAATTGGGCCGAATCAGGGGCTACAATAGTTCCATTGGTAACATCTGTCTGCGCCGGAATGATCTGTTCGGCCTGTTTAGCTCTAGCAAGGGCTTCCACCTGGGCAATGCTATCCTGCACTTCGCGGGCGCGAACTTCTTCTGCATTTGGGGCCTGGAACCACACAAAGGCTATTACCAGAAGGATCATTAGGCTCATGCCTATCGCTGTATTCTTATCAAATTTCATTATAATAGTATAAAATCAAAGGCGGGCAAAAGTCGCAATGGATAAGCCTAAACCCACGAAAAGGATTTAAAAATTTATCAATTGTGCCAATTTCCACCTGAAATGGCTTTGATAGCTGTCTAATTGCGCAATTTTGGGGTTCGTGAAAAAAGCCCGGAAATCGATCCTTATCTCCATCGTCCTAATCGCTATCTCCCTCATCTTGATAGCTCTAGAACTTATGATGGGCACTATTAGCATTCCTTTTTCCAATCTTGTTCAAATACTCCTTGACCCAGATCTTGCCCAAAACGGGTGGAATTATATCATTTGGGAAATTCGATTTCCAAGGGCTTTAACAGCTTTCTCTTGCGGAATCTCACTCTCAATCGCCGGATTGGTGCTACAGACCCTTTTTAGGAATCCATTGGCGGGCCCTTCCGTTCTCGGTATAAGTTCGGGAGCAACACTCGGAGTTTCATTGTGGTTGCTAGCCGGTGGACTTGGATTAAGCGCAATTGTAAGCACTGCCATAGCCGCATTAATAGGATCATGGATGGTTTTGTTATTGCTTATTTGGATAGCAGGCAGATTGCGCGACAATGTTTCGCTTCTCATTTTCGGGATAATGCTCAGTTTTTTGGTAGGTGCCTTTGTAAATGTCCTGGAATTCAAATCAACCGATACTGCTTTGAGGGCTTTTATTAATTGGGGAATGGGCAGCTTTTCGCATACGGGTTGGACAGAAACGATGTTATTGCTTCTCGCAGGTATTATCATATTAATTGTACTCGCGTTTATGGTTAATCCATTGAATGCTCTTCTCCTAGGCGACGATGTGGCTCATTCGATAGGAGTTTCAGTTAAAAAAAATCGAATAATCATTATTCTGCTTACTGGAATTCTGGTGGGACTTACTACTGCTTACTGCGGTCCTATTGCCTTTATCGGGCTTGCTGTTCCTCATATTGGTAGAATGATTCTCCGTACTTCTGATCACAGATATTTGCTGCCGGTAGTATGCGCTGCAGGTGGGACGGTGAGTTTGATTTGTGATTTTGTAGCCCAGCACCTAGTAGATGGTGGTTTGCCAATCAACACGGTGACCTCCGCTATTGGAGCACCGATAGTCATGTTTTTAATCTTTAAAGGGGGAAAAAACAAAACTTGAAAGAAGCTTTAACCATATCAAATTTGTTTTGCGGATATGGCAGAGAAGTCCTAATCCACGACTTTTCTGCAAGGGTCGATCTCTCAGAAATGATTGCCGTTGTTGGCACTAATGGCAGCGGTAAAAGCACGTTGCTTAAAACCATTTCTGGGCAATTAAAATCGATCCAAGGAGAAATAACTGTGAGTGGTATCAATATACAGGAACTAGATCAGCGCAAAAGAGCCCGATACATAAGTTCGGTGCAGAGCAAGGTTGAGAATGTCCCTAATTTGGATGTGCTCTCTGTAGTAACTCTGGGGCGATATGCAACAACAGATTCTGTATACTTCTTTAAATCTGAGGATGAAGAGGTCGCAAAAAACTGTCTGCACCAAATGCAAATTTCTCATTTGATGCATAAATCTGTAGATAAAATAAGCGATGGTGAATTCCAAAAAGTAATGATAGCAAGGGCATTGGCGCAATCTGCAAAATGGATGATCCTGGATGAACCTACGGCTTACCTCGACTACAAAGCCAAAAATTCTGTGATGAAAATCTTAAGCGAACAGATGCAAAGTCAAGGATTAAGCGTCATTTTTTCGTCTCACGATCTCGATATGGTTTCAAAATATGCAAGCCGAATTTGGTTTGTCGACAATCAAAAAATTGTTGAGCGCTCAGCTTCATTTATTGACGAACTGAGGCGATAAATATTTTTCGACTTTCTATGTGATGGTGATCACATCATCCCTAGGTTTATTAGCCTTAATTTCGCGCCATGTCTCAAAAGAAACAGAATAGAACCTTGTCTACGCTAAAACTCAAATGTCCGGCTTGTCATGAAACTTCTATGTTCAAGAACCCTAGTACATTTCAATTAAAGGATTTGGGAGAAATAAAAGAGCGCTGCGAAAAATGCGGAACAAATCTTCATCCTGAACCTGGATTTTATTTCGGTGCCGCATATGTAGCTTGGGGTTTGGTGGTAGCCTTGTGGGTTTCTGTATTGGTAGCTCTCAAAGTTCTTGATGCAATACACTTGATTGAATTCGGGTTTCTCACTCATCCAAAGACATTTCTTATCACCGGATTGCTCTTAAATATCTTGGTTTTTCCCTACCTTTTCAGATTGTCGCGCAGCATTTGGGCGCATATGTTTATAAAGTAGCTTGGAGTGAGGCATCATTTCCGTAGGAACGACATCATACCAGTTCCGTAGGAACGACATCATACTAGTTCCGTAGGAACGGCATCATACCAGTTCCGTAGGAACGACATCATACTAGTTCCGTAGGAACGACATCATACCAGTTCCGTAGGAACGGCATCATACCAGTTCCGTAGGAACGATGTGATACCAGTCCCGTAGGAACGGCATCATACTAGTTCCGTAGGAACGACATCATACCAGTTCCGTAGGAACGGCATCATACTAGTTCCGTAGGAACGACATCATACCAGTCCCGTAGGAACGACATCATACCAGTCCCGTAGGAACGGCATCATACCAGTTCCGTAGGAACGACATCATACCAGTTCCGTAGAAACGAAATGATACCAGTCCCGTAGGAACGGCATCATACCAGTTCCGTAGGAACGACATCATACCAGTTCCGTAGGAACGACATCATACCAGTCCCGTAGGAACGGCATCATACCAGTTCCGTAGGAACGACATCATACCAGTTCCGTAGAAACGATATGATACCAGTTCCGTAGGAACGACATCATACCAGTTCCGTAGGAACGGCATCATACTACCCGTAGGAACGGCATCATACTACCCGTAGAAACGACATCAACATAATTCTATCATTCCGCAAAATTCTGCATTTCCACCAAGGATCGATAAAGACCATTTTTAGCCATGAGCTCTTCATGACTGCCTTGTTCGGCGATGCGACCGGCTTCAATCACAACAATTAAATCGGCTTTTTGAATAGTGCTCAATCTATGCGCAATAACTAATGAAGTCCTATTCTGCATCAATTTGAAAATAGCCTCTTGAACCAACTTTTCACTGTGTGTATCCAAAGCTGAAGTGGCCTCATCGAGAATCAGAATGGGTGGATTCTTAAATATGGCTCTCGCTATAGCCAGACGTTGCTTTTGTCCGCCGCTTAGTTTGTTGCCTCCATCTCCAATATTGAAATTATAAGTGCCTTCAAGATCGCGAATAAACTCTTCGGCGTTCGCAATGCGCGAAGCCTGCTCTATTCTATCCATTTGGATTCCAGTAGCACCCAAAGCGATGTTGTTTTGAACAGAGTCGTTGAAGAGTATTGAATCTTGGGAAACAAATCCCATCTGTTTTCTAATAGATTCCAACTTCATATGACGCAGCGACTTTCCATCTATCAATACTTCTCCGCTATTGGGATCATAAAAACGAGCCAAGAGAGAAACCAAGGTAGACTTTCCGCTTCCACTTGGTCCGACCAATGCTACAGTCTGACCTTTTTTAATTTTCAGACTTACACCTTTGATCACTTCATCACCACGATATCCGAAACGTATGTCGCGGAATTCAATCTCATTGCCAAATGTTTCCATTTCCACTGCACCCTCTTCGTCTTTTACGGTCAAGGGTGCATTCATTATTTCGTTCACTCTATCCAGCGAGGCCGCTCCTTTGTTGATCTTAAATATGGCATCTGTAAACGCTTTGGCCGGTTGAATGATCTGTGAAAAAATCACGAGGTACCCAATCAACAGCTCGCCATCCATTTCACCATTTAATACAATTTGACCGCCTGCAAATAATAGAATGGTTATTACTATTAGTGAAATAAACTCACTCATTGGCGACGACAAGTACTCTCGTCTGTACAACTTATGCATGAGACGGAAGTAAAAATCATTCTTCCGTTCAAATTTTTGCCTGAACTGTTGATCGGCATTAAAAACCTTTAATATTCTAATACCGGTTAAAGTTTCTTCGATGATGGAAATCAATTCACCCAAATTGTCCTTTCCTCTTTTCGCTGCATTCTTCAGACTCTTCGCAATACGTGAAATTAAAAAGCCGCTAATCGGTAAAAAGATCAACGAGAAAATGGTGAGCTTCCAACTCAATGCGAAAAGTGTTCCCAAGTATATCACAATCATGACTGGACTCTTTAAAATGGCTTCCAGTGCACCTATCACAGAGAATTCGATCTCCATGAGATCGTTTGTCATTCTTGAAATGATGTCGCCTTTGCGCTCATTAGAAAAAAATGCTACTGGCAAATCAAGAACCTTATTGTATAAGTTCTGACGCATATCGCGGGATACCGACGTTCGGATTCGTGCAATACTTAGTAGTGAAAAGTAGTTGACCAAATTTTTCATCAATGCGAGTACAACTATAAACCCACACATCAGGGCAAGGGCCTGCACTCGTCCATTGTCGGCGATAAACGCATCGAGCCAATCGTTTATCGACTGCCATATATCAGATTTCTTTGCTTGACTCGAACCGTCTTTATCAATCGAAAAAAGAACGTATAAAAATGGCACAACACTTAAAAAAGTGAAAAGAGAAAAAATGGCGTTCAGTATGTTGAACAAAAGGTTGTTGATCAGTGCGCCTCGATATCCACGAACAAGGCCAAATATTTCTTTGAATCTTTTCAAGATAGTTTAGAATTGTTTCAGGAGATCGACACCTGTATAATTTGCTGGTGTGATGGACATCAATTCTTTTCTTATAGATTCTGAAACATCGAGTGATCCTATAAATTGATGAATAATCTCTTCATCGATCCGATCTTTTCCGCGCGTGAGAGCTTTCAATGCCTCGTATGGTTCGGGATAAGATTCGCGACGCAATATGGTTTGAATCGCCTCAGCAACAACAGCCCAATTCTTTTCAAGATCGTTTTTGATGGCCGCTTCATTTAACTTCAATTTTCCCAAACCCTTTAAAATCGAGTTCACTGAAATAATGGTATGGGCGAAAGGAATACCGACGTTTCTCAAAACCGTACTATCTGTTAAGTCGCGTTGCAACCTACTGATTGGAAGCTTTGAGGAAAAATGATGAAAGATTGCATTGGCCATACCCAGGTTTCCTTCGGCATTCTCAAAGTCAATCGGATTTACTTTATGAGGCATAGCAGAGGAACCTACTTCGCCTTCTTTCACCTTCTGACCAAAATAATCGATGCTTATGTATGTCCAAATATCTCGACACATATCTACCAAAATGTTGTTGATCCTCGAGAGAGTATCGCACAACATTGCCATATCATCATAATGTTCAATCTGAGTGGTAGTCCTACTTCTCGTTAGCCCCAATGTATCTTGAACAAACGTATTCGCAAAAGCAACCCAATCTGTGTTTGGATAAGCCACATGATGTGCATTAAAGTTTCCGGTAGCCCCTCCGAATTTTGCTCGATACTCGACGTTCTCCAACTGTTTGAATTGAATATTCAATCGTTCGGCAAAAACAAATATCTCTTTTCCCAAAATGGTTGGAGAAGCCGGCTGACCGTGAGTTCTAGCCAACATCGAAACAGATTTCCAAGAAGTTGATAACTCTTCAATAATAGAAATGAGCTTACTCATCAGAGGTTTGTATACCTCATTCATTGCATCTTTAATACTAGCAGGAACCGCAGTATTGTTGATGTCCTGAGATGTGAGACCGAAATGAACAAACTCTCCTACCTCCTTCAGACCTAATTTCTCTAGCTTTTCTTTGATAAAATACTCGACTGCCTTTACGTCGTGATTGGTTATTGACTCAATTGATTTTATGCGCAAGGCATCAGCCTCAGAAAAATCTGTGTACAGTATTCTTAGCTTATCAAAAGTCTTATGATCCACAGAAGCCAATTGAGGCAGGGGAATAAGCGCAAGAGATATGAAGTACTCGACTTCAACCATTATTCTATAGCGCATAAGTGCAAACTCCGAGAAGTAAGCCGAAAGCTGCTCGGTTTGTTTGTAATACCTTCCGTCAACCGGACTTATGGCAGTCAGTGGGGATAATTCCATGTACTTGTAAAAAAGAAAAGCGAATTTACTCCTAAACGCAGGATTGTTGTGTGAACGAAATATAAAACAGTGAGATAGTGTGGCTTATACTTACATTTTCGCTGATGCTGCATCTCTAATCCTTCGTTCCGTTGTATCCACTTGCTTCTCAATCGCATTTACTTCAGATACCACCTTTTCTGCATATTCTTTGTCCTTCAATGAAGCCGCGTTAATTCTGGCATTCATACACGCACCGAGCACAGCAGTTCGTGCACATAGAGCTCCCACGGCGGCATCTGTAACTGAGTTTGGATTGCCCTTGTTCACCATCTCCTCCATTACTTCCATACTGGCGAGTGCCAATCGAGCGGTTTGCATAGGGATTTCGATGGCATACTTTGTCGCTTCTTCAATTGCTTTAGATCGCTGCTTCTTTTCTTCATCGGTTGATTTAGGCAAACCAAATGAATCCATGATACGATTGAAAGCACTTGTATCTTCATCTACAAGAGCTAGCAATTGGGATTGAAACTGAAGTCCCTTCACAGCCCAATCTGAAAACTCTTCCCATCTATCGTCCCATCCGCGTTTGTGGGCACTGAGATTTGCAACCATTACACCAAGAGACACTCCCATAGCACCGCAATATGCACTTATGCTTCCCCCACCTGGAGCAGGCGACTCTGCCGCCGTTTCATTGCAGAAAGCCACTAGATCGAGATCAACCAATCTTTTCGAAGATTTACTTTTCGATGCTATTACAAACTCTATAATTTTTTCTTCCGGTTTGAATGGCGCAAGATCATCGAGCCCGAGAGATTTAATAGCCAAATGAATTTTTTCCCTCTGGCTTATACCTAATGAACGCTCTTGCTTTCGAAGAAAATAATCTCCTGCGTCAAGCAAACTTTGAAGTGGAATAAGTCCAACTAACTCGCTTCCTGTAACCCGAATTCCCCGTTCTGCTGCTTTTAAACAAGATTCCTCAAAAGCAATATGAACCGGAGTAATATTGATGTTTGTGAGATTCAGGGACAGTTGCGCAATTCCGTATTCTTCGATATACCAGCCTATGCCCTTCACCGATTTTAGGGTGCCGGGAATTCTAACCGGTTCTCCTTGCTCATCCAATATCGGTTTTCCAGTAAACGGATCTCCTTCCCGCACAATTCGCCCGGCCTCCCTTATGTCAAATGCTATTGCATTGGCTCGGCGCGTTGAGGTAGTATTCAGGTTCACATTATACGCTACCAAAAATTCACGGGCACCTATTGTTGTGATTCCTGAACGTTTTACTTGCTCATTCACTTTAGACGGACCAAAGTCGGGTTTCCATTCTTGTGAACCTATTTTTTCAATTCCTTCGTACTCCCCTTTTCTGCAATTGGCCAAATTTCTTCTCTCCTCTGATTGAGCTGCATTTTCATACAAGTAAACGGGTATACCCAACTCCTTGCCTACCCTTTCGCCTAGCTTTCGAGACAGAGCCACACACTCCTCCATACTTACGCCTGAGATGGGGATGAAAGGACATACGTCGGTAGCGCCTTGACGAGGATGCTCCCCTTTATGCATGGACATATCGATTAATTCGGATGCTCTTTTGATTAATCGAAACGCCGCTTCTGCAACATTTTCTGGCTCTCCGGCAAATGTTATTACGGTGCGATGTGTGCTCGCACCCGGATCTACATCGAGGAGCATTACACCCTCTACTTCGGAGGCGGCAGAAGCGATAAGGTTAATTTTCTCTCGGTCTCTTCCTTCTGAAATATTCGGAACACATTCTATGAGGCGCATAATCTTTGGATTGGTGCGCAAAAATAAGTCAGCTCAGAGACTCACTGACCGAAGAATTTTTTTGCCGCTACCCTGTATTCAGTTTCGCTGAGGAGAGATTGAATTTCTTTTGGTTCCTTTTTGCCATCCGTGAAAATAGTACCCACAACTCGATCGCTTAAGTTGCGCGTGAACTTATGTTGGGTTCCATTTTCTAAGTGTACCAATATGTCCTTATCTGTGGACCACAAAACCTGAACACCTTTCAGATCATGATTTGCTTGAAATGAACGTGCATTATTCTCGAAGTCTGAGAGAATCTCAACAATGCCCGCATTTGCTTCCGTTTCCGGAGTGTTCAACATATCTTCATTTGTTGGAAAGTAAAATACCACAGCCTTTCCCGCCACACGAAGCGTCGAATTGGTAGAAGGCAGCGGACTGGATTGACTAGTGAGTTCTGTTCCCTGATTTTCTCCTACCATTTCCGGATCACCCGGAGTAATTTTCTCTAAAGATTGTGGCTTTGTTTGCACGTCTGTAGATTCTGTGCTGCCAACCTCCGTTTGTTCTTGCTCCTTCTGAACTGTTTGCTCTGTCTTGGCTACAGTTCCCGCCGTCGAAGCAACAGGAACCTCGCCACAAGAAGTGAAAAACACAATCCAAAAGGATAGCACTAGCAAACGACAGAAGGAAAAATGAATGAGTGTTTGATTCATGTTGTTAAAAGAAACTTTAAAGACCTGTGTAGTGACAAAAATGCAAATAATCACCAAATATGTGCTGTGTCATTCATCCAAATACCTTTCAGCTTCATCGCTTGTTCGAGCACATCGCGCACACAACCTTTGCCTCCTCCGTAAGGGGAAATATAGGCAGCCGCTTCTTTAATTTCGGGAACTGCATCTGCCGGACATACAGGTAAACCCACATATTTCATGCAAGCTAAGTCTGGAATATCATCACCCATATAACACACGTCATCCACTTTGATGAGATTATCCGCAAGATACTGGCGCAGCAAAGGCAGTTTTTCTTTCACGCCTAAGTGAATATGCTTTACTCCAAGACCTTCAAATCGCTTTCGAACGGCTTCACTTCTACCCCCGGAAATAATAACGATATCAATGTTATTTCGAATGGCAAGTTGTACCGCATAACCATCTCGCACATTGGCTGTCCGAGCTTGCTCACCATCTGATGTGAGATATACTATGTTGTCTGTAAACACACCATCTATATCAAAACAAAAAGTGTGTACAGATTTGAGTAGTGCCTTGTAATTATTGCTTTCCATATTCTTGAATGCTTTCTGAAATCAACTTATAAAGTTCTGACAACTTCGGTTTTTCTATCAAATATTGGAGATGTCGGTTCATTGTATTTTGATCCCCTCTGAGAGCCGGACCTGTTTGAGCTAATTGAGGAGGAGTCGTTCTTAGTCTCTCAACAGATTCGAATATGAGTGGCTTTAAAAGGTCAAAATTCAATTGATTTTCTTTCATCAATTCCGATGAAAGTGTATACATGTGATTGGAAAAATTAGCCGCAAAAACCGCAGCCATGTGAATTCGTTTTCTCAGTTCGCTATCTGCTGAAAAGACTTTCATACCGCTCTTTTTCCAGAGATCCGATAATTTTTCCTCTACTCGATCCGACTCTACTTCCATAAAAACAGGAACGTTGGCATAAGAAACATTTTTGCCCTTAATAAATGATTGTATTGGCCAGCATACTGATCTTCTCTCCGCTTGAATTGCATCGATTGAAGTAGAGCCACTACAATGGACCAGTAGCGGGCCTATGGGACACAATGCGGAGACTTCTGAAATCGCATCGTCATTCACCAATAGAAAAATAATGTCCAAATCCTGCATAAACTCTGAAGGATCGGCAATATGATCGGCCTGGACTCCGGCGGCTAAACTTCTGGCTCTTTCAGCTTTTCGTCCCCAAATCTGAGATACCGCATAACCCGATTTTTCGGCTATCCGACATAAATGCCAGGCAAGATTTCCAGTTCCCGCAATACCTATTTTCATTGTTCTGCGAAAATACGTCATCACGATCTCAATTAGTAAATTGAGCGTGAATAATGGACTTCCCTTCCTCAGAATCTGGCTCAAAACTCTCACCAAACGTCAATTCTATTTCAACCCAAAATCCGCATTGGGATTCGCTATGAATTGGTATAATCCCCAAAGATAGCAAGTGCTCTCGCCAGATTTTTATTTGATGGTGTATATTCATACATCAAGAATAAAAATCGAGAAAGTGCTTGATAACAAAGGGAGTTAGCGCTGCAATAGACTTCCAATGCGAATTCTGGGTTCAAGCGACTTTGTGTGAATTCCCTCGTTCACTTTGTACATTTGTATATATGTTTCTCTTCAATCGATTTGTTCATTTAATAGCGAGAACAGCGCTCTTGTTCTTGGCCACTGGACTTATATTATTGAGTGCGCTCTTCCTGTCTGGTTGCGCCAGCGAATCTCCTGCGGCTACCGAAATGACTTCTGACTCAGTGCGCGACACGTCGTCGATGGTCAAAGGTTTAAGTTTTGTTGGATGTCCAAAACCATCCGATTCGCTCGATCTAATTGATGTCAAAAGAACACACGCCAACTTCATTGCACTTATGCCTTTCGCCTACGGCGATTCAGGGAGTTCTAAACTGACCTATAAAGATGTGGATTGGCAATGGTGGGGTGAAAGTCAGGAGGGTGTACGCACATGCATTGAACTAGCGCGGGCGCAGGATATCAATTGTATGATTAAACCCCAAGTTTGGCTAGACCATGGATCGTACACCGGCTTTTTCATGCTCAACTCTGAAGCAAAGTGGCTAGAATTTGAAAAGAGCTATTCCGATTGGATTTTATCTTATGCCAAGTTGGCTCAGGATCATGGAGCAGCAATCTTTTGTATCGGAACTGAGTTCGACGAATGGACACAACTAAGACCGGAGTATTGGAAAAAGCTCATTGAAGAAGTACGTCAGATTTACAAAGGCCCACTGACTTATGCATGCAATTGGAATTGTGTAGATAAAATTTCATTTTGGAATGAATTGGATTTTATCGGTATCGACGCTTATTTCCCGTTGACGGCTGAAAAAACACCCAGTTTAGATTCACTCAGAATTGCATGGGCACCTTTGGCTCAAAATTTTGCTCATTTTTCGGACTCTCTATCCAAGAAAATTCTTTTTACAGAATGGGGATACCGAAGTGTAGATTACTGTGCCGATCGACCCTGGGAGTACCATACAGATACTTCTGGAAATAATGAGGCACAATACAATTGCTACAAAGCCTTGATGGAAACTTGCTGCAACAAAAGTTGGTTTGCGGGAGGATTTATGTGGAAATGGTTTCCTGAATCCAATAGGAATGACCGACATTCCAGAGATGAATATTCTCCGCAGGATAAACCCGCAGAAGACCTTTTAATTGAATGCTGGAAGAAAGAAACTAGCAATTCTCGTTAGTTCTTGCCATTAGAATTTAGGTAATGCTGACCTATAATCCTGTGGTATAATCCATTTCTATCCCACATGTAAATGATAGCCGTGTAGTCGTTTTCCGTTTGCACATGATTTCCTTCTGTGAAGGATATGTCTGCCTTTGCTAAATACTCGTCGTACACCACGAAACGATAATTATAAAGCCCTTGTTTCAGCTTCACATCGCAATCATATGATCTATTCTTTTCGTTCCACTTGCACTTGAAAGCTTCCTGATTAAAACGTGTGAACGCACCTTCCACATAGACAGTTGATCCAGGGATTTCATTACAGGCCAAAGAAAAATGTACGTTGCAATACTCTGCATCCAGATCGGCATCACTTCCTTCATCGTTCCTAACAAAATACTGACCATTGATATCCTGTGCCGTTTCATAGGTTTTTGATCCCCGCGGCAAATCTGGTTGTAATATCACTTTCCATCCATTCGCCTCTCGATCTATTGAGAGAACTTCACTACTCACAAATCGAAAATTCTTCATTTCAAAAAATCGCCATTCAGAGCCCCCTGGAAAGGAATTTTCACCACTGTAGTCATAGGTGATCTCATTCTCCTTCACAAAAATCGGTTTCAAATCGGTGATCGCATTTCTCCATCTCCAGTTTTGAAGCAGTGCCACATGTAAATCGGCATAGGGATCGAGTATCTTGAAAAACGTAGTATTCAAGTTGAAATCAAATTCCTGATGAGAAAATCTTTCGGAAATAATGGAGCTATTTACAATCTTGCCCTGCACACCTAGCAAGGTTTCATACACCACAATTCTTGATGAGAGAACAATATTATCAGGCTCTCCTGCTTTGAAGACGAGCAGCAAGTAGTTTCCACTAATTCTCACCTTCATCATGTCGTTCGGAAACTCGAATGTGTAATGAACGAAATCTTCAATTGTATTAAACGACGCCTCAACATCATTGATATCACCATCTGCGAATCCTTGAATGTACTCATAAGACTCTAGCGCTGTCGGTTTCCAATTGTAAGTAAAATGTTGAACTCTGAACTGATAATCGCCAATATCGAGGCCCAATTTATCAAAATGAATTTCCAATCTTTCACCCGAACCCAATTGAATAAATGGAACTCCGAGTGGATTGCCTGTTGGATATATCTGCACCGATCGAATGGTTTCATCATATACCTTGTCCTCCGCAACAACAAATTCGGGAAGCGGAATCTGTGTCACGGCTGTCTCGGCGAAAGAAATGAATATCAAAAGAGCTAAAACGTAAATTATTCTCATGGCTGTCGTACTTGTCAAATATTATGCCTTCTATTTCAGGCCTTGGTCCTTGGGATTTCACCTAGCATCCTTCTGATTTGCCGAGCGAAGTATGGAATAAAAATAAACCCTAATGCACTTGGTAAAACCCAATTCAAAACTGGAAGGGGAAATGGCTGCACATTCGCACAAAATGCTGTTATTGCAGCGATGTAAGAACCCATAATTCGACCGTTATGATTTTTCAACCACGAAGTTCCTGCATATACTTTTTCTGTAGTATCCATCCACACCAAACGGCGGAAATCGAATATAACTGCAGCCCCAAAAATGATAGAGAAAACTCCGAGGATGATGCCAGTAGTTTTATGATCATTGAAAAGGCACCAAATAAAAATCCCGACCATAAACATCCATGAAATAAGTCCTGCGCTCGCAATGACTTTATCCATTTTCTCAGGTTTCTTAAGGTTTTTAAGGCGACCAAAACGCATGCCCATTAGCGCAAAGTAGTAACTGAAGAGTGATACTGCTCCAAGAAATATTCTCCCGAAAAATACCATGTCAGGATCCAAAAAACACAGTGGTATGGCCGTCACAAAAATCACAGTCATTCCATAGAAATACGTCTGACCGACTATTCTATGTCGTTTGCCTCCCTTGCTTCCAATCATTTGCCACAACCCGGTAATCAATACAAGCACCCCGGCTGCTATATGCACCTGAAGCATGATTTTAACAATTGTCTCCATTTTATCTAATTATTGGGTAATGATTTGTTCAGAATACGCACTTCTCCATCAATCCATACCTCCTTCACTTGATGTTGGCCAAATGAATAAGGCAAAGACGCAATTCCGTTGATTGGCTTCGTAAGTATAAAAGAAGCTCTTTTTCCATGACTAATACTTCCTAATTCTTCGTGTAAATTCATTGAGTAAGCTCCATTGATTGTAGCAGCATTAATTGCCTCGGCTGGTGTCATCTTCATTTGAATACAAGCCAGACTGATGGCCAAATTCATATTTCCGGATGGTGATGAGCCCGGATTAAAATCTGTTGCCAGAGCTAGTGGTAATCCTGCATCAATAATCTGTCGGGCAGGGATATATGGGATTCCTATGAACAAAGAACATCCCGGCAAGGCTACAGGAATGGTGCTGCTTCCCAAGAGTGCATTTATATCTTCATTTGAAATTACTTCAAGATGATCTACGCTTCTCGCCTTCATTTGAACTGCAACACCAACTGCTCCAAGGTTGTTGAACTGGTTGACATGCACTTTTGGTTCAAGTCCATATTTCCAGCCTGCATCTAGCAATTTTTGCATCTCCTCAACTGTGAAATAGTTCTTTTCACAAAAGACATCTATGAAATCTGCGAGCTTTTCATTGGAAATAGCCGGTAGCATTTTTTCTATCAATTGAGAAATATACCCTTCCCTATTTTCGCGATATTCTGGTGGAATGGCATGTGCCCCTAAGAATGTGGAGCGAATAAGCATCGGATGATCGGCTTGAAGTCGACGAATAACTCGGAGCATTTTTAGCTCTGATTCCATACTTAAACCATAACCACTTTTTATCTCCGCGGCTACAGTACCCATGGCCATCATTCCATCTAACCTTCCATAGGCAGCAGCATAGAGCTCATCTTCTGATGTATTGCGAAGTAAAAGAGCTGAATTGATGATTCCGCCTCCCTTTGACGCAATTTCTTCATAAGACATTCCACGAATCCTCATCTCGAATTCACTTGATCTATCGCCGGCGAAAACAATATGGGTGTGACTATCAACCCATCCCGGAATAACAGAAGAACATTCAACATCAATCTGAACTTCGGCTTCAGGCATATCTTCAGACATTCTTCCAAAAGCACAAATTAATCCATCCTCAATCAGCAACCACGCATCTTCCAGCAAGGGCAGATTTTGCATTTCTGCACCAGAAACCTTGTCTATTCGCTCTTCTCTAACCTGAATAAGATGTCTGATATTTTTGATAAGCTTCTTCATAGTCATCTACTTTTCGACGTGGCCAAAATAAACCGAAATCACCTTTGGACTGCTGCAAAGCCTTTTTCCTGCAAAATCCTATTTTATTTGTGTAGATTTAATCGTCTCGGATTGCCTTCATTATACAAATTTTTCTTCTGCACAAACCCAAACTTGGGATACATCAATCGACCATCCTTCCATAAACATAATGTGCAAGCTCTGACCTAAATTTGTGAAATGCAATTTTAGCCTAACATCAGATTGTAATATTGGGCAAAAACCATATCTTATTCCTATGTGGAAATCTCTTTTTGTAATCTGGCTCGTGCTCACGCTCCCGAAGGTGTTCTTTGGTCAATACGTGGAGGAGATCGAAGAGATTCCACTTCACCATCATAGCTTTGGTATCAACGTGAGTCCCGCACTGGTGCTCATCAGCGGAGGGCTGCCAGTAAATCCTAGAATTGGAATTGTCTACAAAAACCAAACTCGTACAAGCCGCAAATTCAGACTCACATTCAACGCTCAATTCTACGATCCATTTGATATTGATCCTGACGTAGAGTATTACGGCCTTGCTCTTCTTTCAGATACCACACGCAGTATCAGGTACAGAAGTAGTGATAAAATGGATATGGATTTCAGGATCGGTCTTGAGTGGTCCAATCCAACCAAAAAGGTAACCCCGTTTTATGGTATCGATCTTATTCTAGGTCACTCAACTATAAATGATATCTACGGCACCAAATTCACCGTTCTCGATACTGCGTTTTGCTCCAATTGTTATGTAGATGATATAACCGTTGCTCCTTTATATAGCAGTCAAACCAGCCAGTTTATATACGCTGGATTTGATTTTACCGTCGGTTGGAAAATCGTTATAAAAAACAAAGTCGATCTATATTTACAATTCTCTCCTGAATTCAGGTATCAGGCTATGTACAACGAAATATTGGACTTAGATGAACCGAGAATGTTCAACTATTCTTCCGGTATTGATTTCAGATTGAGGGTGTTGGAAGCTTGGGTTTCTTATCGTTTCTGAAAAATTGAAACGTGAGTATTTTTACTTCTAAATATTTCCCATGCAATTACATTCAATAAATACCGGACTATTCAAACTTGACGGTGGTGCCATGTTTGGCGTTGTTCCAAAAAGCATCTGGCAAAAGTCTAATCCAGCCGACGAAAACAACCTGTGCACTTGGGCAATGCGTTGCTTACTTATAGAAGATGGCAAAAGACTTATTCTTGTTGACACTGGAATAGGAAACAAACAATCCGAAAAATTCTTTAGTCATTATTTCCTTCATGGCAATGAAAGCCTCGACTCTTCTCTTGAACAAAAGGGGTTTCACAGAAACGACATTACCGATGTATTTCTTACACACCTCCATTTTGATCATTGTGGTGGTGCCATAGAAAAAATTGGAGAAAAATATATTCCCACATTTCAGAACGCAACATATTGGAGTAATGAAAGGCATTGGAAATGGGCAACAGAGCCAAACTCCCGTGAGAAGGCATCATTTCTTTCAGAGAATATTCTGCCCATACAAGAGAGTGGACAGCTAAAATTCATCGAGCGAAAAGAGGATGCACAAATGTGTGACCTCGGATTTGATCTGATTTTTGTTGATGGTCATACCGACAGCATGATGCTACCAAAAATTTCGTACAATGGAAAGACAATTGTCTACATGGCAGACCTCATGCCGAGTACAGGACATATTCCTTTAGCATATGTAATGGGTTATGACACCCGACCACTCATTACAATGGAGGAAAAAAAGAAATTCTTGCATCAAGCTGTCGATGAAAAATGGATACTCATGTTTGAACATGATGCACAAAATGAATGCTGTGAGTTGGAACAAACAGAAAGAGGTCCAAGACTGGGTGAGGTCTTTAGGCTTGATGAAATATAGGGCAATGCGTAAATCGGGAATCCCGTTTAGAATAGAATTACATAGGATTCACCCGATGCGACATACCAGCAGCAGTTGGAGGTACATAGTTCACGTCGGGTTTTGTTTCAGGATCATATCCGAACAATCGATTTTCTTTGATGATGGTATCTACGTATGCGGGCACCATTTCCTCCCAACCACTATACCCATGTTTGATCATATCCAAAACATCCTTTGAATAGATGTTCAAGACATCCGGATTGAAATCGGTAATATCGATAAGACGTTTGTTGTATACCAAATAATCGTATAGTGGGCGCAATCTCGGGTGAATTGGACAATTATGCACGTTGATGAGCTCACCTGAATTGCTGTCCTGCCATGGATAGAGATAAATCTTCATATCGCGGCTGAACAAAATACCAAAAGCTTCGAGTATACCGCCATTCAAATCGCGATAGTATTTTTCATTGAATAGCTCAAGAAGCATATTCGCTCCCATGATTATACCTATTCGTTTGTTGGTATACTTCGAGAAAAACTCGACAAGTTTATAATACTTCGTGTAATTTGAAATCAATACTGTTTGCCCAAGTGAACAAAGAATATCGGCCCTATCGAGGAAGTCTTGTTCATTGATATCGCCCTCTGCTCTCAGGTTGTTCAGGGTTATTTCAAACAACACTTGAATATTCTCGCCATCTACTCGATACTCTTTTTCGAAAAGCTTGAAGCCTTTCATTATCATATCGATATTCACTTTGGTAACTGGCCTGAAACTTCCACGCAAAGCGAGGATATTCTTTTTGTAAAGCACATCGGCAGCTTGCAAATTTCTTCCGTCGGGAGAGAAAATAACAGCATCCGTCATTCCGTTTTTCACCAATTGCAAAGACAGTAGCCTATTATCTACATCAAGGAAATCAGGACCACTTACTTGTATTGTATCAATTTCGACCTGATCTCTCATCAAGTTGTCGTACAAAGAGAGAAGGAGTTCTTTTGGATTTTCGTGGAAATAAAAGCAACCATACAGTAGGTTTACTCCCAATACCCCCACAGTAGCCTGTTGGAGCAAGACTTCAGATTCGTGCAAACGTGCGTGTATAATCACCACGTTAGGTTCCTTTCCTGGCTCCGTTTCGAATTTGACTCCCATCCATCCATGACCCTGAATAGTTTTCTGATAATTGATCGAAGCAACTGTATCTGCAAACGAAAAGAATTTCTTCGTAGGATGTTGTTTTCTTGTTAAACGCTCTTCAATGAGTTTGTACTCATGATTCAGCATATTCACCAAGCGAGGTTTACAGACGTATCGACCTTTTGTTTCGGTTCCGTAAATAGCATCACTAAAGTCCTTGTCGTATGCCGACATGGCCTTTGCTATAGTTCCGGAGGCACCTCCTGCGCGAAAAAAGTGACGCACTACCTCCTGACCCGCGCCAATCTCGGCGAAGGTTCCATAGATGTCTGGATTCAGATTGATTCTCAGCGCTTTTTGGCTTGCCGACAGCACAACCCTATCAAATTCCACAGGTTTCAAATTTTAAAAGTGTTCAAAATTAGCTCTTTCATCTCTACAAGGAGCAATCAAGATACCCGAATTTCAACACTTTAAACATGATAATAGATGATAACGTTCCAATTTGTGTAAATACAATTTCAGAAAATGGTCATTTAGGCTGAAAATACAAGTCATTTGAAAGTTGACCTTTCGAACTACTTCCGAAACGGATCTATAAAATTTTATTATTGATTAACATTGCAGTCGATGACAGTGACATTTCTCGGAACAGGAACTTCGCAAGGCGTGCCGGTAATTGCATGCAATTGCGAGGTATGCTCATCTGAAAACCCAAAAGACAAGAGACTTCGTAGCTCTATTCTCATTTCTGAAGGCGAAAACCATGTGGTTATAGATACCGGTCCTGACTTTCGACAGCAGATGCTTCGTGAAGGATTGAAAACATTGAATGCCGTGGTTTTTACTCATGAGCACAAAGACCATATTGCGGGATTAGATGATGTGCGTGCTTTCAATTACTTTACTGGTATTGCCATGCGTGTTTTTTGTAATGATGCTGTTGAAAAGGCTATTCGAAGAGAATTCTACTATGCTTTTACCGAAGAAAAATATCCAGGAGTTCCTGTATTACACTTTCACAATATTCAAATGCATTCCTTCGATGTAGATGGAATTCCATTTGTTCCTATTGCTGTAAAACACATGGAAATGAATGTCCTTGGTTTTCGGGTTGGAGACTTTACGTATATCACGGATGCCAATTTCATTTCAGATAAAGAAATGGAGAAGGTTTACGGGTCTAAAATTTTGGTTTTAAATGCTTTAAGAAAGCAAAAGCATCCTTCGCATTTTAATTTGGAAGAGGCATTGGAACTCATAAAAGTGATAAAACCCGAAAAAGCTTTTCTGACCCATATAAGTCATCAACTGGGCACTCATGCTGAAGTAAGTGCAAACCTGCCTGCGAACGTGTTTTTATCCTACGACGGATTAAAATTAGAAATCTAATGGGAAGCAAGTTGCTCTATTACCTCATCATCAAACCTATAAGCCTCTGTCCGTATTGGTTTCTGTATGGCCTTTCCGATTTTTTCTTCGTTGTCTTGTATTATGTAGTTGGGTATAGGAAAACCGTTGTAAGTGATAATCTTGAAAAATCTTTCCCGGAAAAGGAAAGCAAAGAACTCCTTTCGATTAGAAGGCGCTTTTATCACCATTTCTGCGATTTGGTGATTGAAAGCCTCAAAAACTTCTCCATTTCTGAAAAGCAGGCCACTGAAAGAATGACACAAATAAATAC
>Ga0163147_10003804_pt1 | contig 19759 bp, 15 predicted proteins | sample OliLakLV19MP6G1_FD_148597 | JGI IMG/M metagenome (GOLD analysis project Ga0163147, IMG submission 148597) | Freshwater microbial mat bacterial communities from Lake Vanda, McMurdo Dry Valleys, Antarctica- Oligotrophic Lake LV.19.MP6.G1 | ecosystem: Environmental > Aquatic > Freshwater > Lake >...
TTCCACATCACCGGCGGGAACGGGCTGCCGGTGCCAATCAAGGCGCGACCATCAGTCCATGCAACCAAGTCGTCTGGCTTGGCTTCGCTGCGCGAGGTGGGATTGGACAGCGGAAAGATGATCGGGCGTGCGGTGTGTTGCGCCATGGCCCGGATCGCGGCTTCAGTGAAAGCACCCGCTTGGCCGGATACGCCGATCAACGCGGTGGGTTTGGCGTTGTTCATCACATCCAACAGCTCGATCCTGCCCGGACTCTGCAATTGCCAATGGCTGACGGCGTGTTGGCTTTGCGCAAAGGCGGCGCGATCGCCGCTGACCTCACGCAAGCCGTGGGCTACCAGACCCTTGCTATCGAGTACGTAGAAGCGAGCGAGCGCCTCGGCGTCGCTCAAGCCCGCAGTACGCATCGCATTGACCAGCAGCCCGGCAATGCCGCTGCCCGCCGCGCCGGCGCCGACGATGGCGATGCGCTGTTCGATCAATGGCACACCGGTGACCTTGATCGCCGCCATCAAGGTACCAAAAGCCACCGCCGCGGTGCCCTGGATGTCGTCATTGAAGGTGCACAGGCGATCGCGATAGCGTTCGAGCAGACGCCCGGCGTTACTGCCGGCGAAGTCTTCCCATTGCAGCAACACATTTGGAAAACGCTCAGCCACGGCACTGACAAATTCTTCAACGAAGTCGTCGTACTCAGCCCCACCAATCCGCGGGTTGCGCCAACCCACGTACAAGGGATTGTCGAGCCGCTCCTGATTGTTGGTGCCGAGGTCGAGCATGATCGGCAAGGTCGCCTCGGGATGAATGCCGGCGCACGCGGTGTACAAGGACAGCTTGCCAATCGAAATACCCATGCCGCCGGCGCCTTGGTCACCGAGCCCAAGAATGCGCTCACCATCGCTGACGACGATCACCCGCACGCGATCAAAGCGCGGGTCGGACAAAATCTCGCGAATGCGATGCTTGTTCGGATAACTCAGGAACAGCCCGCGCGGCTTGCGCCAAATCTCCGAAAAACGCTGACAACCCTCGCCCACCGTCGGCGTGTAGACCAGTGGCAACAGCTCCTCGATGTTGCCCACCAGCAAGGCGTAGAACAGTGTTTCGTTGGCGTCCTGCAAATCGCGCAGAAATGCATAGCGCTCAAAATCGGTGGCGAAGCTGCGCAGCACTTTCAGCCGCCGCGTGACCTGTTCGGCAAGCGTGCCCACATTCGGCGGCAACACTCCGTGCAGACGGAACTCGTGGCGCTCGCCTTCGGTAAACGCCGTGCCCTTGTTGAGCAAAGGCTGGTTGATCAGATCAACGCCATACAAATCGGTAGCAATGGTTTGCTTGCTGCGGTCAGTCGCTTGCCCAGTCATGCTTGATCTCCCCCAAGATCGAAATTCGATATCGCAATCCTGCGCACGATACGCCGTGCGGTGCCGGTGGCAAACGCGGAAGCGCCAGCAATTTGCCGGACTTTGCATGGCCGGACTGCAAATCTGTCTACGCGCAGCCCTCGTTCGGCGGCTGCATCGCTACGTGGGGCCTCCGCCCCGATGTCCTTTGCGGCGCTCGCTGCCTTACTCACCCGCTTCCGCAGGTTGCATTCACTATGCTCGATTGGCGAAGCAATTCACTTTTGCCTAAGCGTTGGCTGGCTCGTCCGGGCTCGCGGCGCGACCGGGCGCTTGTCTTAGCCGGCGCTCCAGCCACCAGGACGCAACCATCGCGAGCAGCCACGCAAGCAAGGCGGCGCGACGCCAGTGCTCGCGGTCGCTGGGCGAGGTCGATGGCGGAGCATTGCGATTGACCAGTGCCGCCGTGGCGAACTGCTTGCGTTGCGTCAGCACGCTGGCGATCTGGCTTGGATCGAACACGTAGAACGCCAAGTCTGCGCTGGGCGAACTGGGCTTGGTCGCTGCCGAAGCCGACGGCTGCGATTCCGCAACAGCGATCAAGCGATGCCAACCCGCCGTGGTTGGCCAGAACGCGGCGCAACCAGCGGCCGCTGAATCGCGCAACAGCGTCTGTCGGGAGGCGTCCGGCAGTTGCAGCAACACACCGTCGCTCGCGCCACAGACAACCGCACGCTGGCCGATCACCGCGAGCTCAGGCAATTGCATGGTCGCCTCGGCGCGCGCGCGCGCCAGTTCAGTCACCAGGTTGGACCACAGGCTGGCATGGCGCGCGTGCTCGCCGCGGGTGGCCAAGCGAAAGCTGTCTGTAAGTGCGAGCAGACCGATTCGACCTTGCCCCAGCGGCCGCCGTATAGCCACGGCTCGCGCCTTGGAATCACCCAGTATCTCGACATGCTCGCCGCCGCTGTAATCGCCGCGACTAAACGTCAACGGCCACGCATGCAGCCGCTCGCCCGCGACGACCGCCGCGCCGTCGTCGAGATTGATTGCGCGCGGCGTGTTGGTGGCACGTTCGAACTCCAGCCCCAACCCACGCCAATCCGCTTGCACGGCCGCCGGCACCGGCCCGGTGATGCGAATCAATATTCCCAAGCCTTTGCTGATTGCCTCGCGCAAGGCCGTCGCTTGGCGAGCAAGCTGTGGCCAGCTGCGTTCGTCGACGATGAGCAGGTCAAGCTTTGCCAACATCGCGGCATCAATGGCCGCGACGTTGCGCGCTTGGGTAAGTCCGGGCGCGAGGGTGATGCGACTATCCAGCTCGATACCCGCGTCGCTAGCCCAGCGGCGCAGATACTTCAGTTCGGGCGAAGGCACGGCCGCCAGCAACAACGCGCGCACTGGGGGTGCCGTCGTCGCATGGATCGGCACCGGCAGCGTCTGCAGCGTGGTTTCGCCATCGCGAAGGCGCAGTGAGAACTGCACAGGCCCCATTGCACGCGCTATTCCCAGCAGTTCGAAACTACCGTCGGCAGCAGGCGTGGTGGTTGCTTCGAGGGCGTCGGCGGGATCACGCAGTTCAATGGTGCTGAGCTTGCCGCGAACGCGCCCGCGAAGACGCCAAACCGCGCCGGCGTTGACCGCAGTTGGCAGCTCCCATTCGACGACAGCCGCCGTTGCGTTTGCGTCTGTTGCGTCTGTTGCGTCTGAATCTTTTGCGTAAAGGTCGGAAGCTGGATCGAAACTCAACTCGCGAGCACCCAGCGCGTCGCGATCATGCGCGTCCAGCCCGTGGCCGAGCACATGCACGTGGCTGATGCCCGGATAGCGACGCAACGCAGTCGCCAGATCGGGCGCGCGTTCAACCTCATCAAGGTCGAGATCGACACCACCCAAAGCAATGAGCGGCGGCAATAAGGCAATGTCGTCGTTTGACGACGGCTCGGCCGCTGCCAGCTTGGCGATATCCGCGCGCGTCGCTCCGGCCGTCAGCACGAGCATGCTGCCAGTCAATGGCGTATCACGCAGCAGCAACGCCGTCAGCAACAAAGGGGCGCACAGCAGCTGCAGAGCGATCAGACCACTGCGCGAAACGGGGGCGTTCTTCAGCACGCCGATCATCGCGATCACAGCGGCCAGCAGTACCAGCGCAAGCACGATCCAGTCGACCTCGAACGCGCTACTCACGGCGTAGGCTCTGCTGGCGCGATCGCATCGAGATAGTCGCGACCGACCTGATCAAGACGCGGCCGCAAGATCGGCGCATTGGCAGGCGGTGTCAGCAACGGCCACAGCGCGTTGGCCAAACGCCGGCGACAGTCCACGCAAGCAGGTGCCTGTTGCAAGGCATCGATGTCTGCCAGCAAGGCAAGCTGATCATCGCCATCAGCGGGCTGCGCTTGCAGCCACGCCAACAACGCAGGCAGCGGCAACTCGTCATCGGCTTGGAGTGCAAGCCAGGTGCGCTCGGGCGGCGATGCATCGGCATTCGCGGCCAACGGATCGGGCGTGCGCGCGCGATTGCCGCGCTCGCCGCTCAGTCGTCGCGTCGCATCCAGTGCGGGCAGTTCCAAGCCCACCCGCGCGAGGTAAATGCGCCCAGCTTGCTGGAAACGTTTGATGAACTCGAGTGCGCGGTTCTCGAACGGCAAGGCCGCCACCGGATCGCCCACGCGCAGCTGCAATTCGGCTTGCCACATCTCGCCCAGTGCGGCGCGCAGCAACTCGCGGGTTGCCGGATCCAGCAGGGTCGCGGCTTCGGCGATGTCATGGCCGTGACCAAACGCTGCGATCAGATCAGCCGCATTGCCAAACGCGGGTTCCTCCTCGCCATCATGAGCGCCGTCTTCATGGCCGTGCTCGTCGCCAATCTCTTCGGCTTCCTCGCCCAGGAACTGGCCATAGCGCAAACGCAGGATGCGCTGATCGACAGCAATGACATCGGCGCGCGCCAATGCGATATCGGGCTGCAGTCGCGGCTTTTCCGCAATCAGGGTTTCGGTATCGATGATGATTTGCCGTTGACTACGGAAATACGCCGGCAGGGTCTTTTGCACCAAGCCTTCAACACCTGTGCCCTCGCTGCTGCGCTCGGCCGGCCAACGCAAGATGAAGCTGGCGCTGCGGGTGAGGTTGGGCGTTGGCTGGCGGCGATCATGCACCTCGATGCGGGCAATCAGGTCATCGCCCTGCGCGAAGCCCAAGGCCAGCAGATCCAGACGCTGCGCGTATTGCACACGTTGGGCATCGCCACTGCCGCGCAAGCGGATCCGCCGCTCACTCACCGTCACTTGTTCGCCGTCGCCTTGCGCGTGGGTAAGCTGCAACTCCGCTTCGCCAAGGCCGTAGTCGTCGCTGGCGAGAAATTTGAACTGCCAGCTGCGGGCGGCGGCATCGAGCACGGTCAAGGTGTTCTGCGGCTCAGAAATCAGCAACTGCGGCGCGCGGTCTGGCTGCACTTCAATGGTATGCGGCGGGCTCGCCGGCAACGCTGGCGCACCCTCAAACTCGATGCGATACACGGTAGACGTACTGAATCGGCGCGTGCCGCGCCATTGCCCATCGTCCGCCTGCAAGGCCAACGTCTCACCGTTGAGCAGACGCAAGCGTGCGGCCACGGGCTGGATGGCAAATTGCAGTGACCAGGCAAGTTGGCTGTCTTGCGCCACCTGCACATCCAGCTGCTCACTATTGCGCGCGGGCAGCGCGGTATACGCGGGCGGCGTGATGCTGAGGCTGGCAGTCAGCGCCTGCACCGGTGCCGCTTCTATGATTGTTGCAGCGGGCGGTGTGGGCAACGAGGTCGCGGTTGGCGTCAGCGGTTGCCATAACAACAACACGACTGCCCACAAACTTGCGGCAATCAGCCCGCCAAGCAGCCGCTTCCAAGGCCACGGCGCGCTCAGATCCAACGTGCGTGATTGCAAAAGCTGCTGGCTCACCCGCGCTTGCTGCAGGCGTTGCAGCGACGACAGCGTTGCCGGATCGGCAAACAACAGATCGCTGCTGTCATCCAAACCACGCTGGTTCTGGTCGAGCGCACGAATCAGCCAGCCGCGATCAATTCGCTGCCACACCTGCCGCAGCCGTACCGCCAGCACACCAAGCCCGAGCAAGCCGACCACCGCGCTTGTCATTGGCGCTGCCAAACGATGCGCCAGATAACTCGCGACCAGCAGCCAAGGTAGCCAACGCGTCAATTCGATCAGCACGTCACGCCATTGCACGCGGCGTTGGATGGTTTGCAAAGCGGCCGCCCGTGTCATCGCACGCCCCGCAGGCGGCGGCCACTGGCGAACGCGCGTTCCAGCAGGAACAAGCTCGCGATCAACCAACCCAACCACGACCGCAGCGGCGTAGTGCTGGGGTCGGATTGCGCGGTGATCCGCACAGGCTCGATCAGCGACGCATAGGCTCGGGTCGGCGCTGGCGGCTCACCGAACAGCGCGGCAAACAGCGCGGCCGGAAACTCGGGCGAGTGCAGAATCGGCATTTCGCGCGGCTCAAAGCGCGTGCTCAACGTGGTCTTTTGGCCGAGGCCGACGCGCTGGATGTGGCCCGGCCACGTGACCTCGAGACCATCCGCCGTGGATTCAGTTTCCTCAGAACGCGGATTTTGTGAGCGCAGGTGGAGCAGCCGTCCGCCAGCGATCAGCGATGCCTTTGCCGCCGCCGTGGGTTCGTCACCCACCCAGATCAAGGCATCCACTTGGCCTGGCAAGGCCGCTGCGGCAGGCTGATCGTCACGCGTGACTTGCATGGCAGCATCGCTGGCCCAGGCATCGATGGCGGCCCGCAGCCAACGCAGCGCGGGCGCATCGGCGGCCTCATAACGAATCGCCAAGGTCCGTTTCAGCGGCGATTCTGCAGTCGTCGATGGCTCGCTTTCCGCAGGAAGGTTAGTGCCTGCAATCTTCCATTCCACCTCGCGTGAAAGTCCGATTGCTTGCGCATCCAGACCACTGACCTGCTCACCCAGCAGCACCCGCAATTCATCGCGAGGAGCTAGCTGAGCGTCCAATTGACGCAGCAGGCTGGCAAACGGTGGCTGATCCAAATGGCTAACTGGCAGGGTGCGGGCCAGCTCCAAGTTGGAAGGATGCAAGTTGGAAGGATGCAAGTTGGAAGGATCTGTGTTGGCAACATCCCGCTTGGCAAGATCGATCTCAGCCAGCGTGCTGTTCAACCAGACCGCTCGGTCAATTCCATCCGCATACAAACCAATCAGCGAGTCCGGCATTCCCGGAACCACCGCCAACACGCGCTGCGGCGCGCGCCACTCGCCCACCCACGTTGGCTGCGCCAGCCAGATGACCACCGCCACGAGCAGCAGCACGCGCAGCGCCAGCAGCAGCCATTCGAGCAGCCGCCAGGTGCGCTGCGGCGGGTGCGCCGCGCCGATAAAACGCATCGCTGCAAAGCGCAGCACGCGCATGCTGCGGCGGCGGTCGAGATGCAGCCAGATCGGCAGCAACACAGCGACAAACGCCGCGAGTCCGATGGGCCAAGCCCATACGACACTCATCAGAGCTGACTCATCACAGCTGACTCATCACAGCTGACTCATCACAGCTGACTCATCACAGCTGACTCATCGAAACCGACGCGCCGCTCGCTCGGCACCCAGCGCCTGAGCCAGCGTCATCGCCAATGATTGATCGAGTGCGTGCTCGACATGGCGCACGCCACCGGTCGCCAACCGCTCTGCCAACTGAAGCCGAGCAGCGGCAAAGCGCTGCCGGAAGTCGGCACCTGCGGCTGCGCCATCGGCCGCCATCCGCGCGCCGGTCTCGGGATCCTCAAACACGAATGCACCGCGAAATCCGAAATCGCGTTCGTCGACTGCGGTCAGCGCAATGCTGCGCACGTCGCGTCGGGTGGCGGCCAACTGCAGGCCGAACTCGCTGCTCCGGGAATCAAAACCATCACTGATGAGCACCACCACGGCGGCCGGTTCAATCCTTTCCCACGCACGCTGCAGGCTGGTGAGCGCAGGCCACTCGCCTTGCGCCTGTGCATGCTTCAACGCCAACACGCAGCGGTCGCGATGACGCGGACCGCGCGCCGAAGCGACCCAGGTCGGCTGGCCCGCAGCGAGCAGCAACACGCCAAAGCGGTCACCTTCGCGCAGGGCAATATCGATGGTTGCCGCCGCCAAGGTGCGCGCGACACTGAGCTTGTCTTTGCTCGGCGTTGCCAGATCGGCTTGCGCCATCGAAGCACTGCAATCGACCACCACCCAAATCGCCAATCCGGCCTCGCTCTCGGCTTCGCGGACGAAATAGCGATCTGATCGCGCAAACAGTTTCCAATCGATGTGGCGTGGCTCATCGCCCGGCTCGTAGGCGCGGTACTGGGAAAACTCCAGACCTTGGCCGCGTTGCCGGCTGGCGTTCTGACCCAGCGGCCCAGCCGCCGGCGGCAGTCTTGCCACGATACGCAGCCCGCGTAGCTGCGGGCGCAAGTCAATCGGAATCAGGTCAATTGGAATCAGGTCAATTGGAATCAGGTCAATTGGAATCAGGTCAACCGGAATCAACTCAGCTGGAATCGGGTCGGCTGGAATCGGGTCGGCTGGAATCGGGTCGGCTCGAATCGGGTCGGCTCGAATCAAGGCTGCAGTTGCATCACTCATCGATCAGTGACATCAGGCTGAATACGGCACGTCTGCAAGCAACGTCGACACCACGTCAGACGCGCTGCGGCCCTGCGCCTCAGCGGCAAAGCTCAGCAGCAGTCGATGCCGCAACACCGGCATCGCCAAGGCCTGCACGTCTTCACGAGTGGCCGCTAAACGACCATGCAACAGCGCGCGCGCTTTCGCACACAACACCAAGGCTTGGCCCGCACGCGGTCCCGCGCCCCAGCGCACCCATTCCTTGATTGCGGGCAAAGCGCTCAACTGCGGCCGCGAGGCGCGCACCAGGCGATTGATCCACGCCATCAGATCGCCACTCACGTGCACTTCGCGAACCAGTTTTTGCAGCGCGAGCACATCGTCGGCAGTCATCACTGCTTGCGCCAATTCGCCGCGGGCGCCGGTAGTCTGCGCAAGGATGGAACGCTCTTCGGCCTCGCTCGGATACTCAACCAGAATGTGCAGCAGGAAGCGGTCCAGCTGCGCTTCTGGCAATGGATAGGTGCCCGCCTGCTCCAGCGGATTCTGTGTCGCCAGGACAAAGAATGGCTTGGGTAACTGATGCGTCGTGCCGGCGTAGCTGATGGTGCCCTCTTGCATTGCCTCGAGCAGCGCCGACTGGGTCTTCGGCGGTGTGCGATTGAGCTCGTCGGCCAGCAACAGATTGGTGAACACTGGCCCAGGTTGAAACTTGAAATAGCGCTTACCGGTGCCGTGTTCTTCTTCCAGAATCTCGGTGCCAATGATGTCGCTGGGCATCAGGTCCGGGGTGAACTGCACGCGCCGAAACTCCAACTGCACGGCACGACCCAGCGCGCGAATCAGCAGCGTCTTGCCCAAGCCAGGCACGCCTTCGAGCAAGGCATGGCCGCCGGCCAGCAGCGCCACCAGCAATTGCTCAACAACGGCCTGTTGACCGACCACCTCGGCCGCGATCGAACGCCGTAGTTTGGCGATCTCGTCCAAGCGAATCGCGATCTGTGCTTCGTTCAGTTCCGGCGATTCATGGGCACTCATGCGCTGGCCCGCGCGATCATGGAGGGCCGCGCTCCTGCGCGGCTGCTTTTGACACGGGACCAAGAGCAGCGCCGCAGGAGCGGCGCCCTCCAAACGGTTGATGGCTGCCGTTGCATCAGGCGCTGATCGCATAAATCATGATGTTGACCGCGAGTTTGGTGTTGTCCTCGGCTAGCCAGCGCTTGTTGCGCCAGTCGTAATCCCATTCGCATCCGTAGTCCTTGTTGCTGTAAAGCACGCCCAAACGGCCGTCGATTTCGATGCCTTTGAGGTAGTCATGAATCAGATCGTCGCCCCAGCCATTCAGCTCAAAACTGGTTGGCGGTGGCCCATCCAAGGCGAAAAAACTGGAATAGAGCGGATGCTGATTGGACAACTTGCGTAGTGCTGCATTGCCAAAAATGCGCGCCATCTCGGCTTCAAACGAACGCGCAAACAAGCCATCGATGTCGTGGTTGCAGTCGTCCACAAACACGAAGCCACCGTTCTTCACATAGCGCTCGAAATTGCGCTTCTCCTGTGGATTGAACTCGACCAGTTTGTGCCCGGCCAGATAACAGAACGGCGCGTCCAACATGCGTGGATCGGCCAAAGGCAGGACATGCTCCTGCGGGTCGATCCGCAACTGCGTGTATTGCAACAGCGAATCGAGCAGCGTGGTCGGCATGCGTTGATCGACATCCCAGTCACCCGACTCGTACATGAGGCGGGTGAACCAGAAATCGAAGCGGCCATCGCTGGCACGAGCTTGGCGCAAGCCCGCTGGGGCCAGCGCCGCAAGCAGCGACGCGGCACCCAGCTTCAAGATGTCGCGACGCCGCATCGGCAAAAGGCCGCTCGCCTACACCGCGTCTGAGAGCGAGGTAAAGGTGAAGTCGCGCACCTTCATCGACGGCATTTTCAACAACAAACCACCGCCGCCACCACCGCCGCCCGCCAAGCGCACCGATTTACCCAGCGCTTCGATGTTGTTCAACATGATCACCGGCGACTCGTTGAAGCGGAAGTTCTTTACCGGATACTTGATCTCGCCGTCTTCGATATAGAACGTGCCGTCACGGGTGAGGCCGGTCAGCAGCATGCTCTGTGGATCCACCATGCGGATGTACCAAGTGCGGGTCAGCAACACGCCGCGCTTGGTCTGTTTGATCAATTCCTCGGTGGTCGCTTCGCCACCTTGCATGATGATGTTGCCGGGCTGGCCGACCGCTTGCTTGTCCTTTTGCTTGGCCCAGAAGCGTGAATATTGGAGATACTCGACCACGCCCTTGTTGACGATTTGCGTTTTTGTTCGAGCCAAGCCTTCCTGATCCCATGCCGGCACTGGCACCTCGGCATCCCACGGGTCCGAGTAGATGTTGACACGTTCATCAAACACCTTTTCGCCTACCCGATTGCCGCCGCCTTTCTTGGTCAAGAAGCTGCGGCCCTCGTCGGCTTGCCGCGCATCAAAGCCAAACAGCATGAAGCTGATCAGGCCGGACGCCGCTTCGGGCTCCAGAATAACCGTGTACTTGCCAGGCTCAAGCGCTTTGGCCTCGGCCGATCCCTTGGCCTTGCTGATCGCGGTGCGAATGCTGCGCTTGGCGTCAAACAGCGCCACATCGGCGACATTGGAAGACACCCAGCCCGAGCCGCGCTCGTCTTCGGTGCGCACCGTGCAGGTCAGGTCTGCTGACGTGACTTTTTGATAGCCAAAATTGCCCTTGCTGTTGGCGGTGGCGATAAAGCCGTTGGAGTTGACGAAGTAGCCCGCCGCCACCAGCTTGTCGGCCTTGCACGGCTCGATGCAGTCCGCCGCCACTTGCGCACGAAAGTCCGGAGTGATCGCGGCCGTGGCTTCGATAAATGACGTGCTTGCGGTGTAAGTCTGCTTCTCGATCACCGACATGAACTCGGGATTCTCCGGCGCCAACTTGGCCAACTCTTCAGCTCGCCGAACGACCCGCTCAAGCGCTGCGTCATCAAACTCGCCGATGGTCGCTGTGCCCACCCGCTTGCCGTAGGCAACGGTGACCGCGAGCGTACAGTCCTGCACTTCGCCGCTGGTCGACACGCCATTGCGGGCGAAGCGGATATTGCCCTCGCTTGCGCCGGCCAGATTGGCGCTGCACTCGTCGGCTTTGGAGAGCTTGATCACCTTGTCCAGAATGGCCTTGGCTTCGGCTTCATTAAAAAGTGTCATGGTCGTTTTTCCTTAGCCGAGGTTGCGGGCAGTGTTGATGACATTGATGCCGTTGAAGCGCGCCGTGGCCGATCCATGCGACACCGCCGAAGACTGCGAGGGTTGGCCCTTGCCATCAAAGAACGAACCACCGTGGCGGTAGTCGCGCTCGTCGCAGATGGCCGCGCAGGCATTCCAGAACTCAGGCGTGCGAATCTGATACGCCACGTCCTCGATCTGCTCGGTGATCTTGCCGTCCTTGATCTCAAAGAAAAGTTGGCCACCAAACTGGGCGTTATAGCGCTGCTGATCGATCGAGAACGAGCCGTTTCCAACAATGTAAATGCCGTCTTTAACGTCGGCGATCATCTCGTCAGGTGTGAGCTTGTCCTTGCCGGCTTGCAGCGAAATATTCGACATGCGCTGGAACTGCACGCTGGACCACGAATCGGCGTAGCAGCAGCCGTGCGATTCCTTCTCACCCAGAATGCCGACTTGATCGCGGATGGCCTGATAGTTGACCAGAATGCCGTCCTTGATGATGTCCCACTGCTTGGTCTTCACGCCTTCGTCGTCGTAACCGACATTGCCCAAGCTCAGCGGCTGCGTCTTGTCTGCAAAAATGTTGACGCGCTCGCTGCCGTACTGGAAGGTTTTCGACTTCCATTTGTCCAAGGTTGCAAAGCTCGTCCCGGCAAAATTGGCCTCGTAGCCAAGCACGCGATCAAGCTCGGTCGGATGCCCGACCGACTCGTGAATGGTCAGCCACAAATGCGCCGGGTCCAGCACCAGGTCGTACTTTCCAGGCTTCACTGACTTGGCTTTCAGCTTGAGCTGCGCCTGCGCGGCCGCTGCCTTGGCATCTGCCACCATGTCGTACGAGCTCGAGTAACCGACCACGCCGCCCGGCATCGCTATGCGACCCTCAGCGGTGGGTTCTAAGTATTCAAAGCCCATGCCCATCGGCGACGACAAGCCGTTGCGGCTGCGGAACTTGCCGCTGGCCTTGTCAATCGCGGTGACCGTCAGCGGTGCCCAGATCCGGTGCACGTCCTGATCGATGTAGGAGCCATCGGTCGATGCGAAATACTTTTGCTCGTTGACCAGGAACAAGGTTGAATTGACGAAGTTGGCACCGGCATTGATCGCCGCCGCGTTGACCGCCAGCAACAGCTCGACTTTGTCCTTGATCGGCACGTCCATCGCGTTCTTTTTGATCGGCGTCGCCCAACTCACTTCGCCCACGCCTTTCACCGCCGCCAGTTCAACTGGCGTGGTTTGCAGGCGCGAATTGGCCTTGGCAATGATGACCGCCTGCTTGGCTGCCCGCGCCACGCTGTCGGTGCTCAAGGAATTGGTGGCCGCAAAGCCCCAGGTGCCATTAGCCAGCACGCGGATGCCGACACCGGTCGACTCGGTGTTGACCACGTTCTCGACCTTGTCCTCACGGGTCACCACGAATTGATTCAGGTAACGACCAACCCGGACATCGCAGTACGTGGCACCCGCCTCTTTCGCTGCCGCCAAGGCCACATCGGCCAAGCTGCGTTTCAACGTCAGCGCAATTTTTTCGCTCAACACTTCCGCGGCGATAACCCGGCTATACGCCGGCAGCAACAACGCACCAGCCCCAAGGCCAGACAATGTAACAAAGGTACGACGGTCCATGATTCACTCCCTGAAAGCAGGATTTGGCTGGCGCGAGACCACCGGCGCTCATCACGCCGAGGCACATCACGCAAGAACGACGACGCGACAGCAGCCCGACCGCCACCGCGCTGGCAGCCTGTCGTACTCAAGATCGAGGCGATAGTCGGCTGCGTGGGGACAGATTCTCGACGATTCCTGGCCCATCGCAGTGCTAAGGGCCAACAATGGGCGAAACCTGATTCACTAGAATCATTCAACAGAATGACTCAACAAAATCATTCAATAGAATCAGGGACCACGCAGACGGACTTGCAGCCCGGACGACCTTTCGTCCGCCAGATTGCGACACTGCATGGTGGCCGCAACCGCCGCCTGCGGCATGTGACGAATGGCATGGATTGGCGAAATTGTTGCGGCTCTTAGCAGTCGGGCCCTTGGTCGCCCGGTTGCACACACAGCGGAGCAAGCAGCGCTCTAAAAGCCAATAGCACTCCCAGCTCCTGGCCCGCATTCTGCTTTTGAGGGAGCGCCGGAAGACGCGATTCGATCCAGTGGCGCAGAGCGTCGCGCCCTCCGGCGCCACCACATCAGCCGAGATTGGCGGCTGCCAAGAGCTGACGGATGTTCAAGGATACAACCGCCAGTTCCGCCAACGAAAGCCTGCGGCTGGCGAGATGCTGATCGGCAGCTGACGGCCAGAAGTGGTCAGTCGAACTGCCAGGCGGGACTGCGCCGATCTGGTTTCTGGCTGCAACAACGATACCCGTGCGCACATCCGCTGTAGTTCCCTCACCTAGCCCGGCCTTTTCATGAATGCGCACGATGATCGCGCAGGATACTGGTCGCACAGGGGATTCTCTGAAGGAGCGGCGTATCGGGCCATACGGCCGACTGAAGGGAATTCCCTGTGCGGTCAGGAGACAAGCGAGGGCGTGCGCGATTCATGAAAAGTTCGGACTAGTAACCCTTATGGAGGCGAGGTTGTGCCTGGCTCAGGCGGCTGTCGCAAGATTCGATGGGGCCGGGAAGGCTCCAGGAAGCGAGGCGGTGATCGGGTGATCTATACCCATCAGCTCACCAGTGGAGCGGTCGTGGCCATTCCGATCTACGGAAAAGGCGCGACCGAGAACATTCCAGCGCATACCCGGCGCGAAATTGCGAAGGCGAGGGCCATGCCCCTGACTGCACAAGAGCTGTCTGAACGGGACTCCAAGCACGACATTGGTGCGGAGCTGCTGGAATCGATTCGCCAAATCAAGGCCTGCAATGTCGGCAAAGTGCCGTTCGTCAAGATGACGCTGGCTGTCGAGGCGCTCCCGAGTTGGCATGTCGCAGGCGCAGTCCGCCGCCAAGCTCGGCGTGTCCAAGCGCACACCGCAAGAGTGGTAGCGAGGGCGGCGTCAGCCGTCCGGTGCGGCGAGAGCGCTGCTCAAGATCGCTGCGATGCGGCCGGATGTCGTGCACGAGGCCTTTGGCTGACGCGCGGTTTTCGATTACAACAGTCGATCAACAGAATCACCAAAGCCCGCCTTCATGGCGGGCTTTTTCGTGTTTGGCGTTCGCCGAAGTTTCCGAGGTTGGCAGGATTGTCGCCGTCGTAGCCACGAATAAGAGGCCTGCGGGTTCTCTCTCTGAATAGTCTCGTTTCCCGCCTTATTCAGAAAGCACGCGCCGCGCCGCTGTCATGACGCCTGGCCAACTAAGCCACTTTCCCCGTATGACCAAAGTGTGCAGCCGACATTTTGAGCGCTACGCGGTAATCCCGCTGCGGGGGTTCGCCGCTGGCCGGCGCATCAGCGAGGCGATCACGTCGGCCTGCCCGCAACCTGTAGCGCAAATCAAAGCACCGAAACTCATCAGCGCCATCGAGCCCGGCAACGGCAAGAACATGACCGGCAGAGATCGGGCTGGAGCCGCCATTCAGCATCCACGAGCGAGCGAATGCTGTAATTATCCCGCAAAATAGCCTTCTGTCATCGAAGCGGGATAACGCATGCAATCCTTGGACGACACCGCGCTGCGGGTCGCTATTGATCTTCGCGATGCCTATGAGGCCACGGTCGCGCTGTGGCGCGACCTTGATGCTGTCGATGGCCGGATGGTCTGGAAATCGGTCAAAGGCAGGGATTACCTCTACCACGTGTTTGGGCATGCCGGCACCGGCACTTCGCGCGGTCGGCGGTCCGTGGCGACGGAGGCGATCTATGAGCAATTCCGTGCGCGTAAGGCACGAACCAAAGAACAGCTGGCCGACACCGAACCCCACCTCAGGCGCGCCGCAGCGATGTACGTTGCGTCTGGCCTGCCAGTTATTGACTCGTGGGCGGCCAAGCTTTTCCAGCATCTCGACCGAACGGGGCTGCTTGGTTCGCTGGTGATGGTGGTCGGCACCAATGCAATGCCGGCATATCAACTTGAGGCACAGGCTCGAACGGGTCAACGCCTGCACGCGACACGCGACACCGACATCGCATGGACCGCACCGGAGGAGCGCGGAGAGCCTGTCTTGTGGCCGGCGCTTCGGGAGTTTGATCCAAGTTTCACGATCAATCTGGAGCAGCCATTCCAGGCCATCGGTCGGGGATCGCGCGAACTCGAACTCCTCAGCGCACCCACGCTGCTGCACGCAGCTGCAGCAGAACCGTTCCGACCAATACCGCTACCCGAGCAGGAATGGCTTTTGCGAGGCCAGGCCCTGCGCCATATCGTCACGGGGCTGGACCGCACACCAACTCCGCTGGTGGTGCCTGACCCTCGCTGGTTCGCCTTACACAAGCGCTGGCTCGCCGACAAGCCGGGGCGCGATCCGCTCAAGGCACCCAAGGACCAGCGGCAGGCGCAGACGATTTGGCATTGGCTCGACGCAATGGCGCGTTATCCGCGAGACCCAGCGTTCCTCAGGTCGCTGCCGAACGAGTTGCGGTCGGTTGCCAAATTGCTGAGCGAAGAGTGCGTCGGCACCCCGCTGCGCTGACCGGCCGCTTTGGGTCGGGCGGCGACTGTCGGCCAGGAAGAGACAATCGCAGACTGCATGTCATCAGAGCCGCCGAGCGGTCTTTGGCTGGCGCGAACGTTGATATCTTGGACTCACCAGTCGCGGCGTCGAGGTAGCTGCCAGAGTCAAACCGAATAGCATCCACGACTTAGGGCGGTTCACTGATCCAGCGCTTCGGCAGCGCGCTCAACTTGAACATCCACTTCCACATGCTGTGGCTCGATGACGTGGATGAGAACGTCGAGCAACCCCAGCGCAAACCTCGCCTGCATCGCGCCCGCGCGCCGACCTCCGCGCAGGTGAAGCACCTGGCCGGCACGATCGCGCACCGGGTGTGTCGGCATTGGGTGCGCAAAGGCTGGCTCGAAGGCGAAGACGAATCCGTGTTCCTGTCCGACTGCGCTGGCTGCGGCGACGGCCTGGACGCGCTGCGGTTGAGCTCGATCACCTACCGCATCGCTACCGGTGCGCAGGCCGGGCGCAAGAATGTGAGAAAGGATGCCTGGATTGGCAGCGGCTGGCGCACACATTCCCCAACCTGCATAGGGCATGCTTGGTTTCGTTGCTCGCCACCCACAGACAATTTGCAGATGGCAATCCCTTCTCGGCCAAACATTTTCCCGCACTCGCCTCGCCGAAGGTCGCATTGCTGATCGCTGTCAGCCGACCGCAGCGGCATGGAACCCCTTCGGGTTGCCGCCGACAGAGCCACTGCCGCGTCGAGCCGGTGTCTACTTCACACGCTCGCGTCCGGGAAACGGTCTGGTCAATTTTGCTCGCCGAGTCAGTCCTGTTGCCTACCGGGCAGTTCAACACGATGCATTCGCGGGTGTCTGGTACACCGCGCTGAGTGACCGCACGCCGACCTGGTACACCTTGGAGGGCGAATTGACCAATGGCGGGGGTGAGCTTGCTGTGCGCCAGTTCATCAACGCCGCCGCACCGGACGGCTTTGAGGCCAGCAGCGAAATTGTTGGTTGAGCCTGGATTGGCCAGCTCGGCACGAACCGAGCGATGTTTGCCTGGGAGCTTGACGACGGCTCGAAAGGCATCGAGCTCCTGCATTCGAGCGGCTTGCCGAGCGGCGCGCCAAACCGCACGCAAACCTGGTTCAGTCCGCTGGATTCGGGTTGGGGCCTAGCCATCGAGAGCCTGTATATCGGTGCTCCATTCGAGTTCATCGGCGCCTTCGTTTACGACGCCAAAGGTCAGCCGCGTTGGGTCGTTGGCGATTCGAATAGCAACACTGGCGGCAGCATCCAACTCACCGGCCACCGCCCGCATTGTCCAGGCTGCCCGTGGATCGCCGACTGGAGCAGTGACAGCCAACCGGCCGGGCGATTGCAGTTGGGTTATCAAGGTCAAAGCGCTGGCCCCTCGGGCTCCAGCATTCAACTGCCGCCGGCGTATCGTGGCGGTTGGATGCGTGAGGCGCTGCCGATCCAGCCTGTGGCGCCGCCGGTGCAGTAAACGTGGGGATAGCAGAAGCAGAGGAGACTGAAGCGCAGCGGAGACTGAGGAGCGGCGGAGCAAGCTTTGCTCTATAAAAGCACTTAGGCCCCACGCTCTAACGCGCTTTTAAAACCGAAATTGTCCGGCTGCTAGTCACGGCCCCCACTGCGCCACCAAACCGTCTCTCGCTGGCTCGACTGCAACTTGCCAGCAATGCCGGCGAAGCCGAGCACCAGCAGTGCCAGTGGTGCTGCCCAATCGAGAAACAGGCTGTCTTCGCGGGCTTGCTCGGGTTGCTTTGGCAAATAGCGCACCGATACCGCGTCGCCGAGTTTTTTCGAGCTGAGCCAAGCGGTTGCCCAGCCGGTTTTGATGGTGAATGGTCCGCCGCCGGCCTTGGGCCTGTAGCTGACGACGGCGCGTTCAGAGTAGTCGAATCCGTCCTTGTCGCTGGATAGTTTGGCGGCAACGCTTTGAACGGTGCCAATCACGACTTCGCCATGGCGTCTGAATTCAAGCGAGCGCTCTGCCACATAGAGCGAGCCCAGCACGCAGCCGATACCAAGGATCAACGACCATCCGCGACTCATGCCAATCCTCGTCTTTTAGCGCGCTGCTTGCGTCGGTATTCTGGCCCCGCGAAGTTGCGTGATCAATCTGTGCCCGCGTGCGTGCGCTGCTGAGTTGTGTTGAAGTCCGCTTGCCGGTGGAGGCCGGCATCCCGCAGGAGCCCTCAGATGCACCTACGTCCCCGCTTGTTAAATGACAGCGCTCGCTTTGCACGCCAAAGTCTGGCTTTGGCGTGTCTGCTCAATCTGGCGGTTCCCGTACACGCCGGCAGCTTCGACTGCGCCACACCAGCCACGCCGCAACAAATCAATCCACAGGTACTGGGCAACGGCAGTGCGGGCAGCGTGACGCGCATGCAGTTGCAGCAGGCGCTCGATAGTGCGAGCGAGGTGCGGCTCAACATTGGAAGCAGCACCTTGCTGCTCGACCAGAGCTTGCGTTTGACGCGTGCGGTCAGTTTAGATGGCGGCGGCGCGAGCTTGTCCGGTGGTGGGCTGGTGCGGGTCATGGAGATCAGCAATCCGACGCTTGCCAGCGATTTCACGATCACCCTGAAAAACCTGAAACTGATAAATGGCGATGCACGCAACGCGGCGGGCGATCAGTTTGCGCGTTCGGGTGGGGCGATCCTGAATGATCACGGCAGCGAGCCGTGGCGAGCGGTTCGTCTGCATGCCTTCGATGTCGAGTTCAACAACAACCGCGCCATCGAAGCGGCGCAGGATGGCGGCGGCGGTGCGGTGTATTTGCTGGGCCATCGCGAGTTTATCTGCGTGCGCTGCGAGTTCTTTGGCAACCGGGCGAGCAATGGCGGTGGCTACTATGGTCTCGGCACCCAGACTCTGCGTTTCTACGACAGCCAGCTTGCCAAGAACGTTGCCAGTGGCGATGGCGGGAATCCGGGCAATGGCGGCAATGGCGGTGCCATGGCGGTGGATGGCGACACCCGCGAGGTCAGCCTCTGCCGCAGCGAGCTGCTTGCCAACGACAACAATGCCTTTGGTGCCGGTCTGTTCACCACCGTCTACGACCAGACCAGCATCACCCGCATCTGGCAAAGCACATTCGCCAGCAATGCCCAGCTCGGCAGCGACCAGCATACTGGCGGTGCCTACATTCAAGGCGGACCGGTATCCATCCGCAACTCGACTTTTCGCGCCAATCAGGCGGTCGGCTTTGGCGGCTTGTCATTGTTCGACCATCAGACCGGCAACGGCCTGATCCGTGTCGGCGGCGAGATCGTCAACAGCACCTTCGTCGGCAACCTTGCGCGCACCGGCTTGGGTGGTGCGATGAACCTGCAAGGCAGTGACCCGCTGCTGCTGCAAAACCTGACCATTGCCGACAATCGTGCCGACTGCGCGGTGTGCTTTGCCGGTGGCATCGCGAACCCCGCCAATTCGCCCATCACCGTGCGCAATACGATCTTCCGCAACAACACCGGCGGCAATGCGTTCAACCCTTGGGCCATACTCAACCCAGTGGCCAACGGCAGCAATAATCTGCAGTGGCCGCAGGCGCGGCCGGGCAGTTCCGGTCAACAGGAATTGGCGGTCAGTCCCGGCAGTCAATTTGCCGATTCGCTCACCCTCGCGCCGGCCGACAACGGTGGCCCCACCGAGACCATGGCCCTGCCAGCTAATTCGCCTGCGGTAAACGCCGGCACCACCACTGGCGCACCAGCTGGCGACCAACGCGGGCTACCGCGCTTCGGTGCTGTCGATGTGGGTGCCTTTGAACTGCAGAACGCCAGCCAAGTGTTTCGCAATGGGTTCGAGGGTTAGGCGCGACGTTCGCTCAAAGCCAAACGCGAAACGCGAAACGCGAAACGCGGCAAGATGACGCCCAAGACCGACGGCAACGCCAGCCGGCGCGCCGTCTTCCCGATGCATTCGAATTACTGACGTGGTTCGCCGTTCCTGTTAACGGCG
>Ga0163147_10003807_pt1 | contig 19753 bp, 23 predicted proteins | sample OliLakLV19MP6G1_FD_148597 | JGI IMG/M metagenome (GOLD analysis project Ga0163147, IMG submission 148597) | Freshwater microbial mat bacterial communities from Lake Vanda, McMurdo Dry Valleys, Antarctica- Oligotrophic Lake LV.19.MP6.G1 | ecosystem: Environmental > Aquatic > Freshwater > Lake >...
CCCTGCCCCCGAGCCTCCTCCTCCGCCACCCGCCCCGAAGCCCGCGACGGGTTTCGCCGCGGGCTTCGGGGCGGGTGGCGGAGGAGGAGGCTCGGGGGCAGGGTCGGGTTCGGCGAACATCTCGGGAGGAGGGAATTCCTCCACTGAAACAGGCGCTTCCGGCGCGGGATCGAAAGGCACGGGCTCGAACGCCGCGGGCTCGGCGGAGAAGTCCGGACGGCCAAGTTCCGAGGTGAAGAGGGCATCATCCGCCGGGAGTGCCTCCGGGAGCGGATCGAATGACTCAAGACCCGAAACACCATCGGAACCGGTGTCCGAAAGGCCGATGAGCGGATCATCGGCGAGCTGTGTGGAGAAGCGAAGAAGCCCGCCCTGCGGGTCGTCGGGTGGGCCCAGGGAGATCTCATCACCCTCCGCGAGCGCGTGCTCCATGACCTGAGTCCCGTTCACGAACACCCCGGAGCGGCTGTTCGTGTCGCAGAGCGTGACATTCCCCTCATCGTCCAGGAAGATGGTCGCGTGCAGAGGTGAGACGGAAGCACCCGAGAGGACAAGATGGCAGCCCTCGCCGGATCCGAGGACGAAGTTGTTGAGCACCTCGTCAATCCTGAGGACCGTGCCGGCCTCGCTCCCGTTGAGAACGGCGATCGATGGGAAGTTCACACTCGTCATTCGGAGTCGCCGTTCGATCTGTTCATGGCTGGAGAGGCCTGAGCCCTAGTCGCATCCTTCGGGAAAGGGTGATTCGAACACAAGCACCGGGGGCCGTCAAAGGATGGCGCTGGTGGAGCCTCGGGTGAGTTGGCCTTAAGGTAGTGAGCGAAGGAGAACGAAGCACATGCAAACGAGAATCGCGCGCCGTCTCGGGGTGCCGGTAAGCCTTCTGGGCTACGGCATGTGGGGGCTTGCGGGCTGGAAGGACACGGACGAGGCCGAGGTCGAGCTGGCCCTCGACGCGGCGGTGGCATCGGGAGTGACATTCTTCGACACCGCGTTCGCTTACGGCGATGGAAGGAGCGAAGGCGTCCTCGGAAGGCTCGTCCGCCGACATCCCACGAAGACCTTCTTCACCGCGAGCAAGATTCCCCCGAAGAACCGGATCTGGCCCGCACCCCCGGACGCCCCGCTCGAGGATTGTTTTTCGGCCGCCCACATCCGGGAGTACACGGAGAAGACGCTCTCGAACCTGGGCCTGCCCCACGTCGACCTCATGCAGTTCCACGTGTGGCAGGACGCCTGGGCCGCAGACCCGGCCTGGCCACGGGCTGTCCTCGACCTGAAGCGCGATGGATTGATCAAGGCGATCGGCATCAGCCTCAACCGATGGGAGCCCTGGAATGGGCTCGCCACTCTCCGGACCGGTCTGATCGATGCCGTGCAAGTCGTCTACAACATCTTCGACCAGGCTCCCGAGGATGAGCTGTTCCCGCTCTGCCGGGAGTTGGGCATAGCGGTGATCGCACGCGTGCCGTTCGATGAAGGATCGCTGGCGGGACAGCTAAGCCGGGACCGTACGTTCCCGGAGGGCGACTTCCGCCGGACATACTTCAACGGCCAAAACACTGCGGCGACGATGGACCGGATCGAGCGGCTGATGGGAGTGCTCCCCGCGGGAATGACGCTGCCCGAGATGGCACTTCGTTTCATCATCTCGAATCCCGACGTGACAACGGTGATCCCGGGCATGCGCCGGATGCAGAGCGTCTCGGGAAATTTGAGCGCCGAGACCGCGGGGCCGCTTGGTGACGCCCTGATCGCCCAGCTTCGATCGCATCGCTGGGATCGCCAACCCGCCAGAAAGACAGACTAAAAAAACTTGACGAACAGAGCACGGCACCGCTGATGGTTCGTTTCGCCGGCGCGTTCTTCCGCGAGCGAGAGATGCCCCGCGAGATGCCCGGCCTCCCGCTTCCCGGTAACGACGACATGCTGCCACACCTTCTTTCCGTCCTCGACCGCGTTCTCGCCCCCGTGAGTGCCGGGCCCACGACCTGACTCCGCAAAAGGAAACCCGTATGAACCGTTTTGTCTTCATTCTGATCGCCATCGTTTCGCTCGCCATGGGCTGCGCCACCCGGGCGCAAAGCCCCGATATCGTGGCCGCAGGCCACGTCGAGGCCACCGATGTCCACATCTCCGCGAAGGTGGGCGGCCGGCTTCTCGAAGCGCCCTTCAAGGAAGGCGACGTGGTGAAAGCGGGAGACACGCTGGCGCGCCTCTCCACCACCGATGTCGAGATTCAGCTGCGCCAGGCGAAGGCCGACCGCGCCCAGGCCGCGGCCGAGCTGCGCCTCCGCCTCGCGGGGGCCCGCCGGGAGGACATCGCCGAGATGGAGGCGCAGATCCTCGCGACCGAGGCCGACATCGAGGGGGCGAAGCTCGACTTCGGCCGCATGCAGGGCCTGCTCGACCGCGGCTCCGGCACCACGAAGGCTCGCGACGACGCGAAGACGCGGCGCGACATTCTCGAAGCAAGAGCCCGCGCTCAGCGGCAAACCCTCGCGCGCCTCAATTCCGGCTCGCGTCCCGAGGAGATCGAGGCGGCGCGGGCCCGAGTGGCCTCGCTGGACGCGCGCAGTGCGATGTTCGATCAGCAGATCGCGGATGCCACGGTCACGAGTCTCACCGACGGCGTGCTCACGTCGCGGGTGGCCGAGCCGGGCGAGCAGCTTCAGCCCGGGTCCCCGATCTGCGTCATCACCAGGCTGAGCGAGGCCTGGCTCACGGTTTACGTCACCGACATCGACCTCGCGCGCATTCGGATCGGACAGGAAGCGACGGTCACCACCGATGGCGGGCAGACTCGGAAGGGCCGGCTGATCTACATCGCGTCGAAAGCGGAGTTCACGCCAAAAAACGTGCAGACCCGCGACGAGCGGGTCAAGCTCGTGTATCGCGTCAAGGTCGGACTCGAGAATGCCGATGGCTTCTTCAAGCCCGGCATGCCCGCAGAGGCGACGTTCGCTCCCGCGGCGGCCACCCGATGACCGGGGAAACGGAGTCGCCGGTCGTCGAGGTCAAGGGCCTCGTCCGCAAGTACGGCGATCTCGTCGCCGCGAACGACGTTTCGTTCACGGTGCGCCGCGGCGAGATGTTCGGCCTGATCGGGCCCGACGGCGCCGGGAAGACCACCACGCTGCGCGTGATACTTGGACTTCTGGCTCCTCACGGCGGCCGCGTAGCGACTTGCGGTCTCGATCCGTGGAAGGAAACGGACGAGCTGTCGAAGCGCATCGGCTATCTCTCCCAGCGCTTCTCTCTCTATGGCGATTTGACCGTGGACGAGAACGTCGCCTTCTTCGCGGACATCCACGGCGTGCGTAACGCCAAGCCGCGCGGGGAGGAGCTTTTGGAGATGCTCCGGATGACCCCCTTCCGGAATCGACTGGCCGATCGCCTTTCGGGCGGCATGAAACAAAAGCTGGCCCTCGCGTGCACTCTCATCCACACGCCCGAGTTGCTGGTGCTTGATGAACCCACGACCGGGGTCGATCCGGTTTCGCGGCGCGACTTCTGGAAGATCCTTGCGCGACTCCAGCGCGAGGGCCTGACCCTGCTCGTCACCACCCCCTACCTCGACGAGGCCGAGCGTTGTCAGCGGGTGGCGCTCATGGATCGCTCAAGGATCCTCACGCTCAGCACGCCCGACGCTCTGCGCGCGGAAGCCCATGGAGCCATGGTCGAGATCCTGGCCCATCCCAAACGGCGGGCTCTCGAGCTCATCGCCGCCCATCCGGAAGTGCGTGACGTCGAGGCTTTTGGCGAACGCGTGCACGTGACCCTGCCCGCTCTGGACGACGCCGGGGCTTCGGCCTGGGCGAATCAGATGGCCACGGAACTGCGTTCCCTGGGCCTCGAAGTTCTCTCGGCGCGACCCATACCTCCTTCTCTCGAAGACGTGTTCATTTCCCGCATCCAGGCCCGGGAGGCCGAGGCGGCTCAGATCGGAGGCTCGCTTTGAGGCCACTCATCCTCTTTCTCCTTCTCACCACGGCCGGTACGCAGCTGCTCGCGGGCGAACCCGCCGCGCTGAATCCGCTGGCTCAAAGGCTCACGCTCGATGACGCCATCGCGCGCGCGCGCGCCAACTCGGCGCGGCTCGACTCGTTCAGCGCGCTCACCCGAGCCGCCGGAGAGGCCGTGCGCAACGCCCAGGCGGGCCGCCGCCCCGAGCTCGACCTCCAGGCCGCCTACTCCCGCAACTCGAACGTGCCCGAACTCATCCTGGCGTCGCCGGGCGCGCCGCCCCGCACGATCTTTCCGAATCTTCCGAATCAATGGCGGACCCACGTGGGCGCGAGCCTTCCCCTCTACACCGGCGGCAGGATTCAGAATCAGATCGGCGCCGCCCGCGAGGCCCTGAAGGCCACGGCATCCGACCGGGCCGCGGCCGAGAACGATCTCGTCGCCCAGACGCACACCGCGTATGTAAACGTCCTTTTCGCCCGGGAGACCGCCCGCGTCCTCCGCGAAGCGATTGCCTCCTACGATGCTCATCTCAAGGACGCACGCGCGCGTCAGGAAGTCGGTCTCGCGGCAGGCCATGACGTGCTCGCGGTGACGGTGGAACGCGAGCGCGCCGAGCTCGGCCGCGTTCTGGCGGACAACGCCAAGGCCATTACGATCGAAAATCTCCTCCGCCTGGTGGGCCTTCCCCCGGGCTCGGAGGTGGAACTCGAAGACGCGCCGGCCGCTCCCGCCGCGGCGGCCGAAGGCCTCGAGGGTCAGGTCAAGAGGGCCAGCGCCGGGCGTTTCGAACTCGAGGCCCTCCGTGCGCGCATTCGATCGCTCGAAGCCACCACCCGCGTGGCTCGATCGTCCGCGCGTCCCCAGGCGGGCCTTCAGGCGGGCATCGACTACTCGAATCCGAACCCGCGCCTCCTGCCCCTCTCCGGGGAATGGAAGGACAGCTGGAGCGTTGGGCTCAACGTCAGCTGGAAGATCCTCGACGGGGGACGGTCGAGCGCCGCCGCGGCGCAGACCGAAGCGCAGACGGACGCTCTGCGCGCGCAGCTTAAGGATCTCGAGTCCCTCATCCGTCTCGACGTCACAACCAGACGGCTCGCCCTCGAATCAGCGCTGGCCGGAAAAGCCGTGGCCCTGCGGGGCATCGAAGCGGCCAGAGATGCCGTGAGGGTTTCGAAGGACCGCTACCTCGAAGGCGTGTTGTCTTCGAGCGAACTCCTCGATGCCGAGACCCGGCTTTTGCGCGCCCAACTCGAAGGCACACAGGCCGAGGCGCAGATTCAGACCGCACTCGCAGACCTCACCCGAGCCGTGGGCCGCTAAAGATGGAGGGAACCGCGGTCATCGAGGTGGACCACCTGGTCAAGCGCTTCGGCGCCTTCACCTCGGTGGACGACTTGTCCCTCCGCGTGAAGCAGGGCGAGGTCTTCGGCCTCCTCGGATCAAACGGGGCCGGGAAGACCACGGCGATCCGAGTGCTTTGCGGTCTGCTCGCGCCCACCTCGGGCAGCGCGCGCGTGCTCGGAATCGATGTCGCGAAAGATCCCGAGGCTCTCAAGCACCAGATCGGGTACATGACGCAGCGCTTCAGTCTCTATGACGACTTGAGCGTGATTCAGAATCTCCGGTTCTTTGGCGGCGTTTACGGTCTCCGCGGCGCAGCGATGCGGGAGCGGGAGAAGTGGGCGATCACAACCGCCGGCCTCGAGGGCAAGGAAGATCTCATTACCCGCTCGCTCCCGGGCGGATGGAAGCAGCGCCTGGCCCTGGCCTGCGCGGTTCTTCACGGGCCCCGGGTGGTCTTTCTCGACGAGCCCACGGGCGGCGTCGATCCGATCTCGCGCCGTCGGTTCTGGATGCTGATCGATCAGATGGCGGGCGAGGGCGTCACCCTCATCGTGACCACCCACTACCTCGACGAAGCCGAGCGCTGTGACCGGATCGCCCTCATGCACGCGGGACGGTTGGTCGCGCATGGCTCGGTCGCGGAACTCAAAGAGGTGTTCGCGGGCCGCGTCCTGCTCGAAGTCGCCTGCGCCCGGCCCCTCGACGCCCAGTTCCTTCTCGAGCCGCAACCGGGCATCCTTGAAGCGTCGGTCTTCGGCACGCGCCTTCATGTGGTCGTGCCGGACGAAGGCTCGGGCCGCAATCTCATCGAGCGAGTCCTCGCGCAGGGGGACTTCGCACCCGTCTCGATCGAACGGATCGTGCCCTCGCTCGAGGATGTCTTCATTCACTGCATCGAGGCCGAGGAGGAAGCGCGACGAGCGCGCGGGGCGGTGGCATGAACCTCCGGAAGATCTGGGCCGTGGCGAAGAAGGAGGCGCTCCAGGCCTCGCGCGATCCTCTGAGCCTCGCCATGCTGCTGGGACTCCCCACCATCATGCTGCTCATGTACGGGTACGCCATCAATTTCGACGTCCGGCATGTCCGCCTCGCGGTGCGCGATCTCGACAAGTCGGAGGAGTCGCGGAGCCTCGTGGCCTCCTTCGTCAACTCGACATACTTCGACCTCGTCGCGGACGTGCCCGCGGGCGCCGACGTGGATCTCATCACCGAGACGCGGGTGGCGAAGGCGGTCCTCGCGATCCCCGAAGGCTTCGCACGCTCCCTCGCGCGGGGCGGGACGGCGACGGTCCAGCTCCTCCTCGACGGCGCGGACGCGAACACCGCAACCACGGTGCTCGGCTACGCCACCGCCCTCGTCGCGGACGCCAACCTGCGCCGGTACGCGGAGCACACGGGAATCGAGATCCGGCCGGTCGGCTACGAACCGCGCGTCTTCTACAACCCCGAACTGCGCACCACCCAGTTCCTCGTTCCAGGTCTGGTGGGCTTCATCCTGATGCTCACCGCGGTCGTCTCGACGGCGCTGTCCGTGGTCCGAGAGAAGGAACGGGGCACCATGGAGCAGCTCCGCGTCACCTCCCTCACCGCGGGCGAACTGCTGATCGGCAAGACGCTGCCGTACCTCGCGATCTCGCTCCTGGCCACGGTGATCATCCTGACCGCGGCCCGCGTGCTCTTCGGCGTGGTCATTCGCGGGCCGTATCTGGACCTGTTCGTGGCCACGATCATCTACCTCGTGGGGGCGCTCGCCTGGGGCCTTCTCGTCTCGAGCATCGCGGAAACCCAGGCCCTCGCGTTCCAGATTGGAATGGTCACGTCAATGCTGCCGGCCATCTTCCTCTCCGGCTTCATCTTCCCGATCCGTTCGATGCCCGCGCCGATCGAGCTTCTCACCTACGCCGTGCCCGCCAGATACTTCCTCGTCATCATCCGGGGCATCATCCTCAAGGGCGCGGGGCTGGCGTCCTACTGGCAGGATGTCGCGTTCCTCGTCCTCTACGCCACCGTCGTGCTCACTCTGGCCTACGCGCGCCTGCGCCGGCGGGAGGGGTAGCCGATGTGGGCCTTGTGGCAGGTCATCCTGAAGGAGTTCCTGCAGCTCCGTCAGGACCGGAAGATGATCCCGGCGCTGATCGTGGGGCCGCTGGTTCAGCTCATCGCCCTCGGCTACGCCGCGAATCTCGACGTCACCCATGTGCCCCTGCTCGTCGTCGACGGCGATCACAGTGTGGCGAGCCGCGACCTCGTCGAGCGCTTTGATGCCTCGGGCTACTTCGAGATCAAGGGCTCGGTTCCTACCGCGGAACAGGCGGAGCCCTGGCTCGTCGAGGGACGCGCGCAGGTCGTCCTCATCATCCCCGAGGGCTACGCAAACGATCTCAAGGCCGGCCGCACGCCCGATCTTCAGGTTCTCGCCGACGGCACCGACGCGAACTCGGCGGTGGTGGGCCTCGGCTACGCGTCGCGAATCATCGCGGAGATGGGTTTAACGCTCCAGCAGGCGCGGCTCGAGGGGGCGACACGTCGAAGCGCCGCGGCCGCCCAGCGTCTCGGCGTGCCGGTGGCCCCTCCACCGGCCATCGGCCGGATCGAGGTGATGCCGCGGATCTTCTACAACCCCGACCTCAAGACCCGCTGGTTCTACGTTCCCGCCGTTCTCGCCATGGTCCTGATGCTCGTCACCATGATGCTGCCGTCGATGGCGGTGGTGCGCGAGAAGGAGATCGGCACCCTCGAGCAGATCAGCGTCACTCCCCTAAGGCCCTGGCAGCTGATCCTCGGAAAGCTGACGCCCTTCGCAATCATCGGCATGATCGACACCGCAGTGATCGTGGTTCTGGCCCAGGTTGTCTTCGGCGTGCCCCTGCGCGGGTCGTTCCTGCTCCTGCTCTTCCTGACCTTCCTTTTCCTCCTGAATACCCTCGGCCTCGGCCTCTTCGCCTCGACCATGGTGGCCACGCAGCAGCAGGCGATGATGTTCGCGGTGTTCGTCCTGATGGTGCCGATGATCTACCTCTCCGGCCTCATCTTCCCGATCGAGAACATGCCGATGCTCTTTCAGATCGGGAGTTACGGCATCCCGGTTCGCTACTACGGGATCATCCTGCGCGGTGTGTTCCTCAAGGGCTCCGGCCTCGACGTCTTGTGGCCGGAGGCGCTGACCCTTGCCCTCACCGGCGTCGCATGGCTGACTTTCGCATCGGCGCGATTCAGAAAGCGTCTCGACTAAGAGCGATTCAGTGGATGGTCTCCATGTCCTTCGGCCGGGGAGGGTCGAAGAGATCCGTCAGGTCGATCTCTTCCTCGTTGTCCTCGATCAGGTCGGCGATCAGGTCGGCGTCGTCTTCTTCCCAGTCGAAGTAGGGCGGTGCTATCGGCAAGGGTCCAAGGCGAACATGGAGTTTCATGGTTCTTCTCACTCGGGGCCCAAGGAGTGCAGCTTCCATGCCTGATCCGCCAAACCATTGACCCAACGCGAGATCGCGAATCGGCGGTGAGAAAACTCACACGCCGTCCTGTTACCGGACGACACAACCGGAGGACGCGAGCACCGTCCCCGGCGAAGATCAGGGTCTGACCGGACTCGCCGCGAGATCTCCGACCACGGTCATCCACGGTCGGACCGACCATGCCTTGACCAGGCCGTTCACCACATACGGATCCCCCTTCGCGAAGTCCTCGGCCACTTTCGGGCTCTCGCCCCTGAACATCAGGATCGCGCGATCGACGGGCTCGCCGAGCGCGCCGCCCAGGATCAACTCCCCACGCGCATGGGCCTCCCACGCCATCTTGAGGTGCACGCCGCGGAACTCGCCGCGACGCGAAAGGTAGTCGTCGGTGAGGTCGTAGAACAGGAGGTAGTGATTCATGGGTTTCCCGTTGCTGGGGGATTCGATGGCCCTTGCCGCACGACCCGCGCGATGAACTCCGCGAGCACGCGCTTGTATTCCTGGCCGCCGATCACGTACACGTCGTTGTGGTGGGCGCCTTCGATGGGGAAGTATTGTTTCGCTCCCGACGCCGCGTCGAACACCATCTTCCCCTGAGCCACGGGGATGACCTCGTCCCTGGTGCCTTGAACAACCAGCAGGGGGGCTTTGACCCGCGGGATCTTCTCCACGTTGTCGTAGCGGGTGCGCACGAAGAGTCGCGCGGGCAGAAAAGGATAGATCGCAGCCGCCATGTGCGGTATCGAGGCGAAGGGCGCTTCGAGGACGAGGCCCGCAGCCGGGCGCTCGATCGCCAGCTGGATGGTGATCGCGCACCCCAGGGACTCGCCCATCAAGACCAGCCGGCGAGGATCGATGCCGCGGGACTTCACCAGATATTCGTACGCGGCGCGGCCGTCCCGATACGTCCCCTCCTCGTCGGGCGCGCCGGTGCTGCGGCCAAACCCCCGGTAGTCGTAGAGGAAGAAATCGAGGCCGAGGCCTCGCCAGCTCAGAACCCGGTCGAGCCGATCGCCGATGTTCCCGGCGTTGCCGTGGGAGAAAAGGACGGTGGCCGAAGACGGCTCTCTAGACGCTTTGATGAACCAGCCATGGAGCCTGACCCCCGGCTCGACATCGATCGTCACATCCTCGAAGGGAAGGCCCAGGGCCTGGGGCGTGATCTCCAACGACCTGGCCGGGTAGTAGATAAGCTGCTTCTCGAAGATCATCAGGAAGAGTGTCCCACCGATGAGCGCCGCGATGGATATCCGCAGGGCGCTCTTCAACAGCGTCCGGGCGTGCGAGGGCGCTGCCGGCTCTTCCTGCGCTGGCCTCATTGGCGCCTTTGCACCTCGGAGACATTCGCCTCCATGAGCACGAAGGTCCGCGGATCGAGGGTCACAACCAGCGGCGCACGGTCGAGCGGGATCGTGATCGTCTGCTTCGTTTCTCGCACCTCGAGGGTGGAGATTCGGGAGGTGGCTTCGCCCTCCACGGTGATGCCGACTTCGATGGGCATGCGCAGGGGCGCGCCAGGCTGGAGCTGCGCCAGTTCGATCCGCAGCGACTTCGCGACCGCGTCATAGCTCCATTGCGCGCGGACCTTCAAAAAGCCGCCCCGGGTCAGCCACTGATCGAAGAACCAGCCAAGTTCCATCTTCGAGGCGCCTTCCATCGCGCGACGGAAGTCCGCGGTGGTGGCGTTACGATCGCGGTAGCGCTGGTAGTAGTCGCGTATGCCCGTCCAGAAAGCGGCGTCACCGACGATGCCCCGCAGCATGTGCAGCGTCCAGGCGCCTTTCTTGTAGGTGCCGGCGCTCGAAAGCACGTTGCTCATGTCCGCGATGTTGTCGTGAACGATGCGGTAGTTCGGATTCTTGAGATCGAAGTCGCGGATCGCGTCCCGGTCGGCCCGCAGGCCCGCCAGGAATTCGTCGCGGCCGTAGGTTTGCTCGATGAAGAGATGGGTGAAGTAGGTGGCGAAGCCCTCCGAGAGCCAGACATCGTCCCAGTCGCTCTCGGTCACGGCGTTGCCGAACCACTGGTGGGCGATCTCGTGAATGATCACGTTCCGCCAGCGCGCGCTCTTCGGGTCGTTCACCGAGTCGTCGCCATAGAAGAGCGAGGTCGCCGATTCCATGCCACCCCGAACTCCGTTGGCCTGAACATGCCCCAGGCGCTCGTAGGGATAGGGGCCCACCCGGTCCGCGAGAAAGTCGAGAACCGCAACGGTCGGATTCGAGAAGAGCTCGAAGCCCTTGTCGCGATCCTGCCGGTACACCCAGGTGTCGATAGGCAGGCCACGCCAGGCCGGCCGATGGTCCACCGCGAAACGCGCCACCCCGAGGACGTTCAGCCAGGTCGCGATCGGAATCGATTGGCGCCAGCGGGTAATGCGTCGTCCGCCTTCGAGGTCGGTCTCTTCGACGAGCAGGCCGTTCGAAACCACCTGATAGTGCGAGGGTGCGTTGACGATCATTTCGCTCGTGGCTTTGTCCCCGGGGTGATCGAGGGTGGGCAGCCAGTGGCGCGCCTTGATCGGCCAGTTGTCGCTGAAGAATGTCCGCTCGCCGTGTTTGTTCCGGGCGATGAGGAGGCCGGTTTCGGGAATCCCGCGGTAGGAAACCGCGACGGCACGCGTTTCGTCCGCGCGTCCGGAGGGATCGAGGTGGATGACGAGTCGATCGTCGCGATGATCGAAGGCGAGCGACCTGCCGGCCTCGGTAACCGTGCTCACGGTCATGCCTCGGTCCGGGGCTGCCGCCTTCGCCTGGACGAGGTCCAGGGTGATGGCGGAAACGCCGTCCTTCAGGACTCGAAAGGTCACGAGGGTTTCACCCGCGATCGCGTCGGTGTCGTCGGCAAGGGTCAGGCGAAACGAGTAGTTGACGATGTCCAGGTCTCTCTGGCGCGGATAGGTGTCGGCCGCGGCCGATCCGCCGAGGACGAGGACAAGGCCGGCAGGGATTGCCACGCGAAGGGTGTGCCACATACCTCATAGCGTACACGTCCGAGCGCAGGCCGGAAGCCGCAGCGTCTACGGCTGATCCTTGGTGAAGGGGCCGCGGCCGCCGCACCCCGCGGCCGCCGCACTATGATGCGCCGCAGTGGACTTCACACCCTCTCCCCGCTCTCGCGACTACACCGGGCGCTGCCGACGATTCATTCAGGAGAACATTCTTCCGGTCGAGGAGGAGTACTTCCGCGATCTGGTCGTCCGGAATCACGGCGGCGACTGGGCGCGATGGCAGGTTTCGCCTCTCATCCAGAGCCTTAAGAAGAAAGCACGCGCGGAAGGCCTCTCGAATCTCTTCCTCCCCGATGCGAACCTTGGCGCGGGCCTGAGCACGCTCGAGTACGCGCCGGTGGCGGAAGAAACCGGGCGCAGCCTGCTCGCCCCCGAGATCTTCAACTGCAACGCACCGGACACCGGCAACATGGAAGTGTTGTGGCACTGCGGCACGGATGAGCAGAAGGCGGCCTGGTTGAAACCGCTGCTCGACGGAGAGATCCGCTCCGTCTTCTGCATGACCGAACCGGATGTCGCCTCGAGCGACGCGGCGAACATCGCGGCGACCATCGTCGAAGACGGCGATCATCTGTTGCTGAACGGAAAGAAATGGTGGGCCACCGGCCTCGGCCACCCCGACTGCCGGATCGCGATCTTCATGGGCGTGTCGGATCCGCAGGCCGAGCGCCATCATCGCCACAGCATGGTCCTCGTGCCCGTGCCCACGCCCGGGGTCGCGATCCGGCGGATGATGACGGCCTTCGGCGAGTACGATGAACCCTACGGACACGGCGAGGTGTGGTTCGAGAACGTTCGGGTGCCGAAATCGAACCTCCTGCTCGGCCCCGGTCGCGGATTCGAGATCGCCCAGATGCGCCTCGGACCGGGCCGGATCCACCACTGCATGCGCGCCATCGGAGCGGCCGAATGGGCGCTTGAACTGATGATCCGCCGCGGCATCAGCCGGACCGCCTTCGGCAAACCTCTGATCAACCTCGGAGGAAACCGCGAGGTCATCGCAGACCTGCGTGTCGCCATCGACCAGGCCCGCCTGCTGACTCTCCACGCGGCGTGGAAACTCGACGAGGCGGGCGCCCTCGGGGCGATGACGGAAATCTCCGCGATCAAGCTCGTGGCGCCGAACGTTCTTCAGCGTGTGGTGGACGAGTCGATCCAGATGCACGGCGGCGCCGGCGTCTCTCACGACTTCCCGCTCACCGCCCTGTTCTCGATGGCGCGCGCCCTGCGCATCGCCGACGGCCCCGACGCGGTTCATCGCGGCGTGATCGCGCGCCTCGAACTCGGGAAATACAAGAGCCTGATCGACGCCCAGCCGCGCAGGGCTTGAGCTTTGGCGGCAGGACCGGCGCTCGCGGGCTCGGCTCACCTTCGGTCTGGCGAGGAGCTGAACATTGCCGCAGTCGATGCCTGGCTGAAGGCTCGCGTTCCCGGGCTTTCAGGCGAGCCGGAACTCACGCAGTTCTCGGGTGGCGCTTCGAACTGGACCTATCGCCTGCGCTACCCCACCCATGACCTCGTCCTGCGGCGACCTCCCGCCGGCACGAAGGCGAAATCGGCTCACGACATGGGGCGCGAGTACAGGATTCAGCAGGCGCTGCGATCCGCCTTCCCTCTGGTCCCGGAGATGATCGCGTTCTGCGACGACGTCTCGGTGATCGGCTGCGAGTTCTGCGTCATGCGGCGTCTCGACGGCCTGATCCTGCGAAAGAACCTGCCGCCAGACCTCATTCTCACTCCCGAGCAGACGCGGCAGCTCTGCCTCAATGTCATCGACACGCTGATCGCGCTGCACGCGGTGAAGGTCACGGGGACCGATCTCGGGGCGATGGGAAAAGGCGGTGGATATGCCCGGCGCCAGGTCGAGGGCTGGCGCGATCGTTTCCAGAAGGCGCGCACCTGGAACGTGGGCGGCTTCGATGGTGTGATGAGCTGGCTCGAGACCCACATCCCGGCAGATTCCGCAGCCTGCGTCATCCACAACGACTTCCGGTTCGACAACATCGTGCTCGATTGCGACGAGCCCACCCGTATCGTCGGCGTCCTCGACTGGGAAATGGCGACCATCGGTGATCCGCTGATGGACCTCGGCAATGCCCTCGCCTACTGGGTTCAGGCAGACGATGACTTCTTCATTCGATCACTCCGCCGCCAGCCCACGCATCTTCCCGGCATGCTGACCCGGCGCGAGGTGGTCGAGTACTACAGCTTGAAGACCGGGCGGCGGCCGGCGAACTGGGCCTTCTACGAGGTCTACGGCCTCTTCCGACTCGCGGTGATCGCCCAGCAGATCTACTACCGGTACCAGCGAGGCGAGACGCGCAACCCGGCCTTCCGGAATTTCTGGCTGTTCGTGAACTACCTCGGATGGAGGTGCCGCGTCATGATCCGCTCCGCGAAACGCGCGGGTGTGGGCGCGCTCAGTCCCTGAACGGGTTCACCACGCGCACCGATCCGTAGACCCCGCCGTGCTGGAAGTCTTCGGAATACAGGATCGGGCACCCATAGTGCTCGGCGTAGGCCCACAGATGGGCGTCGTACCATGAGAGCCGATAGGCCGCGACTCCGCGGAGCGCGGTGCGCAGAAGTGCCGCGTCTGGATACAGGACATCGAACGTGAGCAGCATCGACTCGACTTCCTCGCGCGCTTCCGAAAAGGAAAGGAGCGAGCCGATCCTCGACATGGGCACAGGCATGGGCATCGGTTTCGTCGTCGCGGCGATGAACTCGACCAGGGCCTGGTGCGGCAGGCTCAGAACACCGGGCCGCGAAGCGGTTTCAAGAAGCAGGCGGGCCTTCTCCTGCTTCGCCTCGAACCTCGGGTCGAAGCGATAGACGAGGACGTTCGTGTCAACGAGCGCGGCCACGATCGTACAGATCCTCCCGCGTCCAGCCCCGTTCCCCGCTCCCGCTCAAGGCGGTGCTCTTGACCGCCTTCTGGCGTTTCCCCGCGCCAAGGCTCAGCCGGTATCGCCGATTCCGAATCGCCTGACGGCGGGACGCAGCCTCGAGGAGGGCCCGCTTGTCCTCGGGCGACAGACCATCCGCGGAAGCGAGGCCGGGCTCCCGCGCCACCAGTACGCGGATCGAATCGCCCGCGGGTTCGAACACGAGATCGGCGCCGGGGGCGACGCCGTAGCGGTCGGCGATGGCCTTGGGCAGGGTCACCTGGAGTTTGCTGGTCACTTTCGACATGATCCTTACTCTAGCAAGGATCTGTCCTTGTCGAAGGCTAAGGAGGGCCCCGGCTCGTCTGCTAGCGTTCGGAGCATCGTCCGGGCGGCCTGCCTGAAACGTCGTACTCGAGGACCACGACCATGCTGAAGAATCAAACCCGAGCCCTGTTCGCCGCAGCCCTCGTGAGCGGCATTTTTCCGACCGTCCTGAGGGCCGAGAACTGGCCGCAGTGGCGAGGACCCCAGGCAAACGGCCTGAGCGCCGAAACGAATCTGCCGACAAAGTGGTCGGCCACCGAGAACATCACCTGGAAGCTGCCTATGCCGGGTCTGTCCGGCTCCACGCCTATCGTCTGGAAGGATCACATCTTCCTGAACGTCGCGGACGCGGGAAGCCTCTATCTCTGGGCGGTGGATCGCACGAAGGGCGCCCTGCTCTGGAAGCAGCACCTGGGCGACGGCGACCAAAAGCTGCGCAAGCACAACATGTCGACGCCCTCGCCCGTCACCGACGGGAAGAACGTCTGGGTGATGACGGGCACCGGGATCCTCAAAGCCTTCGACTTCAAGGGCAAGGAGATCTGGTCGCGCGATATCCAGAAGGACTACGGCGCTTTCGGCCTCAACTGGGGCTACGGATCATCGCCCCTGCTCCACGAGGATTCGCTCTACGTCCAGGTGCTCCACGGCATGAAGACCGACGACCCGTCTTACCTCCTGCGCATCGACAAGAAGGGCGGCAAGACGGAATGGCGGGTCGAGCGTCCAACCAGGGCGGAGAAGGAATCCCCGGACTCGTACTCGACGCCCGCCCTGCTGCGTCACGGCAAGAACCTGGAGATCGTGGTTACGGGCGGCGACGTGGCCACCGGGCACGACCTCGGCACGGGCAGGGAACTGTGGCGCGCCGACGGCCTCAATCCAGCGAATAACGGAAACTACCGGATCGTGGCTTCACCGGTGATCCATAACGACATCATCATCGTGCCCTCCCGCGTGCGGCCGATGCTGGTGCTCAAACCCGGCGGCCGCGGGGATGTCACGACGTCGCACCTGATGTGGTCGTTCAACGACGGCCCCGATGTCCCGACTCCGGTTACGGATGGCACGTATACCTACGTGATCAACGACCGCGGGATCATGTGGTGTCTCGACGCCAGAACGGGCAGGGAGATCTACGGCCAGCAGCGCCTGCGCCCCGGCGCCTACAGCGGATCCGCCGTCCTCGCCGACGGCAAGATCTACATCACCAACGAGGACGGCCTCACGAGTGTCGTGAAGGCGGGGCCGACGTTCGAGGTCCTGTCCGAAAACGCCTTCGAGGACTACAGCCTCTCTTCGCCCGCCATCTCGGATGGACAGATCTTCGTCCGCACCACCGGCGCGCTCTGGGCGATCGGCAAAAGGACGGCGTCGAAGTAGGGCAATAGCTTTACCCTCACTTCGCCGCGATGGCGAAGAGCCGGGTCTGGGTGTTCAGGAAGATCACGCCGTTTGCGGGCGTGATCGTCCCGTAGACCGCGCTGCCCATGTTGGTCTCCGCGAGGAGCTTCTTCTCGCGGCCGTGGGCCATCACCGCGACATCGCCGTCCTCGTCCGTGATGTACACCTTGCCGTCCACCACGAAAGGTGAACCCCAGACCGCGGCGAACACGTCGTGCATCCAGATCTCCTTTCCGGTCTTCTCATCGAGGCAGCGCAGGAAGCCGCTGAAGTCCGCGATGTAGACGAGGCCGTCCGAAACCGCGGCGGTGGAGATCGTGCGACGGATGTTCCCGGCCTGCCAGATCTTCCCCGTAAGAGTGATGTCGCCGCGTTTGGTGGCGTCAATCGCGTAGAAGTTCCCGACCCCCTCGCCGTACTCGGGATCCTGGCCGTTGCCGATGTAGACGCGATCGGTTTGGCGCGCCGGACGCTCCGAGGAGAGCGTCGCCGACGTGCCTACGGGCGGCCGGAGCGAGCCGGTCGCGCGCCAGAGCCCGACGCCGGCGCGCGGACTGGTTGGCAAATCGCGCTTGTTTCACTTACCCTCCCTCGACAGCGGCGGCGCGCGGGGCAGCTGTGATCACAGGCGGCGCAGGCGGCGCTACGAGGGAGAAACTCTGGAGTAGCGGCCGCTGTTCGCTCTGGCCATAGGAGCCCAGGCCGCACGGTGAAGCGATGGGAGAAATCCGAATCGAGGGTTAGAGCTTCGGTGATCCCAAGCTTCTCCATCAATACGAAACTCGGGCAATCAACGGCGCTGAACTTCTTGTCTTGGTAGCGCGCCAGGTAGTCAAGAGCGGCTCTCTGTTCGTCCTCAGTGGCCGAGTGAATCTTGGCGACCATCTCCCCGAGAAGCGCCTGGCTGACCCACACAGCGACGGCATGATCAATCCGTGCGCGAGCCAGTGTCACCGTCTCGAAGACGATGTGGTTGGTGGTCAGGAGCCGTAGAGATACTTATCGTGATCCCGACCGATTGGCTCGGTCGGACCGTCCTTGATGAAGCCGATCAGCTCATCGATGGCCTTCCATCCAGTCGGATCATCGTCGGCCGCCGCTTCCACGGCGAACGGTTCGAGGTGAGCCCGGTAGCAGGTGCTGTCCTTCAGGGCGTCCGCGAGGCGTACATCGCCCTCGGGTTTCAGGACGCCGTCCTTAAAGACGACCACGACATCGACGGCGGTAGCGGTAGGGCTCATGGCGAGGCTCATTGGTATCTCCCGTCCTGATCGCGACCGTTTCCGTTTCCATCTCTGTTCCCCGGATGAGCCTTCTCGATGGCGGTGATCCTGGTCAGAAGGGCTCGAAGCACTTCCTACGACCGGAACGGTGAAGTAGGCCGCCCGAGAAGGCACAGCCCGGCCTCGGACACCTGGTAAGGATTTCCGCCCGCCATCATGCCGCGCTCGCCGACAGGCGGACCCCCAAGGCCCGGGCGACTTTCAGGACGGTGTCATAGCGGGGCTTGGCGCCCGGGGAGAGGGCCTTGTAGAGGCTCTCCCGGCCAAGCCCGGATTCTTCCGCCACCTTCGCCATGCCTCGCGTGCGCGCAATGTGTCCGAGCGCGCGCAGAAGCTCGGCGTCGTCCCCGTCCGCGAGCACCTGTGAGAGGTACTCCGCCGCGTCCTCGGGTTCCTTCAGGTGCTCCGCTATGTCGAAGCGGGTGACCTTCACAGTCGTCTTTCGTTTCATGTCTCGATCTCCTCGGCGATCTTCTTCGCTCGCCTGATGTCCGCATCCTGGGCCCCCTTGTCTCCGCCGCAGAGGAGAACAACAACGACGCCTTTGTGCATCGTGAAATAGAGCCGGTAGCCAGGGCCGATGTTGACGCGCATCTCGGAGACTCCACCGCCCACCGGCTTCACGTCGCCGAGCGTTCCGGCCTCTACGTTCTCCAGTCGGCGGGCGATGGCGATCCGCGCAGCGCGATCCTTGAGCCGCTGATGCCACACAACGAATGTCTCCGTCTGCTTGATCACATAGCCCACGGGAAGAGTGTATCCGATTAGATACTGGGAGTCCAGAACGGGCAGGGAGATCTACGGCCAGCAGCGCCTGCGCCCCGGCGCCTACAGCGGATCCGCCGTCCTCGCCGACGGCAAGATCTACATCACCAACGGACAACGGCAAATGGGTGTTCTTTCAAGCAGGACAGTTGGCGTCTTGCTAGGATCCGCGCGCTTACTCTCTGCGAACGGTTCGGGACAGGCTCACCCCGGAGGCCTTGGTACGGTGCCTCAGGGCCTTGACTGGCGCCTCGTTCCCTCTGGACTGGTCACAAATCGCGGCAAATGCCATCGGACTGGAGAGGTCTACACAAGACCTCAAGGTTCCTGTCCGCACTTGGCCCATCCGTGCTGACATCTGAAAAAAGGAGGGCTCGCTTCGCGAACCATTGAGGCCAGCGGTGCCTGATGGTCGATGCTCTATTGCTCAGCGGCGAGAGCCGCCGACACGCAGCCGACGAGAGAAGCGGCGAAGGCCCTGAAGGCCAGTTCCTGGTTGGGTTCTCGGTAGGCTCCTGGTTCCGCGGAACGGTTTGAGACGATGAAAGCGGCCGAGTCGTAGAGGCCTTCACGAACGAGCTTGAGGCAGAGCAACTCGTAGCGAAGGGAATAGGACGCGTCTCGGAATTCATCGAAGACGGGGAAATGCGGTTCGTCGACCGAGACTGGTCGGGTGGACGCCTCGGTTTCCTCAAGCAACACTAAGAACCCGAGCCACGGTCGCGGAGAAGGTTTGAAGGGTCCCTTCCGATAGGCCGCGCGGAGATCGGCGGCGCTGCCGACAGCTTCTTCGGCGCGGTTGTTCGCGTGTTTCCAAAAGACGGCCCGACTTGGGATTTGAACTCGACTGATGCGATCAGCGACCCTCGATGGATCACAACGAGGTCCCACTTCTTGGTCGGCCGAAAGAATCCTGGGAGTTGGAGTTTCGCTTCTACGTGGACCGAATCAGTGGGCAGACCGGCCGAGTGCAGAACATCGCGGATGAGGTGAACGAAGCCGTTCATCTGGGCGCCGCCGGTCACGGCACCGCGCGAGCCCTGGTCTTTCTTCTTGCCGCTCTTCTTAGCTTGCCGATCTCTCACCGACCAGAACTGGCGGACGGCCAGGCTGAGCTTTTCGTCGAGGTCTGGAAGGTGTGGGCTCGTTGGCATGGACAGTCATCCTTCCGAAGAGGCTCGCGGCCCTGTGTGCCAACATGGCTGAGACACCGCCCGTCGTTCTAATTAAGCAGCAAGACAGGGCGTAGAAAGACATGTTCGTCCATGGAATCCCCATCATCTGTCCCCGTTTCTGCGGGGTCGCCGGTTG